>Ga0114922_10002103_pt1 | contig 18796 bp, 11 predicted proteins | sample AartaG_FD_100975 | JGI IMG/M metagenome (GOLD analysis project Ga0114922, IMG submission 100975) | Deep subsurface microbial communities from Aarhus Bay to uncover new lineages of life (NeLLi) - Aarhus_00045 metaG | ecosystem: Environmental > Aquatic > Marine > Oceanic > Sediment | place...
GTGTAGATATTTTTTGCAATATCAATAAATCCTTTTACAATCCAGTCTCCTTTATCTGTCGACACAGCAGAATTGAACTGGTCAACATACTTTAGAAGCCGAGTCCTGAATTCTTGCTTTAATTTTTGTTTTTCTTTTGAGTTCACCCTATTTCCCTTTATTGCAGGCATCATATGCGCCACAAACCAAGAACCTTTTCAACGGCCCTATCGTCTCGTCCTTGATATACCGCCGAAGAATATCAAGATTATCACCATAATACAAAAAGTTTTCCACCATATATTATCTCCGTCGAACAATTTGCCCACCACTTCGTTTAGAACGGAATGTCGTCGGCAAAATCTTCTGGTGTTGGTTCAGCCTCCACGAAGTTCTCATATAGATCTTTGAAAGGGATTTTCCAAGATTCGGGCCCATACAATTCCATTGTATGGGTTAATCCATCGTAAAAACGCTTATTCCCTTTTTTGAGTTCCGAAGCGATCAAAGATATCACTAATTCTGAAGGTGGGTCTAGAAGCTGTTTCAGATACTCAAACATAAATTTAAATACGTAATTCTGGTGTCCTTCAGAAGATTGAAATTTGCTCAATATACAATCGACAAGCTGATCTTTGAAAAGAAAATGTTCGCCTAGACGTGATGCCCAAGTTCCTAGCACGCCACGATAGCATTTACCTTCCGACCGCGCAAATCCCTCCTTTATGGATTGGATTAACTTATTCTCAATCCTGAGTCGTGCGATTTCCTCAAAATGTTCCCAACAGTTAGATGGAATTATTTGCAGAATGCTAATAACAGTATGTTCACTATCCGTATGCTTCAGTTCCTCTGACACGACTTCGTATACTTGTGGCAAGTCCTCTTCCCTAAGTTTTGCGAGCAGTGCATCAACAAAACAACGCAGTTTTTTCCAATCTCCTGTTTCTTTTTGGCGGTATACATCAATAAATACTTCCAGTCTTGTCTTCAACGGAATTTCATCAACTAACAATTTCGCATATCTTTCGTTTTCAAAGAAATCTGGATCAAAAACTCTTTCTAAAAAAGCGCTCTTTGTAAACGGGGACTTTGATTTGTCTATAGTTTTTACCATATAGTTAATAAAGAGAATGATAGCCTCAGCATCCTGCTGTGTGTCAGCGTGTTTTTCATGACTTCGGGGATTTCTAATGCTTTGGTATATTCCTCGTAGGAGTTGCTCTACCCCTCGCTGAACATTCCAATCAGACTCACTTTGAAGCTTATTTACCTTTAATTTTGGGGACTTTCCACCAAAAGCTTGCCCAGCAAGCGCAACTCCGTCACTCTCCAAACCAGTCCTCTTACGAATCAGGTTACTCAGAAAGTAGAGAGCATCAAGGATAGCCCCAGTGTGATTTCTGCTCTCATGAGAATTCTGAATAGCCTCCCATAATCGAGCATCAATTCTGGTTTCTAAATTCATAGTTTCAGATATCCACCTTTCCCTAACTATAATTAACTTAAATTAGGAAAAAACCAAGTAGCCCATACATTACCCAAAACTGCATTTCCCGCCTGCCCCCGTACGCCGTAGACAGGGGTCAACGCAAGGAAATCCGCACACTTTAGGGAGATTATACGGGATAGAGTTCTGATTTCAATAGGAAAAAGGGCGGCCCAAAAAAGCACTTTTTTTGTCATTTTTTTGTCCCTTTTGTGCATTTTTGGTCATTTTTGCTAAGAAAGACAGAATTATTACGCTTTTTGAGCCTTTTCCGCCAGTCCCTGCATGCTTTAGGCAGGGATCCAGACGTCTTCTTTAATCCCCTTGTCCCTTTTCACTTTTCCCTTCTCCCTTCCGCCTTTTTCGTATCTTTATGATAAAAAGAATGCCGGCCGTCCCGGCCTCAAGTGGCTATATACTAAATACCAAATACTAAATACTAATTTCAACCAAAACCGGGCATACCTAACGACAAAATCTCGTAGCGCAGCGCAGACCCCGCACCTATTGAGCTTTGCTCATGACTAATTGGTGCGGGGCCAATAACCAATGAACTATGAACTACGAACTGAACTTTTTCAACCAAAAACGCACATAGTAAACGGCCAAATCTGAAAAAAATAAAAATTTTAACTGCTTTACCCACAACAACTTAATCCTGTAAATCCTGTCAAAAACAAGCCGATTTTCGTATCAAACGCGCACATTCGTGCATTTATAGAGGGACAGTTTTTTTTGCAGAAGGCCAAAAAGAAGGAAATTGTAAATGGTAATTGGTAAATCGTCAATCGTGAATCGTCAATCGTAAAGGAGGCCTGCTCATGGCTACAGAAGCACAAATCCTCGCCAATCGGCGTAACTGCCAAAAATCGACAGGCCCCATCAGCCGTCAAGGAAAGGCCGAAGTCTCAAAGAACGCTGTAAAGCACGGCCTTTTGGCACGTCAGCCCGTAATCAGCTTAGAAAATCAGGCCGAATTTGACCTCTACCACGACCGGATAATAAGCGAGCTGGCCCCCGAAAGCCCTATGGAATCCATGCTCTCCGAACGCATTGTCATTCTTTCATGGCGGCTAAAAAGGGTCGCCCGCTTCCAGAACCAGACCATCGATGCACTGAACGCGCGTAATACCTCCAGCCCATTAGCAAAACTCACAAATTCGCTGTTGTTCAAAGGCCGGGACCTGCCGCAGGATGGTTCGTCCGAATCGCCCCTTGGTCGTTTGGCTATAAAGGATTTCTCAAATGCAAGGGTGCTCGACCGCCTCCTGATGTATGAACGCCGAATTGAGAACAGCCTGTACAAAACGATTCTCGAGTTACAAAGGCTGCACCTCATACGAAACTTGGAAAATCCCAAAGACGCCGATGAACAAACCACCTATCCAGCCTAAATTGCCAACAACGAACTAAGAACAATGAACTACTCATGAGCATCGAGAATCAAACTTTAGCTCACTTTAGGCACTTTAGCTCACTTTTCACTCATTTCCCCTCTACATATGTCGTGAGCGCACTACAAATCAGAACTTTTTATGCAAAACAAAGCCAATTTCCGAAAAAGTCAAATGAACGTAACTAAAGAAATGAAAAGGGATTATGAAAAAAGGACACTTAGTCAAAGCGGGAAAAACAAAGCCAATACAAAGCCAATCAAAGCCAATTCAAAGCCAATCAAAGCCAATTCAAAGCCAATTAAAGCCAATATAATGCCAAAACAAAGCCAATTCAAACCCAAACAAAGCCAATTTCAAACCAAGTGCACTCCCTGTGAGGAAAATAGCCTCAGTTTGCATGTCTTAGGCGAAGTCAAAAATGAGTGTGATGGTTGGCTTGCTGTATGGTTATGTTTTTGTATAGATGGTCTGGCTGTGCTGTTTATCCAGGGCCTTTTGCAAACTGACCATCAGATAATTTTCCACAGCCACGTCCCAGCTCATATTTTTTGCAAGTTCATAGCCGGTCTGAATCAAACTCTCAATTTCAGATTCATTTTGTGGCAGGCGCGCGACAACTTCCTTTGCGACCTTTTCACTCACACTTGCTTCTATCCGGTTGCGCACCGGCTGGTCAATTTGCAGCAGGTCTTCGATATCAGCATAGTTTCGTGTTTCCAAGGTAGTATAGTCGGCGATAATAACATTGTTCACACCTTCCACATCGGCTGTATCCCGCAAGAAACCTGCACATCCACAGACGCTGCTCATTACGCATATCCCTCCGAAGGTCAGCGGTTCGAGCTGGGCAATGCCGAACGGCTCATAAATACTCTGGCCGAATTCCACGTCGCTTCCTTTGCGGATATCCATAAATTCCATATCTTCCGGAATCCTTTGGCCGCAGTTTTTCTGTTGAAAGCCGAACTGGTTAATAAAAACGACTTTTATATTGCGGCTTTGTGCATTGAATTCCTGCACCGCCGTGTAGAAATTTGCCTCCCCGCCGGAAAGGTCAGGCCAGCCCTCACGGTGAGCTACCGGCCAATTGTATGCCGCTTCCATATTATATATATCACGGCTTCTCCGCCGGCTTACTTCGGTGGACAGCACAAAGAAAACTGCGGTTTTATTCTGGTTCCTGAACTCGTTTTCTATGTGTTCAAGTACGCGCAGGTCGCGCCACAGCCCTTTGCTTCGCACCAATCTTGTAACGTGTGTAAAGACGAAATCCGGCTTGTAGCCCAGCAGGTTTTCACAATACCGTTGCAGCTTTGCTCTCGATGCGAGCTTCTCAGCAGCGCTGATTTGATACGCGGGTATGCCGTTATAGACTATATCGATATCGGCGGTCTCGAATTCCGGGGCCAGGAACCGCAGTTCGCGAACTACATAATCGCCTACTGCATAAATACCGTTGCAGTATTTCGACGCTTCCACAAGGGCGTGTTTGAAATAAGAATTCTGGTTGCCGAACACATCATTGACGTAAGCTCTGTCGGCGTGAGCGCGCTTCATAACATTATAGAACATCGTATCGTGTCCGGAACATTCTTCTACGATGCGGCGCATTGTGGCAACTTCATGAGCATAAAAAGCTGTCTTAAAATCACAGGATGAATCAAGAATAGCCGCCAGCGCCGTCGGCATCCCCATGAATTCGTGGGCAATAATGGTTGTCGACTCCTTGGCCGCCCCGATTGCTTTTAGAGCAGCGATTGCGACAGGCGCCAACCTGATATATTGCTCGTATTCCCACAAGTGTTCGTGTAAATCGCTGCGAATACCAAATTCTTCGAACAGTCGTCTTTTGAATTCGTTAAGCAGCCCCCTATTGAGATATGTTACATCAATCAGCAGTATTTCGGGTGAGCTTTTTATACCTATCTGCTCGTCAACAAATGCTCGCCTGCCGTAGACGATACCTGCATTATAGACATTTTCGATCCGGCGAAAGGCCGGTGCATATCCTGTGTTTGCAAGTCCGTCAACGGATGAGTAAAGCACTTCACCGTCCTCACCAAGCCTATCTGATACGGAACCTTCGGTGGTAAACAATGGGCCGATAATGATTGAACGGTCAACCACATCAAGATAAGAATTGCAGGTGAAGATGCCGTGCAGGACAGCGCCTATACCGCCGATTTTACCCACTGTCTCATGAGTAACGTGCACTAAAGTTGTTTCACTGGCCAAATTGAGTTTCCTCCAAGTTGTAAATGATGTTCAATCCAGCTGTTTTTACCGCCTCTACATTAATTATAAGTAATAGCGTCATTTAAGCCAAATTAGAGGGTGTCCTCCAGGCTATGAGACTTGATAGACCGAAAAAATCGTGGTATGTTTGCAGACTGAGGGTATTTATTAGGACTTTCGAGCCGATTTTAGAAAAATTTTTCTCGTATTCCCATACATGCCTATGTCATTCCCGCGCAAGCTTGTCCTCGACTCCGATCGGGGGCGGGAATCCACATTAGCATCATTTGTCTGGACTCCTGCTTTCGCAGGAGTGACAAAACGTTCACTTTTTCCAAGATTTTTTAAGTCTTTGATATTACAAATGTTATGGATTTATAATTTTTCCGATTTTACACGCTATTTGGGCTTTTGGTTGTAGAACAGTTGTAGGAATTTTCCTCACTTATTACAGCCATAAGGTCAAAAGGAAAAGGTCAATATGAAAGCTTGATTTTTCAAGGCAGATTTGGTATTATATTGCAGGATAAGCTTAGCCTCGTAACTAAACAGATATATATGGCAAATTCCAGATTAGTCTGTTTGTAACCAAAAGCAAAGTCGGTGATGAAAAAGCATTTGTTTACTTCTGTACTAACAATCCTGACAATTCTGCCAACTCTTTCGGTTGACAGCCTGGCTGATAGTTCGTTTGATCTGAGAGATGTCAATGGCACCAGTTACGTTACTACAGTGAAAGCTCAACGTGGTGGCACCTTGGACTCATGGCACAATGGCAGCTATCGAAGGCAACCTTCTAATTACCGGCAACTGGGCGGCTACCGGCCTGCCTGACCTGCCTGATTTGGCAGAATACCATCTTGACTGGTGGAACGGGTTCAACGAACACAACAATGATGACACAATCCCACCAAGCGGTGGTGGCCTTGAGGTACATCAAGGTGGCGACTATCGCGTTGCTGCTGCTTACATAAGTCGCGGCGAAGGTTCTATATACTGTGATGCCGCAAATGACGGCACCGAATATGATGATAACTGGTATAACACAGCACCGGCAAGAGATGACCCAAACTATCTTAAGCTATATGCACGCGACATTGAATGGTACACAGCTGGACCTGATTTGAGCAACATTGATCTTATCAAAAATAAAATTATGACAGAGGGAGTGATTGGAACCTGTATGTATTATAGTGTCTCCTTCATATCTAATTACATTCACTACCAACCACCCAGCAGCACACTTTTGCCAAACCATTCAATAGCTATCATTGGCTGGGATGACAACAAAGTCACCCAGGCTCCAGAAGGAAATGGTGCCTGGCTTTGCAAAAACAGTTGGGGAAGCGCTTGGGGATACTATGGTTATTTCTGGATTTCATATTATGATAAGTGGTGCTGTCAGGAACCGCAAATGGGTGCCGTATCTTTTTAGGATGTTAAACCGTTGGCTTATGACCATATATATTATCACGATTATCATGGCTGGCGTGACACCAAAACAGACTGTGATGAAGCTTTCAACGCCTTTGTAAGTACGGGCTTTCAGCGGCTTGTCGCTGTCAGTTTTTACACAGCGGTTGATGATGTCAATTATAATGTCGAAGTATATGACAGTTTCCAGGATGGCCAACTGTTGAACGAGCTGGCAACAGAGTCTGGCACAATCACCCATACTGGTTTCCACACGGTTGATTTGAATACACCGTTCATACTTGCGGAAGATGATGATTTCTACATTTATCTGCAGCTCTCAGCCGGTGGTCACGCCTTTGACAGAACTTCAGAAATCCCTGTGCTGTTAGGTATAACAGAACCTCCCCAGCCTGAAAAATCCATAGGTTTTGATTTTAACACTTTAGGTAAAACCCAACTAAGTTCAGAAGGAGGAATTACCGTCGAGTCTGTATCGTATCCACAACAGAGTTTTTACAGGACCGGCTCAACTTGGCTGGATCTTTACGATTTTAACGATACAGCAAACTTTTGCATTAAGGCTTTGACCATTGATATAGTTGCCCAATCCGGCGACTTCGAGCCTGACGGCGACGTTGACATGGATGATCTTGCCAGACTCTGTGCATCATGGCTCAAAGGTATCGGCGATGTCGGTTATGATCCTACCTGTGACATAAGTAATCCGAAAGATCAATTCATCAACTTCAAGGATTTTGCCGAATTGGCCAACAACTGGCTTGTAGGCAAATAGTTACTTTCAAACATTAATGAACATTCAATCCACTCGGGATCAGAGCAGCAAACGTATGTTCAATACGTTCATCAATTTTTGCAAATTTTTTAAGTCCTTGATATTACTAATCTTATGGATTCGCGATTTTTGCGATTTTATGAGCTATTTACCATTTTGGTTGTATTGCGGTTGTAGGTGCGCCAAGGCAAAAAAGCTGAGAAATAGGGAATACAAAGTATGCCTAAATGAGAGAGCTATGGTACGTTTACTCGACGTTTTGACTGATTGTAATATTGATAAATCAATTAAAAATTTTCCTATAGCTGCACATACTGCGGGATTTTGATTCAAAGGAATTCTTTTGTTTATTCATTGATTTACTACTTCGATGGCATACAATTGTATTGCTTTCACAGATGGAGAATAACCATGTAGGCGATGAATGATTGAAATAGCGATAAATCAATCGCAAACTTTCCTACACAACCTGATGGAGGTGAAGTGTCAAAGAACGAGTTTCGTACGCGCGCACTGGCCCTTGTAGACCGGTAGGACCAGTCCAAAACAATACATTTAACTAAGCATTTTGTATGGTTATAATCATCGCTATCTTTCTGCACGATGTAGCTGAGTTTCTTAGAAGCTGAAAACAGTTGAAAACTCGCGATGGATTCTATAATCTAACAAAATCCACAGCCTGGGTAGGCTGTTGAACCGTGTATACGGAAAATCCCGGATACAACATGGTGCCTGTGAGGTCTGGGCTCGTTCAGCGAAAAGAGATCTAGCTACGAAAAGACGTGACGTGCATTTGGCCTTGTAAAGGTGAAAGGAGTGGTCTTGCAATGAACAAAAGAGTGAATAGAACCGCCGTACTTATATCTCTACTACTAACCGTCCCGGTCCTTGCCTCGAACTCCCTGTTGAAGTGTATTGTTGGTCAGGACGAATACCAGCCAGCCGAGCCGGGACAGGTCACTATGAAAGGCTTCCTATGCGGGCGCGTGGAGGTGAACCGAGAGGGACGGCTCAAAAAACACATCAAAGAAGAGCACCTGTTGGCGGGCTTTCGTAAGCGACCCGGCTCGCATCCTTGGATTGGTGAGCACGTCGGCAAATGGTTGCACGCGGCAACACTGGCCTACCTAAACAAGCCGAGTGATATCGCACTCAAACACAAAATCAAACGAATTGCAGAGGGCCTTATGGCCTGTCAGATGAACGACGGCTACCTGGGAACGTATGCGAGAGAAGATCGATGGTCGTTAGGCAAAGGACGGGGGTGGGACGTGTGGGTACACAAGTATTGCCTGATCGGGCTTCTAAGCTATTACCAGATGACCGGCGATCAGAGGGCATTGCAGACGTGTCAACGGGCAGCCGACCTTTTGATTGAGACTTTCGGCGAGGGCAAGATGGACATTCTTGCCGCAGGTACGCATGCGGGTATGGCCTCGACCAGCGTGCTGGAGCCTATGAGCGTGCTGTACCAACTGACTGGCGAACCAAAGTACCGCAAGTTCTGCGAATACGTGATTACGCGAGCCGACGCGGGCCCAAAACTGCTGACCAATATCGAGAAAACACGCACGGTGCAGAGTGTCGGGAACAAGAAAGCCTATGAGATGATGAGCAACTATGTGGGCTTGGTGGAGCACTGGCGGGCCACCGGGTATCAGCGAGGCCTTCATGTAGCAGAACTGGCGTGGGAAAGCATCAAGAACGAAAATATTTTCATAACCAGTGCGCCGGATGCACACGAGCACTTCAGTGAGCCTCACACTTTGACCCCAACAGGGCACTGTACTGAGACTTGCGTTCAGGTTACCTGGATTCAGTTGACCTGGCAGCTTCTGCGGGCCACAGGCAAGGCCCGGTACGCGGAAATGCTCCACCATCACATCTACAACCATATGCTCGCAGCTCAACAGCCTGATGGCATCAACTGGTGCTATTTCACTACGATGGAAGGCAAAAAGGAGTATGGTCCGGCTGTCCACTGTTGTGGATCGAGCGGACCACGGGCGATAGCCCTGATTCCGACCTTTGCCTATATGACAGGCGCAAACAAATTAGCTGTGAATCTCTATGAGACTTCCGAGTTCAAAGGGAAGATCAGCGGCGTCGATGTCACTTTGAAACAGAGAACTGACTATCCATGGGATGGAGATGTCCACATTGACGTCGAAGTGGGCCGGCCCGTGGAATTTGAGCTGCAACTGCTGGTGCCGCGATTTGTCCAATCAGGAGACATCCGGGTGTTCGGGGCAAAGCAGAAGACACCGGTGGAGGCAGGTGAATACGCGAGTGTCAAGAGGCGGTGGTCGGGCAAAACGGAAATCGTCCTGCAGTTCGATATGCCCGTGGTGGTGCATGAACGCAATGGGCGCTATGCCTTGACACGAGGCCCGATTGTTCTGGCTTTGGAGAAAGTCGAACCTCAGGATGTGATGGCTCACGAGGTCATCCCCGACCTGTCGTACCTGAAACACCAAGGCCGTAGGGCGACGTTTGAACCTGGTGCATATCACCCGATTCGCATCAGAGGAAAGAGAGTCTCAGGCGAAGCAGAAAGCTCTCGTGGTGAAGTGACTCTGCTTTTCAGACCCTATTGTGAGGCTGGGCTGTCAGGCGAAGCAATCAGCGTTTGGCTGCCGAAACTGCCGCCGGGAAAAGGTAAGAATCTGAGTGAGGCAATCAAAAGGTTCGCCCCCGGCTGGAAAATAGCCCACTGTGGTCATGATATGAACCCTGGCCTTTATGCCGAGAAGCGTGGCAGGAAGGGTGTACTTGTCACTCACCCGCTGGACCGTGAGCATGGTTGTGTACTCTCAAGGAAGGACGACGTTCCAATCGGAAAGAAAACGACTCTACAATTGACGGTTGGCAATGACGAGCGCGGCGACTGGATGCTGATCGTTAAAGCCGATGGCAAAGAGCTGCTGAGGAAACTGATCGGCAAGAACACAACTGAGAACGGATGGACAGAGGTTGCTGTTGACTTGACAGCTTATGCTGGCAGGAGCGTCAAACTCGAATTGATTAACCAGGCTAATGGCTGGTCCTTTGAGGCCGGTCACTGGGCACAGATTACAATGGTGAGCAACTGAGAATGTTCTTGATCAGTTGAGTCGTACAGATCAGATGCTGCCTGTGGATAGCCATCCACCATCACCCCGATATGGCCGCAATACGCTTACGAAAAGGACCCAAAACGGTAGAAGTTCTAAGATAAGTTTGGTAATATAGTCTATAGGAAGGTTTAGTGATGTTGCAAAGCCGTGTATACGGGAAATTCCGGAGGTGAACAGGTCCGTCGTCGGTGCGTTTTTGTAAAGGGAGTATTTGGGATGGGCAATGCACGTCTTGAGAAGTCTGTAGGTCAAAACAGTATAGTGATTGTCTGCTTGGTCGTAGGATGTTTGTTTGCGTCTGAGAAGCCTGGTGCGGTGCCGACATTTCACTGCGTGGGGCTGTACTGGAACACCGAGCAAGGATCAGCGGAGAATGCGTGCCGGGTGCGTTATCGAAAGGCCGATGGGGAGAAATGGAAAGAGGCGATGGGACTCTGGTTTGATGGGAGGAAGTGGTCGCCAGTGGGCAGAGATGGACGAGGAGATGAGACTAAGAGCAAGTGGGAATACGGCGGGCAGTACAGGGGCAGTATCGTTAACCTCGAACCAGGGACAGAGTATGATGTGGAGCTGTTTCTGGAGAAGACGGGAGCTAAACAGTTGTTGAATACAAAGACGTGGAGTGAGGATTTTCCGGTGGCGAAAAGGATTAACATAACAAACACAAACCAGACACTTGGAATCGCAGAGGGCGGCAGCAGAACAGGCTATGTCTTATACACATATCCCAAAGTACGGAGAGAGGCAGTCATTGATGTGGCGAACAAGAGGGAGCATTGTGTGGAGGTTCGGGCATCGTATGTGATTATTCGGGGACTGATGCTTAAGGGGGCACAAGTTCACGGAATCCGGATTTTCGAAGGTTGTCATGATGTGGTAATAGAGGATTGTGACATAAGCGGATGGGGGCGAGTGTCTGATGATGGCTGGGGAAGGAATTTAGATTCTGCTGTGTACTCCCGGGCGAGGGATCTAAAGCGGGTAATTGTGCAACAGAATCGCATTCATCATCCCCGGGGTGATTCGAGCAACTGGAAGGAGCATCGACCTCGGCCGGGCAAGCGGGAGCCCTATCATTCGGAAGGACCGCAGGCGGTCTATTTCAGGGACAGTGAAGGTAATCACGTAATTCGGTACAACACTGTGTTCTCAGATGATGACCATCAATACAATGATATATTCGGAGCCGGCGCCAATTTCAGCATTCGAGGATTTCCGAACAGAGATTCTGATATCTATGGGAATCGGTTGAGCCACTGCTGGGATGACGCGATTGAATCCGAAGGTGCAAACTGTAATGTCAGAATCTGGGGCAACTACACAACAGACTGCTTTGTGAGTATTGCCACGGCGGGGACGTCTGTTGGGCCTTTGTATGTCTGGCGAAATGTCAGCGGGAGAATGCGGGTCGCGCCAGGTAACTGGACTGGGGGCTTTTTGAAGAGCAGTGACATCATGGGCGGGGGCAAGATATTTGTTTTTCATAATACTATTCTACAGCCGAGCAAGAAGACAAAAAACGGTAAGATAAGCGTAGGGGCGAGTATAGGTCTGGGTTGGGGCGGGCCGATGGTTAATGTGACGAGCAGGAACAACATTTTGAACGTCAAATCGATGGCCTTTAGGGACAGGAACAACGATGAATCGAACGACTACGACTATGATCTATACCGAGGTACTCTGCCTGAAGACAAGGTACATGAAAGACATGGTATCATCGGAGAGCCTGTGTACGATGAGAGCAACGGGGGAGGTACGTATGCTTTGGCCAAGGGTAGTCCAGGATTTGATGCAGGGGTAAGGATCCCGAATTTCAATGATTATTTCACCGGCGAGGGGCCAGATATTGGAGCGCATGAAACCGGAACAAGTCCGATGGAATTCGGGGCCACCGCATACAACCTTATAAATGTCAAGAAGGAACCTATTCCAAAGAAAGTACCTCTCACCCCTAAGATTCCACCAGTTGTGAATGATCAACACTGGCCCCAGATTTGTGAAGGCTATTATGTCAGGTGGTTAGACAGAATATGGAACACCCGAAAGCGGGACAAACTCTGGGAAGTCGGTGAGACCGGGACTCTGGGCCAGCGCAATGGCACGGCAACGTATCTCGGTGAAGACAAGGTCAACAGCGGCGTAGTAGAGTTCGACGTTAAATTTGACCCTGGTTATCTTGTGCCCAAAGGTGGTGGAAAACACTTCCTGGAGATTATGAGTTGGGTCGGCGATCGCTCTGACCGCCAGGCCATTCAGGCTCATCCTCATTCCCGCATTGAACTTGCCAACCTTGGAGACCGTCCACGGTGCCTTATCTGGAACTATGGCCCACATTTCCAGGGACGGGCAACAAAAATCTTTCCGATTGGTTCTCCCTTTCAGCCTGACCGGTGGTACCACATTCGCTTCGATTGGTCATATCAGGAACCCATAGGCGAGATTAACATACACATTGATAAGCGAGTCTTCTCCGCCACATTTGAATTTGTACCTGGCACAGTGGGCCCCGGTCGCTTCTTCCTGTTCGGACACGTGGAAACGTTGCAGCCCAAGGGCTTTCTGTACTTCCGCAACTTCTCTGTAGGAAGTCGAAAATAAAACATTAGATATTAAGGGTAATTATATTCCGAATAAAACCAGGCCTATTCCAAAGACTATTCATTTGATGATCTATCAACCTGCAGTCTCTCAGCCCCTCCTATTCGGTTGCGGTTTTCTGTCTGACTCTCCCAAGCCAGATGCCTAAGGCATCGACAGTTGCAAAGTGATGACAAGTGAAGTATCATATGAATAAGATAGTAATATCATGAAAGTGTCAAGATTTTTGTGTTAACAATCGCAGATCAGGAGAGAAGTATGAGTATCAGAGCAAGTTTGTTGCCGTTAGGTGGTTTAGTTTTATTGCTGACTGTGGCTTCGTTTTCCATAGACGGGGCAGTAACTCTAAAGAACGTCATAGACCCCGGACCTAACCGTGCGGATGAACCATTTATTGAGGAGTTTTCTTTTTCAGCAGCGGTTCGATTTATGGACTCGGCGGCGCTTTCCTGGCAGAAAAAGCGCAGATGTTTCGCTTGTCATTCGAATTATGCTTTCTTGCTTGCCCGACCGGCCGTTACATACGAAGTGCCGGTGCACAAGACAATTCGTTCAGCCCTAGAGCATCTGGCGGAGAATCCACGACGCACAAGTTACTGGGTGACTGAAGCAGTAATGGTTGCTTCAATTCTTGCACAAAATGATGCATCGACAACCGGCAAACTTCACCCAGTGACCCGAAAGGCGCTGGACCGAATTTGGAGTGCACAACGCGAAGACGGTGGGTGGACCTGGCTGGATGATAATGAACCCCCATCGGAGATCGACGACCACTATGGTGTGACTATGGCTGCCGTTGGCGTTGGTGTTGCTCCGGACAATTATAGCGACACGCCAGCAGCAAAGAAGGGTCTTGAGAATATCCGCAGGTATTTCAGGAATAATCCACCGGTTAACATGCACCATCGGGCAATGAAGATGCTGGCGTCATTACATGTTGACGGAATAATGACGAACGCTGAGCGTCAGGAGGTTATCAAGAATCTTTTTGCTTTACAGAAGTCCGACGGTGGCTGGGGGCTGGCTACTCTCGGCAATTGGAAAAGGTCTGACGGTAAAGAGCAGGACTATGAGTCAAGCGATGGATATGGTACTGGATTTACAATCTATGTCCTACGTTGTGCCGGCGTCTCTGCGGAAGACCCGCGAATTCAAAAAGGAATTGCATGGCTCAAAACGCATCAGCGCGCAAGTGGACGATGGTTCACGCGATCAATGAAACAAGATAGCAAGCATTTCATAACTCACTCCGGAACCGCCTATGCAATTCTCGCACTGGCCGCGTGTAGTGAGACGGAAGCGCCCCTTGATAATTGTGACTAGACCTAACATACATAGAGCGAGTGGTCAAGTCCTTGACCTATTGCACAAGAGATCGTAATCACATAATTGACATTCGATGTAATATCGTGTATAGGTCTGCTTAACAAGATTTACCATCGCTTGTAGAGCAATATTATGAAATTCCGAAAGTTTCCTAATCATTGTGTAATAGCTGCCATATTTGCGTTTGCAATATTGCAGGTAGCATTACAGGGCATTAGTTCGGTTTCTGCTGGCAAGATCGAAGCAGATCAGATAGTTGCATTTCAGGACTCTATTGACAATAGCGCTAAAGACCTCTCCGCAGAGCCTAACAAGTTGTGTTCCGCCAAGCCAAGTAACCGAGCAGAATCTGTCCACGCGATAGTATCCCATCTTGGTTTGGGCGAAGGCTCGGTGATTGCCGACATTGGGGCAGGTAGCGGCAAGGATGCGTGGGTCTTTGCGAAGATTGTCGGTGAAACCGGGACAGTCTTTGCCGAGGAGATTGATGAGGGCAAGGTGAAAACGTTGGAAGAAGAAGCCCGCAAAAAAGGGCTTCCTCAGGTTCGCGCAATACTGGGCCGAACGGACGATCCCTGCTTGCCTCCAGATACCGTTGACCTTGTCTTTCTATATCACGTTTACCACCATTTTGCAAAACCGCGGGAGATGTTGCGAGGGATCTGGTGCACGCTGAGGCCAGGCAGCCATCTGGCGGTAGTGGACCGACACCGTGGGACGTTACGCGACTGGGTCCCGCGACACCTCCGCGAGAAGAAGCATTTCTGGATTGCCGAGACAACGGTTGTCAGAGAGGCGAGAGAAGAGGGATTTGCTTTCGTGGCCTGCGCTGAACAGTGTTGGCACGAAAAGGATCACTTTGTGCTTATCTTTCAGCGTCCAAAAGAGCTGGAAAGTGCCGGTCGTGATCCAGACCCTTTTCGTCCCATTCCAATAAATAAGTGCGCTCACCTGTTCCTGCCCCTTGGTCGCCCTTATCAGCACCCGGTTTTTGTAGCGCTGGGAGAGGCACGCGAACTGATAGCTCCAATCCTTAAGAGCTCTTCTAACAAAGGGCTGGAAATCGTTTTGGAGGAGTGGGCTACGCAGAAAGAAGACAGGCCGCCACTTCCTTCTGATGTTTCTCTGCCTTCCGTACTCACGGAGAAAGGCGATCCTAATTTAGGAGCTGAGCCGATCGATGTAGTTTTTTTCTTGGACAGCTATCACCTTCTTTTCCACGGCAAGACTCTATTGTCTAAAATCTATGAAAAACTTTCACCAACCGGCTGCATATATATTCTGGATCGCAAGGCAGCGAAGCCGCTATCTAGGCGCGAGGCAAGCCATCGCAAAAAGATTCAACCAAAGACAGTAAGGCAAGAGATGGCTGAAGCAGGATTTTTCTTCTGGTTTCGCGCCCCCCGACCGGCTCGCGACCGGTTTCTTCTCGTCTTTGGCAAAGTCCCACCCAGAAATGTTCTACCTGAGGATGATCCTTTTGTCGTTGGCCCGGAGATTCCCGAATCGCTTGGGCAATGGCTCAAAAGAAATTGCTGGCGCATTCGGGGCCTCAAGATAGCTGATGGAAGATTTATCCGTTTGAGCAAGCGAGGATGGAAAGGGTCGCTGGAGAAAGGCATCAGCGGTTCGCCCGGTAAAGAGATTTGGAAAATCCCGAAGGAGAAACTTGTGCTTTATTTTGAGAAAAAGGACGAAAGATATTTGCTGATGGATTATCGTTTCTTAGATAAACAATAGTCATGGTGCGTAACGAAACGCCATGCAAGTACAAACAAGAAGGTTGCAAAGGTTTGTCAGAAGGTTTCTTATGGAGTTCATGCCGCTAAGATAATACAATTAGTCGCACAAAGCAAGTTTACGTAAGTTCTTTGTTGACAACGGCGATGTAGTTTTTCGGGGGGACAGAGGTACTTGAAGAAGGATTAAACGAACAAAAGGGTACTCGGCTTGAGCCAATCAGGAGAAACGCAATGGGAAATATGACAATTTCGAAGGTAAGCTCTCATCACAGAATCATTTCGTTAGAACCAATGGTAATCGCCTTAGTCGTCTTTATCACCAGCGCCGCCAGAGGAGTGGATTTCGAACATGTGGTTATTGATGAAAACATTGGCGGCAGGACCGCGATCGGTGATATCGATGGTGATGGCTTCAACGACATCATCGTTCATACCTGGTCGAGCGACAGAGGCAAACAGAACGATGGAAAGATCGGCTGGTACAAATATCCCAATTGGCGGCGGTACAGCATTGTTGACAGCGGTCACATCTTCGGCGACGGCGTGCTTGCCGTCGATCTGGACAAAGACGGTGACAACGATGTCGTCACGGCCAAAGGCAGCGACAATGAGGCCAGCGTATTCTGGTATGAGAACCCAGGCGGCAGAGCTACGTCAGGCTGGAAAGAACACAAGCTCGCCACTGTTGAAAGAGGCAGTGAAGTCAAAGATGTTGAAGTGCACGACATGGATCACGATGGCAAGCCGGATGTGGTTGTCCGTACAAAGCACAAATTCGCCGTCTATTTCCAGGAGTCGCCCGATTCCTGGATCGAAGTAAAAACCGACAATGCCGAACGCGAAGGGATGACAATCGGCGATGTCGACGGAGACGGTGACTACGACGTGGTGATGAATGGGTTCTGGCTGGAGAATCCCCGGCGCCCTCGCAGAGACACCTGGAAGCGACATGATATCGATCCGACGTGGTACAAGGACATTACGGGCGGCTGGCAGGATCACAGCGTCATGGCCGATGTCAAAGATTTGAATAATGACGGCAAAGTCGATGTGATTCTATCACATTCAGAAAAAACCGGTTTCACCGTTGCATGGTATGAATCGGCTAATCCTAAGGGCGGTCCCGATGCCTGGACCAAACACGAGGTCGGCGTTGTCGATTACTGCCATACCCTTCACGGCGATGATGTTGATCTGGACGGAGATATTGACATCGTCGCGGCCACCCTGATCAGAAAGAAGAATCCTGAGATATGTGTGTTTGTCAACAAAGGCAAGGGGCTCACCTGGCGGAAACAGTCGCTGGCTACTGCGAGCGCCTACAAAGCCAAGACCGGAGACATCGACAACGACGGTGACATCGACATTGTCACGGCCCGAAGCTGGGACATGGGGCCTCTGCAACTTTGGCGCAATACCTTTTCCAGCACCGCTGGAGAGATCGGCGTTGGAGCATCCCCGCCGCCAGGAGCTGAGGTCCTGATCGATGGAACTCGCGAAATGCTGGACGAAAAATGGACGTATTGGGAAGGTCCGCGATTTGCCTCGTCTTTGCCTATTAAGTGGAAGATCGTAGATGATCCCGTGGATCTGGGCAAAGTCATCGCAAGCTCTGATCCCGCCGCCGCCGGGGGTAAGTATGGTGCCGCGGACATTGTTACGAAGAAGAAATATCGGGATTTCCAGCTGCACATTGAGTTTCTGGTTCCTCACAAGAAAGGCAACAGCGGGGTCTATCTGCAGAATCGTTATGAGATACAGATCCTGGACGGCGATAGCGGAAAGCACGGAATGGCTGCTGTGATTAACGAGGCGGCGGGCCCATACCACGCCTATAACGGCACGGGAAAATGGAACGCTTACGACATAAAGTTTCGTGCCGCCCGGTTCAAAGATGGAAAGCTCACTGAAAAAGCAGTGGTGACTATTTTCTTCAACGGAGTTAGGGCACACACGAACCACAAAATTCAAAAGGTTTGGGGTGGAAAAAACTCCGGTATCGACGGAGGCAATCAGGGCGGAACAGGCATTACCGATGTGCCGGGAGGACTTAAGCTACAGTGTGAAGGCCATGAAGTGCTGTTTCGCAATGCCTGGATCAAAGAATTAGACATAAGAGAGCCGAACACCGACTGGGGTGCTTGATTCCACGCCGGCCGTCAGCTGCCAAACGGATGGCAGTATAGTGTATATTTTTCGACAAGGAGTAATGATTAGGTACCCGCTGGTTGCAGTTGTGACTTTGTTTCCTATGGTTTTTCCGCGTTTAGCCGCCTTTTGTTAATTCTAAGGTGACTTTATTGGTCTCCTCTGAAGGGAGGAACTCCTGCCACACATAAACACTGTACCCGTTTATCTTCTTGTACAAAGTATGACCTTGGGAATCCTGTACACATCATCAGGTGTCACGATCCCAATGGCTTCGTGACGCATCTCTTTGCACACGTCATTGAATCCTCTTGCATTTATAGTAGCAATCGGATGTTCAATCCGATATTTTGCTAAAATTTTAAAAAAAGGTTTTTGGGGCAAAAGACTGATGTTCGTTTATAGTCAATTTGAGGAAAATAGGCATCGATGGAGACAAAATAGAGAGTGTGCCAAGGTAAGCTGCTGTGAATCAGCTGGACAATCCAGCCTGGTCAAAGGTTAGCCACCAGGCCAGAACGGAACTTAATGTGTATCGAGGTAACAAGATATGCAGA
>Ga0114922_10002104_pt1 | contig 18795 bp, 20 predicted proteins | sample AartaG_FD_100975 | JGI IMG/M metagenome (GOLD analysis project Ga0114922, IMG submission 100975) | Deep subsurface microbial communities from Aarhus Bay to uncover new lineages of life (NeLLi) - Aarhus_00045 metaG | ecosystem: Environmental > Aquatic > Marine > Oceanic > Sediment | place...
AAGAAGAAAACTGGAGATCCTGTTGTTTCTATAAATTCCGCATTAGAGCGATTAGAGCAACAATCAAAGGAATTTGTTGATTTATGCAAAGCGAAAATTGAGTAAGTTGAATTCCTATGACCTCATCTTTTGACCCTTCTCAAGGTTGGAATACACTGCTTTTGAATAATAAACTAGCTAGATTTGGTGATTCAATTGTAAATTTTATCTATAATGCAGCTGTATACAATGTCACTAATGAATTAGAGGGAGTAAAGGTTTGGGACAAATGCCTTGCACAAGCCTGTAGAAATTCTCCTTTAAGGAAGTTTGTAGGTACAAGAAAGAATGCAGGAGATTTGGGTGATGCCGTTGAGGCATTTGTAGCTTTTTCTTATTTGAAGAATCCTACTTTTATTACAGAGATGATCTCTATTTTATCAAAAAGTATTACAATTAACAAGCATCTATTAGAAAAAGATGAAAGGGAATTATGTGCAAAGGCTTTTACAGATTTAGTAATTGATCTTTGCAATAATCTTGGGTTAAATGAATAATATCTTTCACATCATATAATCCTTAAAACTTTGACCAATCATATCTGCAAACCTGAGGCTTTCAGGAATACAACTAGTATAACATGTGTTTTTTAACAGATTTTTTATCTCATTAGTATCTTTGAAACCTAAATACTGTACATAAATCTTACATGCTCTTCCGCTTACGTTGATGAATTCAATCTTCTCTAAAGCTGGATTAGACATAAGAATCTCAAAACGTTTCTCCCAATCTGGAAGATGAACAAGAGCTTTCTTTACTTCAGCATTGTCTGGGAGCTTATGTAATATCGATATAATTGGAATTGCTGTCTTTTGAAAAATTTCAACCATATTAATAATGTTAAAAGCTGCTATTGTTGCACTACCTAAAACTATGGCTTTTATTTGGTTTTGGAATTTACTTCTATTTATCATTTCAATTATTTTTTCCGTTGCATCCAAACCATCCACCAGTATTTTTGTTCTTAAAACACCTTCCACTAAATTATTCCCTCTTACAACAACACCAAAAACAAAGGTTTCAGTGGATTTTTCTCTGCTAAAGGCTGCATCATCTATACCTATGGTCCGGATATTTTTTTTCACAATCAACTATCTACTGATATTTATTTAAGTAGGTTGCGAAATTAGGTGTTAAGAAAGTAACTTTTTAAATAAACAGTATAGATAGGATACTGGTCTATATGAGTAGAAGAAACCTTCCAGAAACTGGTGATTTAGTAATTGGTACAGTAAAGAGTATATTTGATCACGGAGTTTATGTTGATTTAGATGAATATGAAGATTTACAAGCATATTGCCATGTTTCTGAAGTTAGTTCCACCTGGGTAAGGAACATTCGTAATGTAATGAGGTTAGGGAAGAAAGTTGTTGGAAGGGTTATGCGAGTCAAAGAACATCAGATTGATATTAGCGTCAAAAGAGTTTCTGATGGATTAAAAAGAAAGAAAGTTGAAGAAACTAAAAAATACAAAACAGCTATAACACTTCTAGAAATGGGAGCAAAAAAGAAGAAAATAAGTTTTGAAACAGCTCGAGCTGAAGTGGAAGATCTATGTACTGATTATTATGGTAGTCTTCATCACGCTTTTGAAGAATCTTTATTCGGTGGAGAAAGTGTTTTCTCTGAAGCTGGTGTATCTGAAGAGTGGGCTACCATTCTAACAGATATAGCAAAGAAGAATTTAACTATCCCCAAAGTAGAGATTTCCAGAGATTTAGAAATCATTTGCTGGGAAGGAAATGGTGTCAATATAATTAGGGATGCTCTTAAAAAAGCAAGTAAATCTCGAGATGAAATTGAAGCAGGGGATGAAGAGCTTGATATGAATGTATATGTTAGAGGTGCCCCAATGTACAGGTTTGCTATTTCTGCAAGAGATTATGAATTAGCAGAAGAATTGATGTCTAAAGTAATCTCTACAATTGAAGATTCTTTATTAGATTATAATGCTTCAGTTAAGGTTGTTGAATCAAAATAGAGAGAGATTTTAATGACTAAATCAATCTTTTTCTGTTCCAAATGCAAAGCTTACACATTGAATGATAAATCATGCCCAATTTGTAAAGGAAAAGTTATTTCACCTCAACCTGCTCGTTTTTCTATAGAAAAGGAAAAGAAATACTCCATTTATAGAAGAAGATTACTCAAAGAAAATCTGAAAGAGTAATTTTTCATTTGCTTTGCACTATTGCAACTTTAATGATATGTTGTCTTTTTGTATGAAAACTATAGATTTTAGGTATTTCAAATTCTGCCTTTATTATCTCTTTTACTTCTTTGTTATGATTCTCTACAAATTTTTTCAAAAACTCGATATTCTTTTCTTGGTAGAGATGAATTGAATAAGTTACATCAGATGCATTTAGAGCGGATAGTAAGAATTCTTGATCTTTGATCCCTCCTTGAACACCAAAAGGACTGTTCATCAAAACTGTATCAAATCGTAGTTTGGTGCTTCTTACATCTTCTTCTATAAACCTTACATCCACATCCAATTTAACTGCATTTTGTTTGGCAATTTCTAATGCATCCTTATCAATTTCCAAGCCACTTACTTCTTTTGCACCTAATTGTTTAGCACCTATTCCAAACATTCCAGTTCCACAACAAAAATCTCCAACAGTTTTGTTTTCTATGTGTCCAAGCTGGTAAGCTCTCCAGAGAATCAAAGCTGCAATGCGTGGTGGAGTTTGGTATTGTTCTAATTCAATTTTAGGTTTCTGAAATGTTTGTACCTGAGAAAGAAGCATTTCAATATCCTTCTGTTTCATACTAATCTCTTCCTTTTGTTTCTTTCAGCTGTTGAAGAATAGTTTTGAAAATACCTATTAACGAATGAATCTCTTCACTAGTTGAGAAACTTCTGTTAATAACAGTTGTAAAACTATGAAAAGCAATTGGTTTTCTGTAATCTTCATAATGAATCAAATCAATTAACTCTTGAACCAAATCAAATAGAATCTTTCTTTCTACACTAGTTGATGTTCTTTCTTCTGCAATTCTCTTTTCAGTTTGTGATAGTTCCTTCCATATTTCATATAATATGATCGCAACAGCTTGAGAGATGTTCATGACCCTATGTTCACCTGGTACTGGAATATTGACCAAAATATCGCATAAACGTAATTCTTCATTTGACAAACCTCTGTCCTCTCTACCAAAAACAATTCCAATGATGCCTTGGGAAACATTTTGAATCTCACTAAGATTCCATGGAAATGACGGTTGTCTAAACACATTATAGTTCAAACCTGCTTTTGCTGAAGTTCCAATTAGAAATGAATAGTTTTGTTTAATTTCTTCTAAAGAACTGACAATTTCTGCATCTTCCAAGTATTTAATTGAGTGTTTAGCCCTCTTTCTCGCATCCCCATCTAAGTGATCAACTTGAGGTGCAATCAAAACTAATCTATTAATACCGAAGTTATTACATAGCCTTGCAATTGCACCTATATTGCCCCCAATTCTAGGTTCAACTAAGATTACATCTTGTTTGAAATTTATTTCATAGTTTTTCATTTCTTTCACAAAAATCGATTTTTACTAAATATAGTTTCTCAAAGAATAGGGATAGTTGATTTTTTATTTCTAAATTCATTCCTTCTTTTTTTAAGTCTTGAATATCCTCATCAGACCAGCTAAGAGAGGAAAATATTGTATAAAAAATGGTACTAATCTTGTTTTTTTGCAAAGAATCCAGCATAGTAAATGTCTCTTCATATCCTTTTTTTCCTCCGACTAGCATGAGCTTGTTTAAAGGGGACATAGTATCTTCTTCCTCTCCATCAGGTAAGTATGGTGGATTCCAGATGATAATATCTGATTTGAGATTATGAATTGCTTCAAGTTTATCCATACATACAATATCAACTAGGTTACCAATATTGTTTAGCCTTAGATTTTGCTTTATTGCTTTTGTGGCACTAAAGGAGATATCCGATATTAGAAATTGTATTTCAGGATTATTCTTAGCAAGTACAATAGAAATTATCCCCGATCCACTACCTATTTCTACAATTTTCTTTGTGTCGTTTGGTATATCTACCAAATCTAATAAGAAAAATGTATCTTCAGCTGGAAAGTAGACATCGTCATCTAATTCTAGTTCTACTTCATATTTGGGGAAATTATATTTAACCAAAGTTCTTCACCAATCCTTTTTTTAATATGTTTATGGAATTGCACAAGTTCTTCTAGAGACATTGTAAAAACTCGTCTATCCATAAATTGAAGAGAATCTAGAATGCTTCTTTCAACAGCTAAATCTCGCTTTTCCATTCTTTTAATTATATTCAGCAAAATAGTTCTAACTGTCTTTTTCTTATTAGTAAACAGCAATCTCACAAAAGCAGAAAAACTGTCGTAATTCTCTATGTTTACTTCTTCTTTTCTTGTTATGGAAACTATTGATGAGAAAATCTTGGGTTGAGGATAGAATGAAGTTGGTTTAACTGTTTTAAGATTCTTACAATTTGCTTTTGAATTTATCATAACTGAAATTCTTGAATAATCCTTGGTCCCAGGTTTGGCAAAAAATCTGTCTGCAAACTCTCTCTGATACATGAGAACAGCTAAATCAAAAGTGTGCTCTAGAAGTTTAAATGTAATTGGTGAGGATATTTGATAGGGGAGATTAGAGATACATTTGTTAAATCTAGGAAGATCAACTTTAACTGCATCTCCTTGAATTATTTCTACATTTGTAAAATCCTTTAGAAAACTAGTTAAAAAATTAGCCATTCTTTTATCCTGTTCAATAATAATCAACTTTTTAGCTCTACTAGCTAAGCATTTAGACAAGTTCCCTATACCCCCACCTATTTCAAGTATCACATCTTTCGATTGTATATCTGCTTGATTTACTTGAAAATTAATTATTTTTGAATCAATAAGAAAATTCTGACCTCTTTGACTTGAGGGAGTAATATTCAATTCTTTTAAACTATCAAAAACATGCTTTCTTAATTCAAAAGAGGAGGTCCAGCAATCCATTAATCAAACCATTTTTGATGTTACCTTTTTTGTCCAGAATCTGCGGATGCAGTAAATAACCTATGTTTCTCGTCTCCTTCTAATTCTTGCATAATTCTGTTGAGAACCATTTTTCTTATATCAGAGATCTTTACTCTTTCTTCAATATCGCTAAACGAGACAAAAGGCATACTTTTTCTTGATTGCAATATCTCCCACATTAACTTCTTTCCAATACCAGGCACTAATTGAAGAGAGTGAATACGGTTAGTAATGGGTTGAGCTTTATTGAAAAATGAAACAAATCTCTTTTCATTTTTGTTAATAATTTTGAGAACGGCTTCTTCTAGCGATTCATATCCAGTATTGGTTAAATCGTTTATAGTAATTCTCCTTTTGATTTGTTTAATTGGAGTTTCCTCACTGATTTTTGGTAAGGGTAATTCAGTGAACTGAAGATAACTACCCTTTTTGTCAACAACCATATCGAGTAAACTAAACCATGTTGTACCAATGCCTTGAATAGTTGGTTCCCTTTGCTTTGTTTGACCAAATCCTTTACCTTCTGGTAAATAGTCAAGGACTAGAATTCGTGATTCATTTTTCTTTGTATGTTTAACACGAGTAACGGGACCAATAATGAAATCCTCACTTTCAGAGGATTTTTCAGGACGTTTATTTGATCCAGAACGTTGATTGTTTACCATGATACTTCTCTCTCTATGATTAGATTTTTTTGTTTTAATGTTTAAATCTTTTTCTTATAAAGTCATTTCTTAAAGCTATACTAAGAGGATATTTCACTCTTTTTCAACCTCTTTCTACTCTGGATGTTTTTTCCCGAGTTTAAATAACATTCTGTGAATATACATTTGAGACAATTGGGTACACAAACAACTTTCAAATCACAAACTTCTACTAGAACTAGCTTGAAGACAGTGATGAGAAGCTATCAAGTTATACTGAAGTGTGTAAACCAATCCCACAGAGAAGATATTAATCAAAGAATAATGGAATTAGAAGAACAGCAGCATCTATTACTCACCCCTCAAGTAGTTAAGAAAGCTATAGAATTATATAGAACTAATCCGAAGGAAAGGTTCTTCACTCGACAACTCTGCAAAACAGTAGGGAAGAGTCCTAATATTGCACAAAGCGCTTTCCACTGGTTATACATAGCTATCAAAGGAAAGATAGATAAGGAAAAGAAAGTACAAGGGTTACTCAGTTTTCTAGCAAAAAAACCTCAACAGTTGATAGAATGGGTGATTTTCGGTAGATCTCCTTATTCTGAGCGAAGTTTAGAAAACTATTGGGGAGTAAAAAGAAGATATATAATCAATCTTCTTACAAGTTCTAGATTCCAAACTGACTCCTATTGGAGAAAGAAACACAAAAACACCTACTTTACTGACTTCCTACAATTCAACGACTCCCTTCCTTTTTCGACACAAACTGACATCCTCCAAGCTCTTGATGATACTCTGTTTTACTACAAACACGAATTTTCTCTCATCCCACAGCTTACTAAAAATCAGAAAGCATTTCTGAAAAAACTCCAACTATTAAAGAAGGAACAGAATACCGTAGTACCTTTTCTCACTTCATGGATAAATAGCCATCAAACTTCTCGATGGAAAAGTCTCAAAGAACTCGCAGAACAACTAGCGACAATTATAGGCAAGCCTTCCCGAAAACTCTTCTCAGCAGTAAGACTGATTATTGTTTTCACACTCTTTGATCATTACATGCAGAGTGTCCCTCAGTTAATCAAGGCTCTCCCTATAGCTAATATTGTTCCCCCACCATTTAAACGTAAAAAGAAAGGAAGATTACCCATTAAATTATTAATAAAAAAGGATTATGTTATCATTCGAGAAGGGAATGCACAAGAATTAACAGAACAATTCAAGAAGCAAGGATGGACAGAATTTGGTTTTCCAAGGAAAGGAAAACAGCGATTAACAGCTCAAGTTCACTTCCCTCCGAAAGTACTAGAGTATCTCAATAATGGTGCTCATATCAAGGTCTTTCAGGTAAGTAGCGGTAAAGCTCCTAGTTTCAAACCTTGTGTGGATGTAGTTTTAGAAGGAATACCTGCTTGTTTCTACTCATCTATGCTTCTTCACCATTATCTTTCGCAAATTCCTTCTAAAAAAACTTCTATCATTGGAATTGATATTAACCGCTTAGGACAATATATGGTTGCTTTTAACACCTTAGTAGATCTTCCTCCAGATTTACTAGCTTTAGCCACACATTATGACCATCTCAGTACGAAGGTAATTGACGAACTTAACCGAGGATATCTTAGAAAACGAAAGGAGCGTGATACTTACGGAAGTTGTAAACTTAAGGGGGAACTCAATCGTGTCTATATTCGTCGCAGAAGAATTCTTCGTGAGATCACCCGTCTCCTTCCACATTTTCTTGCAGCAGTGTTGGTGAAGAAGCAGTGTAAAGTTCTCAAAATTGAACGCTTAACAGCTGACCCTACAGGTACTAAAGGTGCCTTAGCGAAAGCAATCTACACCATGCCTGACAATTTGTTTATTTACAAAAAAGCTGTCTGGTTAGCTTCTCTCAAGCTAGGATATAACGTGAAGTTAGAAACGATCAATCCCTATCATACTAGCACCATTCATCATAGGTGTGGTGGTTCTCTCACTCGTCAAAAAGGTCAGTACGATGTTGCTCCTTGTACCAAGTGTAGTCAACAAGTTAATACTCACCTCAATGCTGCCAAAAATATTGCTTCCCTCCAAGGTACTCTCCTTCCTCTAGATCCTTTCCCCTCGTCGCACGCGTAGGGGATCCACTCAAACGACGGTTAGGTAGCCTCTGCAAGCCTAACCAAGTTTCATAACGTGTGTAAATAAGTAGGAATCAAAAAAACTTTTTGCTTTCTTGGTATTAATCCCATTTTGTGTTCTTATAGAGCTTTGGGTTCTCTATCGATAAATGGCTTAATTATATCAAAGATTTCATTGATATCAGAATCTGTGAGCATTTGAGGTTCTTTTGAGAGCAAATCCTTCAATTCTTCTGTAGATGGAGGGAGTATATTTGCAATTGTATATGCAGATAGTTCAGAAAGTTTGTATTTTTTCATTAACCTCGCAACGATTTTTCTAGATTCTTCAGGTTCAATTCTAGCATTTTGCATAGCATGCTCAAATGCAACTCTTTGCCAGTAGGAAAGTTCTGATTCTTCACTTCTTTCCTGTAAAATACGCATAGCTTCAGAAATTGTTAATGGTTTTTTATCGAGACCATGTTTAGGCATAAAATCACTTCATTAATTTTCTTGTTGAATAACAGAACGACTTAAGCGTAAGTGTTCTTTTGCACAGATAATTTGCTTCCAAGCTTTTCCTTGTCTTATTAAAACAATGAAAGCTTTTCCTTGCTTTTTTGTAATCTCTCCAGTTTTACCTTGATATCTTTTATGAGGCATTCCTCTATGTTCACCTGAATCAATAATAATATCGACTATGTCGCCTTCGTTGAAATCTCGTAATAGATAGTCTAAAGGTCGAATACCTTTATCTCTTACATGCTTTCTCATGAGATGTCTTGTTCTGGCACGATAACCTTTGGATTTTCGCATACTTTACACCTTTATGTCATAATACACAAGTGAGCAAATTCCCTCGATGTAACTTTTAATCTTTTCGTTATCCGTTCTGGTGATAGTAGAACTAAACTTCAAAACTAATGGGTTTATTCAAGCCTTATTTGAATCATCTTGAATCTCGATAACATCCAGTTCTTTACATTTGGCTTTAATTCCAGTAATTTCCGCTATACTCGGCTTGGTCCTATCATTATCTCCTGAAATCAATTCTTTAACATAACAACCACCATCACAAGTTATTACGGCTTCAATATGGGTTTCATCGATTCTTGTGCATTTAATGGAAAATGTTATTTTTTTTCTGATTAAGTCTGCTCTTCTATGAGATACTCTTTGAGGGGTTCGTTGATCTATTGGTCGGTTTTGAAAGAATTCTTCAATTTCAATAATTTTCTCTTCAGAAATGACATTTTCAAAAACAACAAGAGCTTTATACTTCTTTTTGGTTCTCTCTGCTGCGCTTTTTAAATCTCTCAATTCATTTTTTGAAGACCATCTGTATTTTGAAACATCTATCTTTCCCTTTCCATATTGATTAGTATTCTTTTCAAGTTCTTGCAAATCTATAGTTCGAACTTTTGGATCGATTATTTCAAGAACAAAAGGTCTCCCTGTTCCCAACATCAAAGCATCTATATCTTCTCTTCCTGCCCCATGCAGTACTCCTTTAAATCCATTTGTTATTCTAAGAGCTTCATATTCTGCAAGTTCTTCTACTGATTCTTGGTATTTTTTTCCTGTATGGTTGCATTCTTCGCATCCTCTTCCTTTGCATTTCCAACAAGGCCAACGAGTTTGAGGTAGAGTTCTGATATACTTACGATATCTCCCATAGATATACAGAGGTTTGATTTTGAGATTAATAGTAGAAGTTAAAGGACTTGTTTCAATGACAATTTCTGGAGATTGAAAGTCGGTTTCCTTTGAAAGCTGTTCCCCAACTTTGCCCCCTATCAATCGATTAAATTCTTGTTTCAGATATTCTGTTTGAGTTAAATCAAATTCTTCTTTCAGAATTCTCTCTCTTTCCAAGAACTCTTTAGGTAGTGAGGTCCCTATTAGAAAAGTTTCGAATTCATAATTTTCAACTTCTGGTAAGATTGTTTGAAAAATATTTTCAGTTTTCTCAGCTAGAGTATTCTGACAAATATAACACTCTTTTGAGCTCTTTGATATGATCCCCTTTTTCTTTAGAGTGTTCCTTGCTAGCTTATTATCTGATTTTGATAGGATTTGGAGCTTTGATAGGGAGTTTTCCGTCGCATTATTTGAAAGAGATAATGCTAAGAAATCCTTTATTACTGAACCTCTATGCTTATTTGTTGTTCCAGTTGACACATTTGAAAACTGTCTCCCCAGGCAAAAATCGCAAATAGAATATGATTCCAATATTTTCATTGCTTTTTCGTACATAGTCATTTTGTCAGGCACTCTCCAGAAGATAATTTGTTAAAATTACTTGTTCGTCAACTTCTAGCTGTCTTAAATGCATTGTCTCTGACTTGGTTGATAAAGGTAGTTTTTCGAAACCATACGCAAAAACATTGTTCTTTCTAGCTTTTTCTTCTGAAAATTCTTCTTTATCCTCAGAGGATGAAACAACAAGCACTATTTTATCATTTTTGTGTTTTTCAAAAATCCAATCACTATTTTGTTCTAGAACTGATAACCCCGGAGTGAGTTTTCCACTTTGAGAGTTGGGATTAATTAAGTGATATTTTGCTCTAAGTAATAAATGAGCTGCTGAAAAGAAACTGGGGCCAAGGTATCTCAATTTACTTCCATCAAAAGTGATAACATATGGTTTTCCTTGAAAGCTTGTACAATAATAGAGAAAGAGATTTTTTCTAAACTGATTAGACAGAAAAAAGGAATCTGCTATCGATTTAATAAAAGGTGCAGAATCATTTAATTTTGTTTTTCTTTCATATAAACTAGTTTTAGTAAAGGATAAAGGGGGAGCATTTAAAATAAAAAAAAGTTGTGACATGCGATTTCACCTTTAGTGATAGCTTATTGTTCAAGTAATCCTGGGGGTATTCCTGGAATTTGCATTCCTCCACGCCTTCCTTTACGCATACGCTTTACAAGATTGGTCATCATTTTGTGTTGAGCAATCAGTTCCCTAACTTCTGAGACAGCTCTACCGCTGCCTTTAGCAATTCTTTGAACTCTAGAACTACTTAACTTGGTTTTGCTATCAAGTTCTTCATTAGTCATGGATGTCATAATAACTTTGAATTTCTTCATATGATCCTTTGAGACATTGAGCATATCTTCATCGACAGTCATACCTAAACCTGGAATCATTGACATCATTCTCTTCATTGATCCTGAAGAACTGAATGTATCAAGTAATTCCATCATCTGTCTGTAGGAGATTTTTCCACTTAACATACTCATTGCTTCTTCCTTTGAGGGAAGATCTTCCATATCTCGTACTTCTTTGATAAGCCCTTCTAAATCCCCTACTCCAATAAGCCTTCCTACGAAGGAAGTGGGGTTGAATTCTTCCAAAGAATCTATGTCCTCACCATCAGCAATGAATTTAATTGGAACCTTTACTGCTGCAGCAGCAGAGAGACTACCTCCACCTTTGGCTGAACCATCCATTTTTGTTACAATAACTGATCCTATTTTGGTTGCTGCGGCAAAAGCAGATGCTTGATCATGAGCTGCTTGACCAAGATTTCCATCTACAACAAGTATAATTTCATCTGGTTTTGCTTTTTCATTAAGTTCTTTCATTTCTTTAAGAAGAGCTTTTTCCTCTTTGTGACGTCCTGCAGTATCAATAATGATTGCGTTGTATTTTTCATCTAAAAACTTCTTAATACCATCTGAAGCTATTTTTACTGTATTTTTGTTATCAGGATCACTATATACTGGAACTTTGATACTTGAACATAGTTGTTGTAGTTGCTCATATGCACCTGGTCTGAAATTGTCTACTGTAACAACAGCGACTTTCTTACCTCTTTTCTGGATGTATTTTGCAAGTTTTGCAGTTGTAGTTGTTTTTCCTGAACCTTGAATACCAACCAGCATTAGTAAAGTTGGTTTGTCTGGATGTAATGTTAGAGGATAGAATTTTGTACCTAGAAACTTAGTAAGCTCATCATGAATAATAGATAGAACGCTTTTCTTGCGTGATAAACCGTCTGGAAGATCCTTTTCCAAAGATTTACGTTCTACTTCATTAACTACTTCAGCAGCTAAATCAAATTGAACATCAGCTTCTAATAATGCTTTTAACATTGCGTTTTTTAGTTCACGAATTTGCTCTTTGTCCGGAGGACCACCTCTAAGTATCTTTGAAATAGCTGTGTTAAGAGCAGATCCTAGTTTACCTAACATGGATTATCATACGAAGGATGCAATAGAGATTAAAGAATATTTTGTTTAGAAAGAAAAGAAAAAGAAGAGATGTGGAAATTAAAGTTTTAATTCTTCAGCATTGATTTGAATTGGTTCTCCAGTTAATTTTGCACTGCGTTTAACTCTCAAAGAATTAACATAATAGATCTTTCCACCAACCTCTGATCGACGACCAATGTATACGTCGTATCCTTTAACATCACCTGCAACTGAGGTTCTCTTAACATCTACACTATTTTTAGCAAATAAACTTCCACCAACTTTGTAGAGGTGTCTTCCACCAAAAGGTCTCATGTTAATCCATCTTCTCCAACCTCTAAAACCTAGAAGAACATTTTCTCCAACTAAGTTTCCTTTAACGTTAGCAGCGCCTACTACGGTAACATCCTTTTGAGATAAGAGATTACCACCAACTCCAACAGATCCTGAAGTTTTAAATCCTTCATTGGATTGAAGACTCTTACCTACTTTAAGTGATCCAGATGCTTTTGTAAAACCTTGAACTGTTGTTTCTCCATCAATCCTTGCTGATCCAGAGAATTTGACATCGCTGCTTCCAGTAAGATCCCCACCAACCTTGAAGGATCCTGATGTTTTGACAGGACCTAATATATTGGCATCTTGACCAACTCTAGCAGAACCACTGAACTTAGCAGATGATTCGCTAACAAGTCCACCTGCTATTCCAAAAGATCCAGAGCTTCTGACAGTTCCTAAAGAAGTTAAATTACCCTCACCCTTAAGTGATCCAGAGGATTTTATTCCATGACACTTAAAGTCACCAGAGATTTTACCTGCACCTGATACTTTAACAAATTTAGGTATAATTCCTCCAGAGATATTTCCAGCACCAGAAATTTTAACTCTATCTTCTGATTCCTTTAAACTACCAGCAGAGCTGATCATAGCTCTCTGTTCAACATTTTCGTTTGCTTCTTTACTTGTTTCATTCATATTTTTCACCTTTATTTTGTATAATCATTATTTACAATCTCAGTTTTTCATGACTTATTTTTATAGGTTCTGATTCTAATCTAGCTTTCTTGTCTACATCTATATAATCAACATAGTAAACTGTACCTTCTACCTGAGTAAATGCACCAATTTCAACTTTCAAGCCTTTAACATCACCTTCAACAAGTGTGTTGGCTAGGTATACTTCACCAGTACCTAACAAATGACCAGAAATAACAGATTTCTTAAGATTTCTAAATCTTAAACTTAGGAAATCCCTGCCTTTATTAATTAAAACATCATCCCCTACTAGATCTCCATCTACAACAATTCTTCCAGCTGCTTCAACAACTCCCTTAGAGAGAAGATTACCTTCAATCTTTGCTGATCCAGAGAACTTTGCTCCACTTTCAGCTTGTAAGAATCCACCTGTGGAGAAGCTACCTGCAGCTACAATTCTTCCTTGAAGAATAGTTTCCAAACCAACTTTTGCTGATCCTGCGAATTTTGCATCAAGATCTCCATGTAAAAAACCTGCACACTTAAAGGACCCTGCTGTATTAATGTCTCCATGAGCAGTAATGCTTCCATTGCTCTTAAGAGAACCTGCAGATTTCAGGTTATTACACTCAACATCATCATCAATTTTTCCTGAACCAGCAATACGAATATCTTTCCCTACATGGCCACCAGTTATTTTTGTAGATCCTGCAACAGATAATGATTTGTCTGTTGCGACTTTAACTCCAGAAGTATAAATCTGAGAAGCTTCCTTGTGCAATTCACGATTTACCTTTGCAGTATCAAGCTTTTGGAGATAACGTTCCTTTAATTCTTCATAATTTCCTTTGTCTATTTCTCCTTTACTAAATCGCTTTTCAAGGAGTTCTAATAATTCTTCATACATTTTGACTTCGTTTTGAGCCAATTATATCACCAAGATAGCAGTAACATGGCTTTATTTAACCATTTTTTTAATTATTTAGAACAACACCTTAATTGTATGGTTAAACGCTAACAATAGCAAGGTAGAGAGATTAAACCAAACAGTTTAAGGTTAAACTGAAATGTGAAAAACGTCTAAAGGGAATGAATTTGGTGCGGGGAGGGAGATTCGAACTCCCGAACCACTAAGGAACGGATGACTTATCTAACCCTTATCTCAGGTTTAAAACCAAGATCTTAAGTCCGCCGCCGTTGGCCACTTGGCTATCCCCGCAAACAAAGTCATATTCTGACTACTATAATGAATTTCATTCTTTTTTTAAGAGTTTTTATCTTGATTTGAAACTTATGAAAGATTAAGGATGGAGTCTTGTTGGGTCTCTTGGTAGTAATCTTGCTTCTCTGATATTAGGTAGATCAAGAATCTTTTGTACAAATCTCTCAATTCCTGTTCCACTTCCCCCATGGGGAGGTGCTCCGTTTCTAAAGAATTGAAGATAACTATCAACATCTTCAAGTTTGAAATCCTTTTCAACGGCTTGTGTAGACAAGATATCAACTCTATGTTCTCTTTGACCACCAGTTGTTAGCTCCTGTCCTTTGAACAAGAGATCAAAAGATTTAGTTAATCTTGGATTTTCATCATCTTTCATAGTATAGAACGGCCTCACTTTCCATGGATATTGATCAACAAAAACGAAATCTGAATTCCACTTCTCTTTAGCATAATTGCCAATTATTCTTTCAGCTTCAGCATCTAAATCTTCATAGAGGTCTAGCTCTTTGCCTTCATTTGTTAAAACATCATTACATTCTGGTATTGTGATAATTGGCCATTCTTTGGGTTGATCATCGATTTGAACTTCTAATTCTTCAAGTGAATCAGCTCGAGATGATTTTATTGTGTCTAAAGCATAACCAATTACACCTTGCAAGACTTTCATGACATCCCTTTGATCATTAATGTACGAAATTTCAAAATCTATTGAAGTATACTCACACAAATGTCTACTAGTGTGATGCTTTTCAGCTCGAAAAACTGGTCCTATTTCAAACACCCGTTCAAACCCAGCCATTAACATCATCTGTTTGTAGAATTGAGGAGATTGAGCTAAGTATGCTTTTTTATCGAAATAACCTATCTCGAAGACATTAGCACCACTTTCTGTTGCTGAACCAACTATTTTAGCTGAGAAAAACTGTAAGAAATCATTATCTTTAAACCATTGTTGGATAGCATAAGCTGCTGTGCTTTCAATTTCAAAGATATGGGCAACTTTTCTGTTTCTTAGATCTAAGAACCTGTAATCATATCTTTTATCTGGATTTGTTTCAATCTTATCACTGATTGAAATTGGATATTCTTGAGTTCTCTTATTGATTATTTCAATATCAGATGGGAGAATTTCTTTTCCTTTGGGGGCACCATCATTAGAAACAATTGTTCCAGAAACTGCAATGATGTCACCTTCTTGGAAATCTATATTGAAAATTTCTTCTGAAACTTTCTTCTTAGGTAAAACTACTTGAACAATTCCTGTTCTATCTTGCAATTGTATGAACCGTAATCCTCCAAGATTGCGAACTTGTTGAACCCAACCAGCAATTGATATCTTCTCATCCTTTGTAGAAAAAACGTTTTCAATGGGATTTCTTTGACTTAAGTCCATTTTACAGTCCTCAGTTTATTTGTTTGCATCTTTGAAAGTTTATTAAAAAAGATTCTCTTCTTCGTTGTATTAAGTAGAAAAAAATTACTTTCTGAGAAAAAACATTATTTAGCTATCATTCTAATAACTCTGTAGCGATAATAATGAAGAAGATTGTAATTAAGTTCGGTGGTTCTGTTTTATATAAAGAAGAAATGATTCTAAATGTTGAAAAGATAAATGAAATTGTAGATACTATTATCACTCTCCATGATGCAGGTCATAAAGTTGCTATTGTGGTAGGAGGAGGAAAATTAGCTAGAATCATCATTCAAGCTAGTGATGTTCTAGGGCATGTTACAACTTTCAAAGACATACTTGCTGTGGAATCAACCAGAATACATGCTTTGCTGGTAATTGCTTCATTAAAAAATAGGGCTTATTTACTTGTTCCTCGATCATTTGAAGAAGTTGGTAAAGCACTCTCATCTGGGAAAATTGTTGTTACTGGAGGTCTTCAACCAGGCCAATCAACTAATGCCGTTGCATCACTTGTTGCAGAATATTGGGGCGCTGATTTGTTGATAAATTTGACAAATGTCGATAAGGTGTATGATAAAGATCCTAACCAATATGATGATGCTAAACCTTTGGATGAGATTTCAGCTGACAAATTGTTAGAAATTATATCACAACAAGATGAAGAACCAGGAAAATATGCTCTATTTGATAGAGTGGGTTGTGAAATAGTGAAAAGATCTGCTCTAAGATTAATATTTATAAATGGTTCAGAACCTAAAAACATCTTAAGAATTGTAAATGGAGAAAAAATTGGAACGATAGTTCAAGGATAAGCTTATCCTTCTTCTTTTATCTAATAACCATCAAATAACTTGTATCTAAGAGTTGCTGCAATTCCGCCAAAAACGTTGTAGAGCATGGCTCCATCTTCATGATCAGTAGAAATGACTTCTAGCGTAGCTCCAGTGTTTTCAGCTTTTTCATTCAATTCAGTAATCAAATCACTTTCATTCTCTATGTATAGTTTTGAATTAGAACATTGAGGACACTTTCTATCTGAAAGATTCTTTACAAATTCATTATAATCTCTGCTTTTTACAGATTCAGTGATTTCATAATCACAACCATCACATTTGATTTCTATGTTAACTCTATCTACATCTTCACTTACTATGACAGTTTGAACTGCTGATTTTTCCAGTGCCTCTAGAACTAGTTTTTCACCGTAAGTGACTAAACCAGTATCTTTACCTAGGTGTTCCAAAAATTTCTGGATAAGCTTTCGTTCCTTAATTAACTCAAAATCAGATAGTTTATCTTCAGCTTTTTCCAGAAGCTCTCGAATACCATTTATACCTCTATATCCGATATCATAAGTACCAATGACTTTTTCTCGTAATCGGTAGTCTAAGCTTTTGTTTTCTAAAAACTCTGATTTAGTTAATGCTGGACCACCTACAATGATTGCTTCAACAGGATAATCATCTAAATAGACTGTATTCATTATTTCAGTGATTTTAGTATACCATCTTTGAGCAGCTTCTTCAGTTAACCTCTGAAAACGAGCCTGAGACTGACCACCCATTTTATGTTTTCCTGGAACATAGGATTCTTCTTCGCGAATAATATCTATTCTAGAACCTTGAACAGTTGCAAGAGTAGCCCCACCACGCTCAATTAATAGTAATCCATATCTTTGTTTACTCTCTAGCATCTCCTTAAGATGATCAATTTTAAAGACATTATCACAAAGATACAATTTAATTCCAACTGGATCCGGAGGGCTAATTAAGAAAAATTCCACTTTGTTAGTTTGAGTAATTCCACAGAAGATCACAATACCATTCTCTCCTGGATCAGAAATAGTCTTCATTCTGGACATAATTGAAGAAAGAGCAGATTGAACAGCTTTTCCAGTACTTTTATCTTTGATATTTGTGGCAGTCCCATATTCGTCTCTAAGTTGAGAATTAACATCAGATAATCTAGTACCCGGTGGGATATACAATGATACCAAACTTGTAGACATGTTGAAACTTTTTTTGGATTCTAATTTATCTATTTCATGTTTTAACATATAACGTTCTACAGATGTTCTTTTCTTCTCTTCTTGTTTTGACATAAGAATCTCCTCGAAATAAGTGGAAATTTAAGAACTATGCTTAATATAGCGCTTTAGACATAATTTCAAGAATTGTTATTATCTTTTTGGTTATGAGACTTTTAGTCTTTTATGAAGAAATTAGAGAAATATTTTTAGAAAGAAGGAACAGTTAACATTCTGATAGTAATGGTAGAGAAACAACAGATAGAAATGGATTTGTTAGATATTTTTGTTTCACTAAACAGGGGTTTGAACCTCTCAGATGTGATGTTTCAGTTAAATAATCTCTATGCTCCAAAAGGGGAAAAGGTGGAGCAAGAAATGCTTATGGAAGTTTTAGCTTCTTTGACAGACAAAGGTTATCTGAAGACTTTCCAGGTGGGAGCATTGGACAGTTGGAAAATTACTGAAGATGGAGAAGATTATTTCTATAGTCTCTAAAGGTAGAGTAAAATGGATTTAAGGGAAAGTACAGGATTGCCTATTGTTAGTGAGGAGATTGCTCTAAAGTATAGTGAAAATGAAATTAGTGTAAAAGGTATTCAAATTATCAAAACAGAGGATGTTTCTAGTTTTCTCTTAAACACTGAATGGAAAGGAAAAGATAAGGAAAAAGAAGTATATAGAATATATCATGGTATAAGAAAAGTTGAAGACAAACATTTCTGGGATGTAATGAGGTTTGATTTTATAATTATTCAAACTGGAAAGTTAGGAGAAGAATATAACAAGACAACCGGATATTATCGCTCTATTGCAGGTACTGGTTATCGTTTTCCAGAAATCTATCAGGTTGTTGAAGGATATTCTGAGTTTTTACTACAACAATCATCAGAATATCATGAGAAAATAAAAGATGCTGTAATGATAAGAGCACAAAAATTCGATGTTGTGGTTGTCCCCCCTTCATATGGAGTTACAATAATTAACCCAAGTGAACAAAAAACTGTACTTGCAAGAATTCGATCAGATGATGCAAAAGAACTCAGAACTGACTATGAAAAAACTAAAGGTGAATGTTATGTCAAAGAGGAAGATGGGAGATGGACGTACAATGAAAATTATCATGAAATACCAAATTTACGTTTAGAACC
>Ga0114922_10002105_pt1 | contig 18794 bp, 16 predicted proteins | sample AartaG_FD_100975 | JGI IMG/M metagenome (GOLD analysis project Ga0114922, IMG submission 100975) | Deep subsurface microbial communities from Aarhus Bay to uncover new lineages of life (NeLLi) - Aarhus_00045 metaG | ecosystem: Environmental > Aquatic > Marine > Oceanic > Sediment | place...
AAAACACCGTAGAGCAATGAGTGATTATCGTATTTGTGAGAATAGATATAAAAGCTATTGTGGTTATGGTGGACAAGGACAAAAGATATATGGTAGTGGATGTGTAACGATGTTCAAACAGAAATTTTACCCAGGTTATTGGTAAGAGAAAGGATTGAATAATGAATCTATATAAAGAAAAAAAATATAAACAAAAATTTCTGTTGATGGTTATCTAACGGAATTAATCTTAATTAACTAGTGCAAGCCCTTCCCTTTCAGGGCTTAAATAAGGGTGGTTTCAGCAAACCAACAGGATATTAAAGGAGTTTGGGCGGGGATGAGATAATTTATTATCTCTGGTGGACAAAGCAGCCCAAGTTAGGCCCATGTAGTACAAAAGTCCCCGCCCATTTTTTAAAATGCAACTAAATGAAAAACTCAATCTGATATTAAGAGATGTATTCTTATATGACATAGAAGCATGTCATTACACGATCATGAAAAACCTGGGATATGATGTGTCCAACTTAAATTACGATGATAAATTTGAAAGAAACAAACAAATTGGTCAGATGATGAGAGATAATCCTAGGTTAACATCTTTACTAAGAAACAAAACAAAGTCAACAATTGATGAATACGTTTTAAAGAATAATGTTATAGAAGATGAAATAGTTATACGGCAGTACGATGGACTCATATTAACCAGAGGTCTTAGAGAAACAAACGTCAATGAAATACCTTTAGATATGAGAAGAAACTTTGAAATATTTATTATGTCATTTGACAGATCACAATATATCGCTCGTGATAGCAGAGGCAAAACAACTATCAAAGGAGTTGCGTTTAGATATCCTGAGATTGATCAACTATATGAAAAGATATGTAGAATAAATTTTAGCAGTAAATCAGCAGTATTCAAAATGTTACATAAAATTAAAACCGATTTTTTAAATTCATCTAATCCATTTTTATTTGGCGTTCCATTAAAGAATGGAAACTTTAATATCTATCTAAAAGCATATGGAGAACTGGAAGTATCGAAACCAACTTTAAAGATAATGGATACTGATGATATTGATAAACAAAAGTATTTCGATCTTTATATAACTCCTTTTACAAAAAGTATCGTAATAGAATTTGTGAGGTAATATGACTAAAAAACCAATGAGAACTTACAAAGTATGCCCTGGATGTGGAGGGAAAAAACTTTCTTGTGAGACTAGCGGTCCGATAGATGATGATCCTTTGTGGGTTCATTGTTTGAATTGTGGATTTGATGGTCCAGGTTCTTCAAAAGGGATAGATATTGCTATTAGAAAATGGAATAAACGATGTGTAAAAACTCCAAAATTTAAAATGGAGAAATTATCTTGCTGGTGCTAAGGAGGTGAAAATGCCACAAACAATTTTAAACATAGCAGGCGGAAAGATTGAACCCATTGATGTAGATTTAGAGCCACACTTTTTAGTCAATGTTGATAAAATGTATTATTCAAAGACAACACCAGAAATGGTTGAAGAAGAACTAAAAACCTGGATGCTACAAGGTACTAAAACTTTTAATGTAGCAGAAGATGCATATCAATTTATGGAACGAACTGCAATATGGTTTGACAGAGTATGTGTATATAGATTCTTAGAACACATCCCAATGGACAAGGTTCTATATTTCATATATCTTCTTTCAACCGTCACACAAAAAGGAGCTGAAATTGATGTAATAGTTCCTAACTATGAAACTTTAGCTCATATGATTTTGAGTGAAGAGTCTAATATAAAAACTAGTATGATAGACTTTGAAGCACACAATATCGAATTAACAACTGAATTATTAAATGAACCATACTGTCCTCATGCATCAGTCTGGACAAAGTGGAGAGCACATCATTTCTTCCAACTTGAAAAGAGATTCGCTGTAACAGGATATGATCCTAATTTTGAATTTGATGGAAGAGATGTTTATCTCAGATTTATAGCGGAGAGATTATGATACCAAAAATAAATTCAAAAATGAGCTTTGATGGCGGAATAGGGGGGTGAATAACAAGCCAAGTTCAAGAAATCCAGGAATATTAGATCAAGTATCTAGAGCATATTTAGTTATTGGTCTTTATGAAGATGGAATAATCAGAAGTTTGAAAGACAGGACTGCTTCAACCACATCTCTATATGGAAATATGGATTTAGAAGATGTTATTTCTAAAACATCTTTTATGATTTCTAAACGTGTCTTCGAAAAAAATGATCTCAAAATCTTTCAAGAAGGACTCAAGGGAGAAATTGAAATAGCAATAAAAGAAACAATTGAAAAATTCCACACACAAAGGGGGTGATATAGTGGAAGCTTTTGCAATTCGCGCACAAGAAATGGGTCTTGATGTTTCTAAGGCATACAAGGGAATGTATTCCTATGAAGATAGATTCGGTGAAGTTGTTTATAGACAACTGATGACCGATACCTCACCTGGGAATCCAGTTGAAAAAGAAGACGAAACTGATAATCTGGTATTTCCATATCTCGCAGTCTTCACAAAATTTCCAGATATTATCAATTATAACTATATTGGTTATGTATCAAACCTGTATAAGTTTGTTGGTAATGATACCCTATGTCAAAACATTATCAGGGCAATTAATGCAACTGGGAATCCAGTGTTAAAAGAGAATACAATGTTTAGTCTTTTCAGAGCTAGAATGAGAAATGAACTCATTTTACAGAGTGGTGTAGAAGTTCCTGTTGCTGGAGATGTCCTTCCGCTGATGGTTATAAATAATGGATATAATGGAACACGAGCAGCTTCATTATCATTTGGTCTGGCAACTGCATGGAATGATACCTATGTTACATTCTCATTTAAACTCGGTGAAATTCGGATGGTTCACGTTGTAAGCTCTCAAACAAGTATGACAACATCAGTCACTCAGTATGTTGAATTGTTTCAAGAAAATATTACTGAGATGATAACTGAGTCTTTCAACAAACGAGTTTCAGAAAGTGAAATGTTTGCAACTCTCGATCTAGTTGAAGCTTTGGGAAAAAGAAGACGAGAAAGGATAGCAGATTTATTATCCGATCCTCAGAATCTAACTGCCTGGGGTATGTTTCTCGCCATTATAAAATACAGCAGCTTCGAACCGAATCTCAACGTCAAACGAATGTTAGAGAATATCGCTCAAAGTGTTTTGGTCATCCCGGCCAGAATGCATGATGTCTTAGAGGAATTAGAATCCGAGTAAGAACATCATCTGCGATAAGGGGGTTACCATCTGTGACCCCCTTTTTTTTGGAACAAAATATAAAAAAGGGGAATATTGAATGGCAACACCACTATTGAAAAGTTGGACTCCAAACACATCATACGAGTTTGATTTAAGAATTAATGACCAAGACTATTCAAATGATCTAGTATCTATTTCTATAAGGTCAGCTGTAAATACCCCTTATCAAAATATCAGTTTAAATCTATATCTTGATGGAACTGATATGATAACTGAAGAAATATATGGTCAAACTCCAATAAAATTGTCTATAAGATTAAAAGGGGAAGTTACTTGGCCACAGGAAGATATTGAGTTCGATTTGTTATTCTTAAACACAGCTAATGACTATACTACACAAAGAACAATCGCAGCATCAGATCAATCAGAAAGAGTTCCTATAACATTTGAAACTATAGTAAGACCAGCGTATCAATCAATGACAACATTAGTCAATGGTATTTATTATGGCAAGACACCTGAAGCAATAATCACAGATGTCTTATCTAACACTAATGCTACTGTAGAGTATGATACTAATGCAAAAAATCCTCTGGCGATCGATCAATTTTTAATTCCTCCAAGTACAGTATATAGAACAATTAAATACCTTGATAGAACCTATGGAATCTTTAATGGAATCTTAGGATTTAATTGCACATATGATAATAAAATTAAAGTACAAAATTTATCAAAGAAAACAACTTCATCTCAAGGAATTTCTGTTCGTCAATTTGCAACAAATACAGATCAATCAAAATTAATAGATGCATCAGATCCAAGACAATTTTATACAAAAGTTCCAGTTAAAGCATTTAATAGAGGAAATTCTGTATTTTCAGTCTTAGCACCTACTAATAGATTTATAGTCAAACCTAGAAATGAATTATATAAAACTATAGATATAAATACAGAAACACTTGCTACAAGTTATGGAATAATAGCTCCAAACATTTCTAACACTACAGAAATATTCTATGATAAAGATGGAATTAAAACAGACAAGAGAATATCATATCATACAAACCAAACTGGATATGATTCAGATACTGGTTTTATAAATGCAGGATTATCAAGATCAATTCAGGATATGAGTCAATTAACAATAGAAGTACAACATAATCTTCCTATATTAAATCTAATGGCAGTTGGCGAAGGAGTTACATTCTTAACTGATATTTCTGAATATCAAGGATTAAGTGGAGTCTATGTTTTAAAAGCAAGTGAAATAGGATGGATTAGATCTAAAATGTGGGAGTCATGGGCAAGACTATATCTAATGAGAACAAATATTTCAGTTACTTAATAAGAACAAATAAAAAAGGAGACCAGTATGGCGAAGAAGTTACCGCAGCATTTAAAAGATCTTGCGAATGAATATTTAGAGGAGTACTTGCAGTGCAAATCTTCTTTTGATTATTTTTGTACTAAGTATATTTATCTTGAATTGCCAGGGAAAGATGTTCTCTTAGAACCATATGGGAAACAAACTGAACTTATTGATCTCATTGAGAAACGTAAATATGTATTGGTCTTAAAGAGCAGACAGATTGGTATATCAACAATAATTCAAGCATACGCTGCTTGGTTGGTAACATTCTTTGCAAATACTGTTGTTGGAATTATTTCAAAGGATGGAAAAGAAGCTACTACATTTGCCAGAACTATTCGTGGTATGATTGAAAAACTTCCAGATTGGATGAAACCACCAAAAGGTTTATTAGGAAGAGGTTTTGCAAAAAGAGCAGAGCAATCATTTATTTTAACTAATGGCGCAAAAGTATATGCTGAACCTGTTAATCCAAATAGACCTGAGAATACACTTCGTGGTAAGGCAGTAACTCTTTTGGTGATCGATGAGGCAGCATTTGTTAGTCGTATTGATACTGCATGGACTTCAATGGTTCCTTCTCTATCAACGAATCAAATGCATGCTCGAAAAACAGGTGTCCCATTTGGAACTGTAGTGTTATCAACACCAAACAAAACAATCGGAACTGGTCAATGGTATTTCAAAAGATACAACAAAGCAATTACAAATGAAGATATTTTTAGACCATTTGTAATTCATTGGAAAATGATTCCTGAATTAGCAGAAGATCCTCATTGGTATAAAACCCAATGTCAGTTATTCGATGATGATAAAAGAAAAATTGCACAAGAATTAGAATTAAAATTCTTACCAACTGAAGGTTCATTCTTTGAGTCATCAACAGTTGAGATGATGCAAGATTCAGTTATGAAACCAATAGCAAAACTAAAACTATATAATGGGGAAATTTGGAAGTTTGAAGAAAGACTACCACATACTCATTATATAATTGGAGTTGATACAGCACCTGAGCATGGAGAAGATAAATCAGCAATAACTGTTTGGAATTATAGAACATTAGAGGAAGTCTGGGAATATCAAGGAAAATGTAAAGTATTAGATTTTGTTAAAGTAATTAAAGTTGCTGCAACAGAATACCCGGGAACTATCGTTGTTGAAACAACTGGAGGATATGGAAATCAAGTTGTTGAACATTTAAATAATAGCGAGTTATCTCTAATGCTATATAAAGAAAAACGAGGAGAAGGAAGAGGAAAAAGGGGACATACATTAGTTCCAGGTCTTTCAAATAATGCAAAAACTAGACCTTTGATGATTGATGCTCTCTATTCTTATATGACTGAGTTTCCTCAAAGTGTAAGGTCAGAAAGATTGGCATTAGAATTAACTGGTCTTGTATCAAAAGCAAATGGAAGAGTCGAAGCTGATACAGGATGTCATGATGACTTAGCATTAGCAGCTGCATGTTGTATGTATGTAAGAAAGTATGATCCTCCATTGTTACTTGGAGATGAAGATTTTACTTTGACTGGAGCTACAATGAAAGATATAGTTGATTATAATTTGTCAGAAGAAAATGTTGAAATGACTAATACCAGTATTATAAAAAATATTAAAGATAATATTTCGGAAAAGAGTGGATATATTGATATAATGGGCATGTATTCGTCTGAATAAGGAGTTAAATGATGGATCAACAAAACTTAGAAGAGTTTTTTTCGATTCCAATTGGATTAAAGGAAGTTGAAAAATTATATGGATTCAGTCTATATAGTTCCGATAAATTAGTTGAATCGTATCTATCTGCTATTAAAAGATCTGGAAGAGGAAACCCTGTATATAAACCTATAGAGGATCTAGTTAGAAAGAAAAAAATTATGCCGATCTATCAGATCAAAGGTATATTAAAATTCTTTGCCCATAAAATGTTTGGTAACCCTGAAGATAAAGCTATTCTCGGGTTCTATCATATGGGAGTTAAAAAAGTTTATATCATGATCGATAATAATATTTCAGTTCTCGGTCATGCAAAAAATGACGATATTGCAAGCACAACTATTCATGAATGTCAGCATTTATTTGCTGATATGAGTAGACCAAAATTTATATCAATTTTTAAAGAAGATATTGAAAGATATTATATATCTGTATTCTCAAGAATGTTTGAACTCAAAGCAATACCAAAGAAAGAAATTTCTAATATAATAAAATTTATATCAACATTTGAAGGTGAGGGTCTTAAGAAAGTTAAACAAAAATTAGGAGTTTATAGAACACATCTTGAAACTTTACAAAAATATTCAAACCTTAGTCAGAATGAGTTTGTAAAAAGAATAAACGATACCTTATTGATGATAGATATATTCACTAATAGGTTTGATTTATTCTTAAAAATATATAGAAAGTATACACAAATCTTTGGACCTCTTGATAGAGCTTATAGAGATGCCTTTGGGAAACCAAATATATATACTACCCCATATCAAGAGTTGATTTCTGTGTCTGAAGTTATATGCGTCTTATCAGAAATCAAACCAGCTCACGCAAGAATCAAACAAGCCTTTAAGACTTTTTCGTAAGGAGATAGATTATGCCAGCAAAAGTAACGCCTGGAAGTATCACGCAAACTGCTGACGCACAGAAAGATCGTGTCAATAATATTAGTAATGTATCCAGTGCGATCAATAGAATGCAAAAAGATGTAGATCAAAAGATTTCTGAAACCAATAAACGAGTCGAGCGAAAAGAGGATGTTCAACAAGTTCAAAGTCTTATGAATCAAACTCTTGGAAAATTGAATCAAACTATTGGTGCTCTTACTACAGGTGTAGCAAAAATTACAGCTGATACTGCTAGAGCAACAGCTTCTGCTGTAGGTCAATACGGAAAAGCAATTAGTGAAGATATTAGTTTTAATAAGAAAAGTGTTGTAGCTATGGCCCTCGCAAGAACCTCTCCAATATATGGTTACTTCGTAGCAAAATTCATGGAAACTAATGTTTGGAAACAAGCATTAGCAAAAATGAAAACCTCCATCATGCAAACAATGGGAGCTATTCTAAGACCATTTAAGGGTGGTGCAGCGAGAGGAGGTACAGTTCCTCATGCTCAAACTGGAGGATATATTGGCCAAGGAGGTTTGGCAAAAGTCCACGCCGGAGAAACAATAACCCCCTCAGGTGGTGGAGGAGGAATGGGTGGTGCGGATCTCTCCAAACTAATAGAAATTCAACAAGAACAACTAGGGTACATGCGTCGAACCTTTGGTTTTGAAGAAAGATATTATAAAACATTCTTTGAAAGAAATACAGCTATGAAGTTGTTAAGATCCTTTAGAAGAACCAAAGGAAACTATACAGCACAGTTATCTAATTCGACAAGACCACTAACTAATATAGCTCATAATATTGCTACTCTCTATACTCAATTAATGTGGCGTGTAGATAATCAAATGGAAATACAAAAAGCAAACGCCGCAGCTAATCGTGACTTGGTAGCTCATTTCACTGGAAAAACTTATCCTGCAATTAAAGGAATTAGACTCAAACAAATAGTTAAACCTCTTATTAGAAAAATAGTTAGTGGAGCTATGAAAGCTCTTCCAATGGCAGCTATGTTAGGACTTGGAGGACTTGGAGCAGCAGGTGCATCTCCACTTCTAGCAGCTGGTGGTGTAGCTGGTATTGGTGGAATGATGCTGGGCAAAAGAAAGTTAATGAATAGAGAAAAAAGATTACGAGCAGAAGCAGAAGCAAAAGGTGAAGAATATAAACCTGGTGTTGGTGCTGCCCTATTAAAAAGACGTGGAGTCTATGCAGATTATAAAGAACCTGGGATGATAGCAAATTTAAAAAGCACCTTTAGTTCATATTTTCCATCAAGAAAAATGTTAGAAAAAAGAGGTATGGGAAGAGGTGGAGGTTTAGGAGGAACATTTCTAAGAGGAAGTGAGGGTGGTGGCGGCGGCGGCATGATAGGCGGAGAATTAGACAAGAGAAGAATGATCAAACAAGGAAAATATACTGCTCTTGCTTTTTCTCAAGTATTGGGAGGAAGAGCAGGAATTAGAAAACCAATATGGATTCATTCTCCATTAGATAAAAAAGCACGAAAATACTATCTAACTTCAACAGCAATGGAAAAAAGACAAACAAAAGCTTTAGTTAAAATAAGAGATAGTAATAAAGGGTTAGAAACAATCCAAAAGAAAGCTTATAAGAGAGCTGGAAAATGGAGATTAATGGGTTGGTTAACTAAAGGACTTGGACTCGTTGGGAGTCTTCTTTCAACTGTAGGTGGATTTTTAGCAAAAGCGGTATCTGGTCTTTTTTCATCATCAATATTTTTAGCAGCAGTAGGAACTTTTCTATCTGGAACGATTATTGCAAACTTTATTAATTCTATATTTGACAAACAAAGAGATAAAAGTAGAGCAGCAGATAAAAGAGGAGCGGATCTTCACGAAAAGCTAAAACAAACAGCTTTAACAAAATCTGGTCGTGAGGGTTATAGAGCAAGCATACAAAGCAAATCAATGTTGTTTTCATCTACTGATATTTCTGGAGATGCATCTATAGGAATAATCAAAGAAGGTCAGCGAGATTATATCATGAGCCATACAGAGCGCTACATGAATATTCCTGCTGATAAGATACAAGACTGGAGAGCAGAATGGGCAGAATCTATGCGAGGAAGGGTTTTGCTATATGATGATCCATATGAATATGGTCAACTGAGAGAGACAAGATTCTTAAATTGGGTATCTAAAAACAAGAGAAGCGAATTATTATCTCAAACTCAAATAGATAAAGCTAGAGAAAAACGTGGAAAAATGATAGCAAAATCTAGACCTGAAGCAATTCCTGAAGCTAAAGCAGCAGAGGAAAAAAGACAACAGGCAATCTATTCAACAAAATGGAGCGAACAAACAAGCGAACAAAAGGAATCAAAAATTCGGGATCTTAAACAAAGACTACAAAGACATTTAGAAACTAAATATGGAATAAAAGATACTGCAAGATTAGAACGATTAAATAAATTAATAATGCAGGAAATTCCTCCTAATTTATATGAAAGACCATCAGAATTTTTAGCATTTGCAGATAAAATAATGGAAGAATACGGAAAGGATAATGATATTTATAAAAAAGCTAAATACTCGAAACCAGAAGCACATAAATTTAAAACAATAGGAGCATCATTAAGAGATTCACAACCATCTGGCAAAGTAAACGCTCAAGTGACTGGTCAGATAGACGCTGAAGCAGAAGCTAAGAAAGGCGAGCTTCAAAATAAAGGTTTGCGTAAAGATGTACAAAAACTTGATAACACAGTAAAGGAAACAGGAAAAGAAACAAATGTAAATATATCAACTGGAAGTGCAAATATATCAAATACTGTTAGTAATAGTAATAGCGAATCAACTTCCGTGGGTGGAGGCGGAGGCGGAGGTAGATCAGGCGTATCAGACGCATGGTATGATAGAGCAATCATGACAGGTGGCACTTAAAAAGGAGATTAAAATATGCCTAGTATTGATGCATTAGTTGGAAGAAATAATAGTTTAAGAGTTGAAACTGACACAAAAGTAGCTTATGCAAATAGAACCGAGTCCGGTGGATCAGATAAAACTGATACTCTTCAACCTATTTTTGGTTTACCACCAGATAATATACTTCCTGAAACTAATAGAAAAATATTAGACTCGATGCCAGTATGTCATTTTATGCCAGGTACTCCAGACTTTGCTAGAGGACTAGATCTTTTTACAATAAAATCTGCCTGGACCTCTAATGCTACTACTTCTAAACAAGATTTATATTCATATACAGGTTTATTAAGAGCTCATGGATTCGAAACTCCAAATACAGCTGCTCAAGGAATAAAAGTTGCATATCTAGCAGATTCATTTCCAACCGATACATTTACAAATGAATATGGAGAAAACTTTCTTCAAGGAATGACTGATTTCGGTTCAGAAAAAGCAGCATCGTTAGCACAAATGATGGGAACTAGAACAGGAACAGCAGCTGTTAAAAAGCTTCTTGGTCCAATAGGAGCAGGAGGAAAAGCAGCACTATCAAAAGTACCAGGTGGAGAAACAGCAGTAGATTTTGTAACAAATATGGCAAACACTGGTATGGAGATGGGTAAAGCAATGTTAGCTTCTAGTCCTATGGCAAGTAGAGCAGCAAATATGATAAACAAACTTGCAGCGGGTCAAAGAATTGACTTTCCAATGATCTGGAAATCAAGTGGATTCCAACCATCATATACAATGACAATCAGACTATATAATCCAGATCCAAGAAGTAGAAGATCTACTAGAAAATATATAGCAGGTCCAATAACTGCTTTGATGTTATTAGCTGTCCCGATTACTGATGATGGTTCTACATACAGTTGGCCGTTCTTTCATAGAATTATGTCTCCCGGGATATTTGATCTAGAGCCAGGATTTATTTCAAACATTACAGTAATTAAAGGTGGAGACCAACAGCAAATATCTCAACAACAACGTCTTGGTATAGTAGATGTAAGAATTGATGTTGGAAGTTTGTTTAGTACTATGGTTGCTGGAGGTACAGCAATTGCACAAAAATCGAGACCTACAGTTAGAAAATATATTAAAGCAATGTTAGATCCAAGTCCAGCTAGACACCAAGTTTATGATAGACAATCAATTCAACAAAAAGATAGTATATCTGATGTTAATAGATTATTTTTAAACAATAGAATAAGATCAAACGCAGAAGTTGATGTAACATTAAGGGGTGCAGATCAAGCACAATTAAAAAGGGAAGCTTCTGAGACACCAGTAAATAGAGTTGATCCTATAAAGAAATTAATAGGAGATGAACTAGGAGACTTACTACCCACAGGTCTCAAGATTGATATACCATTATTCTAACAAATTGAATTTCTTAGGACTCCAGTTAGATAAAACGCAAGGAAGGAATTTATAATAAATTGGGTTTGTGAAGTGTATGAATTATATGTATCGTTGAAGTTGTTTTCTTTTAAAATCTTTAAAAGTAAAATGTTTACTTGTTGTTTGAAATAAACTCTGCTTCTAGTTCGTTTAACTGCCATTAATTTTTTAACATACGGAACAAAATCTTTTCCACATAACATTGATGGTTTAGAAACATCTTTCACAAATAGTTGAAGTATTGTTCTTATATTTGTATCATATTTAAGCTCGGGAAGACTCTTCAAAATCATCTCGCCTATTGAACTTCTAATCTTAGTAATCTTCTTAGATTCTTCAAATGCTTTTCTATCAACTGTTTTATATACAACAATCTTCTTAACAGTTTCATCAACCACTCTTTTACCTTTTTCTAAAGTTACTAATTGTTGAAGAAGGTTCCCCTCTTCGTCTTCTATTTCTGGATGAGTCTTTATTCTATTCCCTGATTTTTGTGATCTATAATAATGCTCAGCAAAGCTCTTAACACTTTGAGATATTCTATGTCTAGATGCAGAAATAAAATCAATTAACACATCAACATTCCAATTAGCAATATCTTTTGTATATTTTTTCTCCATTTGTTTTGAAAGATAAATTAAACTATTACCTATTGTTTTCTCTCTTGAAAACAAATGAGTTTTAGTAAGATTCTCTAAAGCATATCTAAATAAGTCAATATCACAAAATCTAATAAAATGTTTATGCATTAAATGTGAATACTGTCTAATCATATAATAAAGCATTGCTGCTTCATATCCAGCTCTATTTCTATTCTTTAAAAACACATGCATAATAAACATCATAAGATTATGATCTGGCATTCTCCATAGATTCCATTTCTCCGCTCTGGTCCCTTTATACATTCTTTTGATAAAATCTTTAACATCTTTATCAGTCATTCTAAATTGGCGAAGCATTTCATGATAGGTTTTTTTAAGTGGGGGGAAGTAGCAGGGTTCTGATAATTTTGACAATTCGAAGGCAGCAGTCATTTTAATATATCTATGTAATTTCGGCGCATCTATATGTGCTTTTTTTAATAATTCTTCCATTATGAAAATATCCTAATTGTAATACTGTCTTCTGTAAAGTATACATATTCAGGAGCGTATTCTAATAATTCTTTTTGTGTAAAATTATTTATATCAAAATCAAAAAAGATATTAGATTCAGGAGTTAATAATCTACAGTGTTCAACTCCAGTTACATTTTGAGCTGTTTCAATAATTTCTGAACGATAGATTGGTTTATTAATTCCAAAGCTAGAAGTAAACTCTTCGACAAGGGTTTCTCGTATAGTATCCGCAAGAAGAGATATTGAATCAGAATAAGTTTCAGTCTTAAAAATATCTAAAGAAATTATTAGTGGAATGTTATATGAAGGAACAACCCATCCAGAAGAACTAAAAATATATTTTAATCCTTCATTTTGTACAACTAACATATCATCAGTATTTGGAGTAATAAATGTCCAAATAACATTTGTTGAATCTGTACACTGTGCAATATCATCATCATGATTTAACCAGTCTCCAACGCCATTTGAGACAATATATCTATCTCCAAGACTACAAGTTATTGGAGGAATTGATCTTATTGAAGTAACAGGAGTTCTATTAACAGGATTCAATTGCATATTTTGTAAGAAACCAGTTGTATTAGAAAATTTCATGTTTACAAAATCAGTCATCATCTTATAATCTTCAAATGTCATTGATGATAACATAGTCTGTAAAACTTGAGATTCAAAATCTACCTTATCTATCTCATCATAATAATCCTTTAGCACCGTAGGAATGTCGTACACCGTTACACCAGTTGAGTCACTGACTGTATTAGACCTAGTAAGGTTTTCTAGTGATTGCCTAAGAGTAAAAATGTTTTCATATTTTCCAATTGCACCCTCAGTTATATGACTTAAATTGAAATAATATGTCAATTCTCCTTCTGGGATTACTGTATAATCAGGTAGTATTAATACAAATTCATTTGCAGTTCCATCTGTATTGATCATAGAAAATGTTTGACCAGTTTCTAAAATCTCCATTTCACAATCAACTAAGCCTGGATCATCTTCGGTAGTATTCCATCTTAAAGAAAATTCAACTCCAGCCCCCTGTCTTTGAACAACTAAATTATCAGCAACAAAACTATAATCAGAACCAAAGCTAGTTACAAGAACTGGAACCTGTTCAATCTGATACAGTACATATGTATAGTCAGCAACACTATTTAAATTTTCAATTGTCATATCAAACATAGTATAAAACTGAACACCGTCTACAGTCAATATTGTATTCCTAGGAACAGTTACAGTGCCTGGAGCAAATGTATGAAATACATCTCGAGTTGGAACAATATCATCTTCAAACAATAATGTTACAAACAACATAATTTCATTAACCTTAACATCTGATCTCTTTAATACTGGTAATGAATTTTCAGCAATTGGAGAATTATCAATAATTATATTAGCATTTATATAGTCGCTTTCAGTAACAGTTCTTTCAAGAGCAGTTAAATTAATAATAGCATTTCTTCTTATTTCATCAATTGATTCTTCATCCTCACCACCAACAGCAGCTGAAGTATTAACTATATCATACTGAACTATTTCTGAGATTCCTGCATCTGTTTCATTATAAATTCTGTCACCTGTTCTAACAGAACCAGAAATTGCATTACCATCTTCACCATCAGTTAAAGATAATGTTACTCTTATTGTTCCTCCAGCTGGAGGTTGTACTCCAATAATACCATTACCAAATGCTAATGTCATTCCCTTTTCATTTCTAGTTAAGACATATCCCTTATCATTCTCATCCATTAAATATAAACTACTAAATGGAGTCCAAAGTTCATATCCTGGAGCATCAGAGGTTTTTATTTCAACTACAGCTTCAGATAGTTTTCCAGTAAATGTAACCTCTTGTGTATAAAATTGATATGTTTGTAAAGTAGAACTAATTTGAAATTCTTGTTCTTCAATAGTTTTCTGATTCATTGTTAATACAAAAGAAAATTCATTTTGATCTGTATCAACAACAACTGGTATCTCATATACTTTAGTGCCTTCTTGTGCTTGAATTTTTACAGAGGTGTTATTAGTTACTGTTATTGTAGTTACATAATCAGTTGTAAATAAAATTCCATCATTTGACTTTGCTGTAAATCCGTTTGCAATTTCAAATGTAGTAGCGGCATCTTCAAAACCAAATGGTATAGTAAAAAGTACATTAACTCTAGCATAATTGGCAAGACCACCTTCATATCCTAAAAACGCAGCGAGATTATACACAGACTCTGGAAGCTGTGCTTTAGTTAGGAAGAATTCTCGATAGACAGAAATTTGATAGAAGAGGATATTGCTGATCATAGTAGAAACAATATTTATTACGTATGACAGGAAAGACGATTTTGTTAAATCTACGTTCTCTAACTCAAGATATTCTTGAAGTATTAAAGTAAGTTGATTTCTTGTTTCATCTCGTGAAAGATTTATCGCTTCTGATAATAATTGGTCATTGCCATTTGACATCCTTTTTTACCCTTATATGAGATAGAATCCACTGTTACTATCAAATAAATCACATTTAGCTCTATCTCGTAGTATATCATTTTTTGTTAATAAATTTGTTAAATATGAAGCATCGTCAAGAGTATGAATTTGTTTATCATACTCAAAAAAAGTAAATGTATCAACAACTTGTTCATCAATTTGAGTTTCTGTATAGCTTTGTTCAATCTCTACTCTTAATCTCCAGAATAATCTATCAGCATTTACAGACTTCTCAATACCAACAACATGAAATATTGGATAAGTATTCTGAGTTGGTTTTAAATAGGATTGTTCCATTTTAAATTTATCATGGATCAAAGGGGTAAACCCATAAGTACTTGGTATTGCAAACTGAGTTTCGTTTTCTTTTACATAACCAATATCTTGACCATCAAAAGGAGTTTGAACTTCTTCAATATAGTATACAGGAATCAAAAGAAATTTATCCCATTTCATTCCCGATAAATCGCCGATTTGTTCGTAAGGTCCACCACCAACTCCACCATCATCATCCCAAACTGTTTCTACTGTATTAATATGCCAATATGTGGTAAGAAATGCAACAACGCTTTTGCTATAAAAATCATATACCATCTTCTGGTATTCATGAATATACTGATATGTACGTTCATATTTTTGTTGATCTTGCCATAAAGCCATTGTTATCTTGTCTCCGTTAAGATATTTCCAAATGTAGTATCATCAACTTGAACGGTTAACGATCCTTTCAATCCATCATAATTAGCAGCTATATTTATTTCATATCCTTTTCCACCACGTAGAATCCCAACAGTAACATCTTCGATTGCTGCTCTATCATCATATAAACTTATCCTATCAATCACTTCAGCTTTAATAGATTCTATTGTTTCATCATCTGCTGGATCGAATACATATTTATATAAATCACTACCAAATTCAGGATCTAAAATATAAGTTCTTCTCGGAGTTAAAAGTATTGTATTCCATGACGTAAGGATTACTTGCAAATCTTCTATTCTTTTAAAATCTCCTCTTGCTGAAATTATTGAAACATAATCTCTTATCTTTGTAGACGATCCAATAACTTCATCAAAAAATCTATTTAAAATATTTGCCATGATTATCCTCTTCCAAGTTGGTCATCCAGCGCTTTGCTTTTATCTTCTTCTAATTTAATCTTCCATTTCAAATAGGTTTGAAACCTAGTCACTGGCATCATAATTGTATCCGGATAAGACTGTTTGCTCATCTCCATACACGAGAAGATATTGGACTCGAGTGTCTCACGAAACTGATTAACTACATCAGATCGTGTACACCATCCGAAAAAAGTTTGTTACTAAATCAATATCAATATCTTCTTCATTACCACATGCAGTACAAGATGATTTCATTTTTAGAAGAATTCCATAATCTCCAAATTTTTCTCTATATTTTGTATGGATATCTCTTTTATCTTTTGATGGTAATGCCATGTAAGCATCAACAACATCTCCACGATCAATATATACAATAGTATCTCCATCTTCTGGAACTTGTTCAAACCTATCAACAATCAAAGATTCAGTAATTATATCTATATTAGAACCTGGTTGTACGGATAGAGTTCTCATAGATACCATTTCATCGTGTAAAGTTGGTTGTTTGATAAATGCAGTAACCCCAGTAGTTCTTTCAAGTTCAACGGGAATTCTTTTATTTAATATATCAGTACTGGGATATTCGTTAAAGTTAAAGGTTGAAGAGGCTTTTACAGTAACTGGATAATCCTTTCTGCAAGATGAGCAGGAAACATCATAGTTTCTGATCTCTTCATATGAGATGTGGTATAAACCGTAGAGCAAAGCATCCCTATCCTTTAAAGTTACGCCTTTTAAGAAATCTTCATACTCTAAAATTGCCTCCGGTTTATTTACGATGGCGTCATAGAGACATTTATTTAAATGTTCATGAACTTTTGATGGGGTCATTAAGCTCCCTTTTAATCTCTCTTCCTCTTGAACAGTTAATGATCTCAGAGTATAAGAGTCATGCGTTTGAGGCGTGATAACCTCGTATTCCGGGAACTTCACATTGAAACCTTTAAACATAGGATCTACCTCCTTTCGATTCAAGTCGAATATTAATTCTATTTATTCTGGAATGGGGCCGATTCGACTGGCCCCCCAGAAGTTATACATTTTATCCTTTAAGAGAAGCAATCTTTCTTTGAACAGCTGCTTTACATGCGCCTGGATTCTTTGTCTTTGCACATGCACCTGCACCTCTAGAAAGATCAGCAACCTGAGCAGCTTTAGCTTTAACTTTATACTGTGACATACATTGTGTCTTTGCAGTACCTGATTGCCCAGCACAAGCTTTAGCAGCTTTACTGAAAAATCTCTTATATGTCTTAGCTGAAGCATATGCTAATAGAGCAGCAAGAGCGGCTCCACCAACTGCCTGACCTGCACCAGTTTTGGCAAATGCTGAACCTTGAGTAGCAAGTTTTCCACCAACTTCTCCAGCAGAATTTGCTGCACTTTTCAGCCATGCTAATCCTTTTTCAGCACCAGCTTTTACACCGGCAACAGCTTGATCAACAACTCCAGGTTGTCCTTGTTGAGCTTTTGCTAGACCAGCAACATCTGATTGTCCAGAATGAGCAGTTGCGCTATCAGCTTTAGCTTTTGCTAAACCAGAAACATCTGATTGTCCTTTAACAACAGCTTTCTTAGCAAATGGATTCCAGTTAATTTCAGAAAGCATAGTGGCCAGAGCAACTTCTACATTTTGTGAACTAAAGAATTCTAACATTGACATTTGTGTTGATAGTTTTGGATAAACAGTGTCAACTTTAGTCATAAAATCGTTAAATGTAGCAGAGCCCATAGCTTCAGCAATAGCTGAGGCATTCATTAAAACTCCTTCTTTTAGCTTACTAAACAGGACATACTCATGTCCTTCATTATATCTTTCTTCCGGTAACTTACCATCAACAAGCAGAGACATAATTTCGTAATCAGTAGCTTCATCCAGTAAGAAACCAATCATTTCATCTGCATTTCCATGATCAGATTCAGCTACCATGCTTGCTAAAGTATCTCTAGCACTTAGTAAAAATAAAACTGATTCCCCAATGCTTTGATTTTCTGTAATATACATTGTATCTTTCTCCTTCTATGTATTAGTATTTAAATTAATTAACTAGCTTGTGATATCTTATTACCATAATCGTTAATAAGACTATCTTTCAATTGATAGACATCTTGTGCATATTCTTCACACTTATTTTTGACCCAATTTTCATGCCAAATATAATCAACATTAAATTCGATTTCAGTATCTAATCTACCAACTGTCTCCACATCGCTAGCAAATAAATCTTGGGGATCCTTTGTTGGAAATACCCCATCATATGCCGCATAATATTCTACTGCTCTAACATCTGGAGATGTAGTCCAGTAATACATTACTGAAGCATAAGTTCCTTTTGAATAACCGCTTAACTGATTTCCTTCTGTTAAGTTTGTAGTACCTGCACGATAATCTCTGATCATCTTTACCCAACCATGCATAATATTGAGAATTGGTGTTCCATTAAATTCTAAGAATTTGACAGAAACTGCATTTCCATAATCAACATTACCAGGAACTGCCCATTTAATTCCTCCAAGACCAGTGAACTCAATCTTATTTAGAGTTCCGCCTGGAGGTGTAACTGA
>Ga0114922_10002106_pt1 | contig 18792 bp, 13 predicted proteins | sample AartaG_FD_100975 | JGI IMG/M metagenome (GOLD analysis project Ga0114922, IMG submission 100975) | Deep subsurface microbial communities from Aarhus Bay to uncover new lineages of life (NeLLi) - Aarhus_00045 metaG | ecosystem: Environmental > Aquatic > Marine > Oceanic > Sediment | place...
AAAATGGCGATTAAAATTAAAAATAAAAACAAGAAAAAAGTTTCAATAATCATTCTTGAAAAAATCTTGCATATCATTGAAAAGAAAATAATAATAAAAACATCGCCATTTTTTTATGAATAGATCAGGATAAAAAAAGATATTATGTTTATTGAGAATGGGAGGAGAATATGGATATACGCCGGTTAACAGCAATTTGCCTGGCGGTCGTATTTTTTTTAGCTCTTGGGATTCAGCCAATATATTCAGAGTTGCTAACAAAACAAAGAGATTCCCAAGGTCCTGAAATATCTTCAGATTTATTCAAACATCTCTTATGGAGGAATATCGGTCCGGCAAATATGATGGGCAGGGTTAGTGATGTTGAAGGAGTTCCGGGAAAACCCAATATTGTTTATGTCGGCTCCGCCAGTGGCGGAATCTGGAAAACAACTAATAACGGGATAACTTGGACGCCCATTTTTGATAAACAATCTGTTGCTTCTATCGGGGATATAGCCTTAGAACCGGGTAATCCGGATGTTATCTATGCCGGAACTGGAGAGTCCAATGTCCGTAACAGTGTGTCTTTTGGAAATGGGATTTATAAATCAACCGATGGGGGCAAGACCTGGATTAACCTGGGGCTTAAGGATACCAGACATATTTCCCGAATTGTCATAAATCCCAAGAATCCCAAAGTCATTTATGTCGGAGCTCTGGGGCATGCTTTCGGATCTAATACGGCCCGGGGTGTCTATATGAGTTCGGATGGAGGAAAAAATTGGCAGAGGGTTCTCTATATTGATGACCGCCATGGAGTTGCGGATATGGATATAAATCCTCAAAACCCCAATATTGTATATGCGGCAATGTGGCGTTTTGAGCGGAAGCCCTGGACATTTACCAGTGGGAATACAGAAGGGGGTTTATATAAATCTATTGATAGTGGATCGACCTGGAATAAACTTTCTAATGGTCTACCCAAGCTTGTCGGACGTATGGGCGTCAAAGTTGCTCCTAGCAATCCGGATATTATCTATGTTATGACGGAAGCAAAAAATGGGACTCTCTATAAATCTTATGATGAAGGTGAGTCTTTTCAGGTGGTTTCAAAAAATGTTGAAATCGTTTCAAGGGGTTTTTATTACACTGACTTGAGAATCGACCCGAAAGATGAAAACCGGGTATATGCTTTATCTTCTGGTCTTTATCTCTCTATAGATGGAGGAGAGAAATTTAAACGTATTTCTTCTTCTACTCATGTCGACTATCATTCTCTCTGGATCGATCCTTTAAATCCAAAACGAATCTGGCAAGGGCAAGACGGAGGCATCTGTGTATCATATGACAGAGGAAAGACCTGGGATTATGTGAATAATTTTCCTATATGCCAATTTTATCAGATCTATGCGGATAATAGAGAGCCTTTTTATTATGTAGGGGGTGGCCTTCAGGATAATGGTACCTGGTATGGTCCCAGCACAAGTCGAGAACCTTACGGGATTATGAATGAGGATTGGCGTATGATTAGTTTTGGGGATGGATTTCATATTATTGTCCATCCGGATGACCATGAGTTGTTTATCAGTGAGTCGCAAGCAGGCGGTATCGTCAGAACAAATATGAGAACACGAGAACAGCAGGATATCAGCCCTCAGCCGCGGAGAGCGGATGGAGCGCCAGTTTTTACCTTAAAATACAGGTTTAACTGGAATACTCCAATTATTCTTTCTCCGCATGACAAAAATACAGTCTATATAGGAGCAAATGTTGTATTTAAATCCACTAATTTTGGAGACACTTGGGAACTTATCAGTAAGGATTTGACTACCAACGATCCAGAGAAACAAAAAGTAGCCGGCGGACCCCCATGGCCGGAAAATACTACAGCTGAGTACCATTGTGCCATAATAAGCCTGGCTGAATCCCCAGCCCAGCCGGGAGTTTTATGGGCCGGAACTGATGATGGAAAGCTTCATGTTTCTATGGACGGGGGGGGAGTCTGGAAAAGTGTAGTTAACAGTATTCCGGACCTTCCTTCTGATTCACCTGTATCCCATGTTGAACCATCCCATACTTCGGCGGGAATGGCTTATATTTCTTTGGACCGCCATATGTTAGATGATTTTAAGCCTTATGTATATAGAACTGCGGATTTTGGCAGGACCTGGATCAATATAACAGGTGACCTTCCGGAAAATGCATATGTGTGGGTGCTAAGGGAAGATCCTAAAAATTCCCGGATTATTTATATCGGTACGGAATTAGGGATTTTTGTCTCCTTTTCCAGGGGAGATAAATGGGTTAAACTTAATTTGAGTAACCTGCCGGTAGTAGCAGTACATGATATTCTTGTACATCCGAGAGATAATGACCTTATACTGGGGACTCACGGAAGAGGCATCTGGATTCTTGATAGCATTTCTTTTTTACAGGAGATCTCTCCTGAATTATTAAAGCAGGAAGATTATATTTTTAAAATAAGGCCGGCTTTACGCTACATTTCGAAACCTACAAGATACGGAATTGGGGACCGGGCTTTCCGCGGAGAAAATCCCGATTATGGTGCTTTAATAACTTATTATCTCAAACAGAAGCCCGAAAAAAATTCTAAAGTAAAACTGGAGATTATGAATGAATCCGGAGAAGTCATCCGTACTATTGATAGCATACCAAGTGAAGTTGGTCTTAACCGTACGTCCTGGGATTTGCGTTACGAGGGGCCATGGAGCAGTAAAAAAGATGAGGAAGAGGAAGATTTTTTCTTTGGCGGACCTCAGGGACCCCAGGCTATACCAGGTACATATTCAATCCGTATTTCTATTGGAGAAAGAACGTTAGAAAAGCCACTGAGGGTAAGGATGGATCCGACCGTTGAAACTGCTCCAAAAGATATTGCGATGCAGCTTGAATATACTTATAAACTGAGGGACTGGCAGTCCACCTTGAACCGGGGAGTTAGTGCCCTGGATACTATTGAAGCCCAGCTTAAAGAACGGAAAAAAACTCTTGAAAACTCAGCAGTCGAATTTCCGGAGGAAGTAAGAAATGCTATAGAAAGTAACTTAAAAAAAATATCCGGCATCCGGGATATCCTTATTCGCCCTGAAGGAAAGCCGTTTTGGAGCGAGGGGCCGCGGCTTTTGGGAAGGATTCGCAGCCTTTTCCGTAATATCGATAGAGTAAATTCTATTCCGACGAGGGCTCAAGTGATTTATCTTAATGAATTAAAGGAAGAATTCGAAACAGCGGTCGCATCTATAAACAATTTTTTAAGTGATTCAGTAAAAGAACTGAATAACTTGTTTTCTCAGAACAGGACTCCATTGCTGCTTGTACCTAAACTCATTAAAAATGATGGAAGTTTAAAAAAGTTGAATGAATATCAGGAAAAATAAATAATTTTGTTTAGGGAGAAAAATATGGTTGATGTGAGCACCTCTTATATGGGTATGAAGTTAAAAAATCCTATAATTGTAGCTAGCAGTGATTTATCCCGGGATGCAGATGGAGTGAAGAAATGTGCTGATGCTGGTGCCGGAGCAGTAGTATTAAAATCTATTTTTGAAGAACAATTTTTAGCAAGCGGCAATATTCCCGAGAATAGATTTCCTCTTCATCCTGAAGCGCTGGATTATTTGCGAGCCGGTGGATTGCTGGAATACGGTCCCGATGAAATGTGCCGGGAAATCGGCAAAGCTAAAAAAGAGGTCGAAATCCCTATCATTGCGAGTGTAAACTGCAGGACACCATCTCTTTGGCCAAGGTTTGCCAATCAGGTGGAGGAAGCCGGCGCGGATGCGCTTGAGCTGAATATTTATGACCTTCCGCTCAAATTGGATATTTCCGGCTCAGAACATGAAAATAATTATACTAAAATTTTAAAGGAAGTAAAAAAGGAAGTTGTTATTCCAATTTCGATTAAGCTTACCCCCCAGGTATCATCCCTACCTAATTTGAGTAAAAAGTTATCTCAGGCTGGGAATGATGCCTTTGTCTTTTTCAACTGGTTCCTGGAACCTGATATTGATATTGATAATATCAGGACTATCAGTCGTAAAGGAAAAGGTAATTTTAACCAGTCGTTAAGATGGGTGGCTCTTTTGGCCGGAAGAATTGATGCTGATATTTCTGCATCTGGAGGAGTAGGCAGCGCTGATGATGTAATAAAACAAATACTGGCTGGAGCTTCTGCAGTACAAATCTGTACACTTTTTTATAAGAAAGGCCTTTCTGAGATACAAAACCTGTTGCAAGGCCTGGAAGCCTGGATGGATAAAAAGAAGTATAATTCTGTGGCGGATTTTAAAGGAGAGTTGTCTTTTAAAGAACAAGAATTGAGTGTTAAAGGCCTGGGCGAGGCGGAAAGTTATTTTAGAACACAGTATTTGAAGGTATTTAAAGTCAAGTGAAATTCTGTTGTGGCTGAAGCGAGCACAAGCCACACCTGAATTTCATCCACATCGCCATTTTTTTATGAATAGTTCAGGTTATTCTGTTTCAGGATATAATAAAGCATTCAGCAGGAATTTGTAAGTTCCATGTGACTGGGCGCGGTGCTGGCAGCGGAATCCGATTAAAATAATATTACCCTGCTTGTATTTAAGGTCAACCACAGCTGCTTTTCTGGCAATGGCATCTTCTCCTAAAAGCCAGCCGCTTAGTAACACATCTTTTTCCGGATAACTGGCAACTACAGTTCTGTCCCATTCTCCGGAAGGAATTCTGGTTCTGATCGCGAGGCTGCGGGAGAACATGGCAGCCGCTTCTGAAGGCAGGCCGTATCCGATGGGAGACCGTCTATTCACTTTAATTTTTAAGAGTGATGTCGGGCATAGGAATTTACTTCTATCAACATTTTCTAAGGCATTGCTGGCGGGAGATTTGAATTCTTTAAAAACCAAGTTGCAGGCATCATTCAAAGTAACAAGGATACCGCCTTCAGAAACAAATTTCTTAAGGGCCTCAACACCTTCCTTATCGATGCCTCCGGAATATTCCGGGGGGCCTTCGCTATAGTAGCGGGCATAACGGGAACCTGGGCTTGGTTTTCCTAATTTAATAATATCTGCACTTTCACTGGCAAAAACAATAACATCATATTTTGAATTGAGATCCACCTTCTTTTTCTTCGTGCCTTTGAAGTCTTTATTGTGAATGGTAGTAAAGGGGATTTCCAGGTCGTCCAGAACATAACGGGTCCAACCTTCATCCATGTTTGACTGCCATGACTGGTAGAGGCCTACCCTGTGTTTTTTCAAGGGGCTTTTCTTAATGTCAGAGATGTCATCAAGACCATAAGCGTTAAGATGCCATTTTTCCTGAAGAGCAGGCAGAGCTTTCTGGACCTGGAGAGTGTTTTCAATAATAAAACTACCAAAACAGGCGTGAAAATCATCTCCACTAATTCCTGACTTGGAGCGATATATTTCCGGTTTGTACTTTAGGAGAGAAAATACGGTACTGTAGGCTGCATTTTTTTTGGAATCCAGGACTACATATTTTGAGGAGGTTTTAGGCGCTGCAGTCTCGGGATAGGGGATGTTTTCCAGTTTTTCAAGGTCTGCCTTAAAAGAACGGTCGATTTGAGCCGAGGCGATACCCATCTGAAGAGGTAGTGTCCACCCGGCGTTATCGTAGGGGGGGATAGGTGGGCCGCCCGGGTATTGACGCATATCAGGGTAGACCTGTTTTTCGAGCAGTGACTGAGCATAGGGCCGGTAAGGTTGAGACATAAGAACTACAAAAGAACCTGCGGGATAGACTTTACCGTCTGCCGTAAATTCACTTTTTGCTTGCTGTATTTCCACCCCTCCTAGTTTCAGGATCTCCAGCATGCGCAGGGTTGTGGGATAGTCGCGCTGGTCTTTGCTGATAATAAAAGCATATGGCTGCCCTTCTTTTTGAATTTCAATAGCATCTTTACACATTTTATAGAAGTTAAAAAGCAGGTCTTCCTTGTGCATGTATGCGGTTTTGATAAGGCTCATGGAAAGAGTAAGTTCATAATCGACCAAGTCTCTAAGGCGCCACCAGCCACCTGGCCAGGGATCAGGAAACTGCATTCTTTTTTCCGTATAAGACTTTGGTATCTCAGTAGGATCGATGTAGATAGGAGTAGCGACTTTTACAGATGCCATTTCACTGAGTATGCCGATACAATTGTGCAGCCAGGAGGTGTCATCACAGGCGCCGATCCACCAACCAGTAAAGCTGCGGCCGTGTACTACTCCTTTGAAATCATTTTTCTGAAGGTCATAAGACATATTCATGCCGCATAGAGCCACTCCGCGCCATAGGAGTGGGTGTATGGTGGGTACAGGAGGGTTCATGAAAGGAGGAATAAATAGTCTTGCTCCGGTAGATCCCATCTGATGTTCGTCGATATGGATCTGAGGGATCCAGTCATGATAAAGCACTTTAGTTATAGCCTGTGTTTCAAGGAGGTTGAACATGAACCAGTCCCGGTTATCATCGTGTCCGGCATAGTGGTGATAAAGCCAGGGCATACTGCTGCCTTCATATTTGGTGCCGACATATTTTCTATACCACTCAGTCACCATCTGCTCGCCGTCCGGGTTGATAGTGGGGGAGAGCAGCACGATAACATCGTTTAAGACTTTTTCTGTATTATAGGGAGTTTTTCCTGTTACCAGATTGTAAGCAAGCTCCATGGCCATTTGGGAGGATGCGATCTCGGTGGAATGGAGGTTGCAGGTGAGAAGGACAATAGCTTTTCCTTGTTTTGCAAGCTTTCGGGCGTCATCCGGGGTTAAACCGTTGGCATCTCGCAGTTTCCGGGTGATTCCTTTAAAAGTGTCCAGCTGGTCCATATTCTCTTTGCTTGTGATAACAGCTAAAAGCATGGATTTGCCCAGGGTAGTCTTGCCGATATTTAAAAGCTTGATTTTTTCTGATTCTTCATCAAGCTTTTTAAAATAGGCAGTGATCTGGCTGTAGTCTGCTAGTTTATAGTCAGCTCCTACCTTGTGCCCCAGGAAATCTTCCGGGGAAGTCTGGGCTGTTATAATTGCAGGTAGAATAAGTAATATGATAGATAAAGATAAAGTAAGTTTTTTAAGCATAAATTCCTCCAAATTAGTAATATAGGTTTTCTATCACTTCTATTTTTTTCTGTCAAGCTGCTATTTTGGCTCATTGCAATAGGGGATACCTAGATTATTAATTCATCTTCCTCTTTCTACTTAATCACGGATTATTGCGATGGGCCGCTATTTCCTGCATTTCTAATATTGACAAAAAACGAATGTGAAGTTATGCTTTTGTTTGGACCGTGCTAGATGGGGAATTAGCGGCACCCTGTAACTCACAATCCGCTATAGTGAGGTCGAATTCCCTGCCAAGGCTTGGTCCTTTCTGGTCTGTACCTTTGTAAGTAGTGTTGAAGGTGTGGGTCCTGTGCAAAGGATGCTCTGTAAACCCCGTCAGGACCGGGAGGTAGCAGCGGTAGCAGAGATATTCCTTGTGCTGCAGATCAACCTTACCTGAGCTAACTGCACTGGCAACGCAGGGGGGACTTAGTCAAAGCCGGGTGCATGGTCCTTTCATTACTTTACTGCAGGAAGTATAAAGTTTGTTTGCCGTTTTAATGCTCTTTCTATTTATGGTTTTCAATTTACATTTAACCATTTGCTAACAAGCTATGTGCATAGTTTATACGTTCCCGGACAGCGACATTATATGGGCAAATGCTTTCGCATTGTCCGCAATTTTTGCATTCTTTTCCTGTCTGTTCAGGATTTAAGCGAGTATATTCTTTTTTAGCTCTATTGGTTTTATTATATCCTTCATAATAGGCTAAGAATCGCATTATGTCAGTTGTGGCGATTCCGGAGGGGCATTGTGTTTGACATTGTCCGCACATATGGCAAAAATCTTCACCATTCTCTGCAACATATTTAAAGAGGGTTCTTTTTTCATTTTTGGTAAGTGATTGTCCCGGTACAGCCAGGTCTTCATCCAATTGCGTCTGGTTGAGCATTTCAGTACATGCTGATGTTATGTTTTTATTTTCCAAAACCCATTTAAGCATAGCCTGGAAAATCGATGTTGTACCTGTTTTATAGTTCTCTAGGTTTTGCCTTTTACTCCCGATTTTGAGAGTCTTCATAGCGATTATACCAACGTCTTTTTCAGCAGCGCGGGAAATTAGACTGCGCAGGCCACTTTCTCCAAGGTAATCATCATAGGTCTCTATTTTTTCCTGCTTATCTTCAATATCAAAGACGTTGTATCCCAGCAGCACCATATCATAATGCCCGTTGTCTACAGCAGTCTCTATGACATTTTTATGATTGGAATGACATGAGAGGCCTTGGAATCTGATTTTACCGGCAGTTTTTAGTTTATCAAAAGCTGAAAGTACCCGTTCATCAGTTATATTCTTTTTTTCCTCAGCTCCGTGGATAAGAAGGACATCTATATAATCACTCTGTAATCGTTTTAGGCTGTCTTCGGTAGATTGAATAATAGTCTTTTCGCTCCAGTTTCTCCTGAGATGGAATTTTGTCCCCACATAAAGTTTGTCTCTTCCGAATTCTTTAAAGAGCTTTCCGATCTGTCGTTCACTGTTTCCATTTGAATAGGTGTGAGATGTATCGATATAATTGACTCCTCTCTCAATAGCTTGCATAAGCAGGGCCCAGTCGGGAAGAGGGCTTGCCCCCAAAGAGATCTCTGATATGAACATATCTGTTCTACCCAGGCGGCGGTAATACATTTTGCCACTTTTTATCTGCTTTTGCCCTGCATTATGATTGCTGAATGCGCTTATCTTTGTTAGGGGGGCAGACAAAGTCCCAATAGTGATTTTTTTGAGAAAATTGCGACGGCTGTTGTTTTTCATTTCAGACTCCTAATCGGATCATTGCTCCATTGTTTTATTGCTAAAATCCTGATATTATGCATAGCAAAAAAAAAGTGCTATTTAATTTTAATGTTTAACTTTGTAAGGATTTTTTTAATTTGCTGTTTTGCTTTTTCTTCTAGTGGGAGAAGAGGTAATCGGCAGGGACCACCGTATAAGCCCCGCAGGTCTAGTGCATATTTTACTCCCGGGACTCCATATATTTTTGTGACAGCCTGATTCAATGGAACCAGGTCGAGTTGGAGTTTTTTGGCTGCTTCCAAATTTTTGTTTAAAAACAACCTGTATAACTTGGAACAGAGTTCAGGGACTGCGGCTGCTAGGGTAAGGATACCTCCAGAAGCACCCATAAGAAGGCCCGGAAAGATAATACTACCGGCTCCCAAAAAATAGGACGACCCCGGGGCCAATCGAGGAAGGACTTCTTCACAGAAGGCCAGATTTCCGGAACTGTCTTTTATGCCTAGGATATTAGGATGTTGCGATAGCTCTATTATCAGCTCAGGTGCTGGTGTGATACCTGTATTTCGGGGAATACTGTATATAATGATAGGAACTCTGGATTGTTCTGCAATCGTCAGATAATGTTTTTTTAGTGAATCTGTATTCATCATTGATCTGTAATAATGGGGCAGGCATATCAAGGCGGCATTGATTCCTTCGTCTGCTGCTCGGTTAGTAAAGTCAAGAGTATTTTTGGTTGATTCCCGGTCAGTGCCTGCAATGATCTTTCTTCCCGGAGAGGATTTTTTTATTGCAGTTCTGACCAGAGAAATACACTCATCGTCGGTTAGATAAACACTTTCCCCGGTAGAGCCTCCAATCACATAACCTGATAGGTCGATCTTATTATATTTATTTATATTGTCCTGGAATTTTTCTGGTGAAATATTTTCTCCTTCAAAAGGAGTTGTAAGAGCTGTAAAAATGCCTTTAAAATCCTGATGCATGTGTTATCTCCCTTAATCGCAGTTACGTTCTATTTTATATAAATAATCATCTTTAAAGCCGAAAAAGTGGGCAATCTCGTGGATAATGACTTCCCGGATTTTTTCCTTGACCTCTTTTTTGTTGGAGCAGATGCTTTCGATAGGTTTCTGATAGATCGAGATCACATCTGGAGCGACATTGCCATAATACGGTCCCCGGTGTTTAAGAGGAACACCATGATAGAGGCCGAGGATGTGGTGCGACGGATGGGTTCCTGTGCGGGTATAGACTTCTTTATTGGGGTAGTCTTCAACAATAACCGAAATTTTATTTTTAAGTTTATTGATAAATTTTTCAGGTATGTCTAATAAAGCCTCTTCAACAAATTTTTCAAATTCTTCTTTCTTCATTTCTCAATCCCGTCCCGGGCTTTTATTCCTACTGAGTAATAGTGTTTGATTTCTTTCATTTCAGTGACCAGATCAGCTTTTGCCAGTAGAGATTCAGGGGCATATCTGCCTGTCAGGATGACTTCGATGTTTTTTGGCTTCCTGTCTAGAAAAGCAAGGATATCTTTTTCCTTTATAAGTTTAAAATACAGAGCTACATTGACTTCATCAAGTATTATGATGTCATATAATCCGGAAAGCATGGTTTTGAGGCAGGTCTGGAGCCCCTGGTTGGCTTTTTCTATATCCTGTTTATCAGGGTTTTGGGAGATATGGACAAAAGTATCCCGGCCGAATTGTTCAATAGAGATCAAGGGGCTCAATTTTTTTATTGACTCTAATTCTCCGTACTTTTGTCCTTTTAAAAACTGACCGATGTAGGTCTTCAGGCCGTGCCCGGCAGCACGTAAGGCTAATCCCAGGGCAGCAGTGGTTTTCCCCTTTCCATTTCCTGTATAGATCTGAATGTATCCGGTTTTTTTCATAATTTATAACCTGAACTATTCATAGAAAAACTCGATATGTATGAAAAGTTTTTCCATGTTAATATTTTACACTGATTCCTAAAGTGATTCAATTGACATTTTCTGCCTTTCACCATTTTCCATTTTCTGCTTTTCTTTTTGTATTAAAAAATAAGTCTAAAGCCAGAATCAGGTTAACTCGCCTGAATTATTCACGAGTCGAGGTTGCTGCAGATGCAAGGCGCAGGGGATGAAGCTGTGATACTTCACTGCGAATCCGCTGCAACAAAGCAGATGCGGTAAAATCGGCTCGCCCGAAGGGTAAAAAGTGCCGATGATAAAATAAGTTTTGGTTTTTTTGAATATGACATCGGCAATATTTATGAATGTTTCAGGATGATTAAGAAAACCGTGAGCAAGGATGAGCGGGCATGGTTCTTCTCCTTTAAGGAGAAGAGAGCGAAGACTGTATCCGAGCGGATTTTTCACGCTGGGGAAAATTCGCGTGTTTTCGGATCAACTGACCTGATTCTTGCTTATGGCTTAGGAGCTAAGAAAAAATGGGGAACTCCGGTCACTATTTCCATTTGCTAAGTAAGGTTCCTATGATATAATCAGCTCATGCTGGATGCAAAATATGTTCTGGAAAATCCCTCCCTAGTAATAAAAAGAACTGCTTTACGGGGAATAGATATCGAGCTTGACGAGTTTAGGGATCTTTCAGAGGAAAGAAAGGAATATCTGCAAAAAGTAGAGAACCTTAGATCTAAATTAAACAAGTCTTCAAAACTTATCGGGCAGAAAAAAAAGACAGGTGAGGATGCCGCGGTTCTTATTGGAGAGATGAAGATCTTATCTGAGGGGATAAAAAGTAAAGAAGAAAAACTCAGAGAAGTGAATAAGAAACTGAATAATATCCTCCTTTCTATCCCAAATCTTCCCCATGAGTCAGTTCCGGAGGGCTTAAGCACAGAAAAGAATAAAGAAATCAGGCGATTTGGAAAAAGGCCGGAATTTTCTTTCAAAGCAAAGCCTCACTGGGAAATCGGAGAATCCCTGGGGATATTGGATTTTAAACGGGCTGCAAAGATTACCGGTACTCGATTTGTTGTTTACCTTGGAGCCGGAGCAAGATTAGAGAGAGCTTTGATCAATTTTATGCTCGACATACATACTAATGAGAAAGGATATAAGGAAGTTATTCCTCCCTTTATTGCCAATACTAATAGTCTTATCGGAACCGGAAACCTGCCGAAATTTGAAGAAGACCTCTTTAAACTGAGGGATTATGATTGGTATCTGATTCCCACTGCAGAAGTGCCTCTGACAAATTATTACCGGGATGAGATACTTGATGCCGAGATACTGCCTCAGAGATTTGTTGCATATACGCCTTGTTTTAGAAGTGAAGCAGGTTCATATGGAAAAGATATCCGCGGGCTTATCCGGCAGCACCAGTTTAATAAAGTCGAAATGATGAGTTTTGTTATGCCGGAAGATTCTTACTCGGAGCTTGAGTTCTTGGCCAGTGCTGCTGAAGAAGTCCTTAAAAGGCTTGGGCTGCATTACCGGGTTGTATCTCTATGCACTGGTGACCTGGGATTTGCAGGAGCTAAAACTTATGACCTTGAGCTCTGGATGCCTGACCGGAACGATTATGTTGAGATTTCCTCATGTACGAATTGTGAGGATTTCCAGGCCCGCCGGTCGAATATCCGTTTTAAGCGGGAAATGAAGTCAAAACCGGAGTTTGTGCACACTCTAAATGGGTCTGGAGTAGCTGTAGGACGTACTGTAAGCGCCATATTAGAATGTTTTCAACAGGAAGATGGGTCAGTTATTATTCCTGAAGAGCTTCGCTCATATATGGGTAACATGGAACGTATTACTCCCTGAACTATTCATAAAAAATGTCGATATGTGTGATACATCTTTTACTCAATATTTCACACTGATTCCTAAGGTATTAAACTTGACCACATCGTTTTCGATATAATCATTATTATAATCGACATTTTTTACCTTTCAGGCGAGCCGAACTTACCGCATCTACTTTGTTGCAGCGGATTCGCAGTGAAGGACCACAGCTTCATCCCCTGCGCCTCGTATCTGCGGCAACCTCGACTCGTGAATAATCCAGGTTAAAAAGTTGAAGGTTCGGGTGGAAAAATGTTAGAATACTTTTTCTTTGCGATTTTAAAACGGAGGGATGGCCGAGTGGCTGAAGGCGGCGGTCTTGAAAATCGCTTCACGTGCAAGCGTGACGGGGGTTCGAATCCCTCTCCCTCCGCCATTTTGAAAAATAATCTAAAAATGTTAGAATACTAAAACCACGAAAATATACGGAGAGGTGCTGGAGTGGCTGATCAGGGTCGCCTGCTAAGCGACTATACCGACTATATCGGTATCGTGGGTTCGAATCCCACCCTCTCCGCCAGTACCCCAATGAATATTAGAACTATAACAATCGGATTTAATTTGAAAATTCCGTTTTCTGAAAAGCAGATATGGAAAATTTCTGAGATCAGCCGAAAGATCAAGAAGGCATATGAGAAATCTGGATATAAAGTACAGACCGTACGGATAGCTACCCAGCCCTGGGAAGAATATAATTTGTCAAAAAAACAGCTAGAGGAACTGGTAGTACGCCTAGAAAAAGTAATTGAAGATCTTGGGATAGATTATTTTAATATCGGGACTACAAAGGAAGCAAAAAATATTCCTTTGCTCTTAAATCTATTTAAGAAGACAAAAAGGGGATTTTGTACTGTAATGGTCTGCGATAATAAAGATATAGACCATGAAGCTGCCAGAAGTGCTGCCCGATTGATGAAGCAGCTTTCAACAGTAGAAGCAAATGGTTTTGCAAACCTGAGATTTGCCGCAATTTTTAATACCAAGCCTGGAAGTCCGTTTTACCCGGCCGCATATCATAAAGGTCCGACTGCCTTTGGCATCGGAACTGAAAACAGTGACCTGGTATATAAGGCATTTTCTCTGGCCAGAAAGGTTGAGCAAGCTGAAAAAGTCCTGAAAGATATTTTAACTGCTGAATACAAAAAAATTGAAAAAATTGCATTGCGTATGAGCAGAGATGAAAAAATAAAATACAGCGGTATAGATGTCTCTATCGCCAGCTCTGTGAAGCGTGATAAGAGTATAGCGTTTGCTTTTGAAAAGCTGGGGCTGGGAAGATTTGGAGAAGCAGGAACACTTGCTGTTGCAAAAATAATAACCGAAACTCTCAATAAGCTACCTGTAAAAAAATGCGGGTATTCTGGATTGATGCTGCCGGTGCTGGAGGATTTCGGCCTGGCAAAGAGAAATGACAAAAGATATTTCAACCTGAATAATCTGCTTTTGTATTCAGCTGTATGTGGGACTGGACTGGATACGATACCATTACCCGGGGATATTTCTGAAAAGAAGCTTTATGCTCTGTTGCTTGATATTGCCTCGCTTGCGCTTAAATTGGATAAGCCGCTTTCGGCAAGGTTAATGCCTGTACCCGGGAAAAAAGCAGGGGATAAAACCGAGTTTTCTTTTGGTTATTTTGTGAACACTAAAATTATGGATTTATAAAAAAAGGTTTTATGGGAAAATCAGGAACTTCTTGAATAAAATTACGTATTACAAAGTATTATTATTGAGAAATTAAATAAAGATTCTTGGGAAAAATATGAGGTGTAAGATGAAAAAAACAGGCAGAATTGTTTTAAGCTTGATAATAGTGATTTCTTTTTGTGATTTGTTGGAAGCTCAGAAGATCAAAACCATTGACGGTGTCAAAACCATTCTCAATGGAAATAAACCAAAACCTCCCAAAGCAACTCTCTCTAACCTAAGGCTTGAAGAAGAATTGACAATCGGGGAGGGGGATGACCCGGAAAAGTCATTTTCTGAAGTAACTGGTTTTTCAGTAGATGATAATGGTTATATATATGCTCTTGATATTAAGGATCGTAAAGTAAAGATATTTGATGATTCCGGGGCTTATGTACGGTCGATCGGAAAGAAGGGGCAGGGCCCTGGTGAACTTAATATGCCTTCGGGAATCCTGATATCCCAGGAGAATGAATTGATTATTGAGGACACTCTTAACCGAAGATTAGCAGTTTTTACTTTAGAGGGAGAGTTTATAAAGAACATCTCTTTAGCTGACAGGCTTGGTCTAGTCAATCTTATGCAGGATTCGCAAGGATATTTTTTGGGCAGGGAAATAGGATTAGATGGTGACAAGATGTATTTTGAGATAAAAAAATATGATGCAGAGTTAAAGCCTTTGTTCACTTTTGATAAGATTGAATTTGCGGTTCCCTTGCCTGGAACAAAGATAAACATAATGGATTTAATGTCCCTATATCAATTTGACGGGGAGGGGAATGTTTTTTATGGCCGCAACCAGGAATATGAAATAAAGGTTTTTGATGCTGAAGGCAATCATACCCTCAGTATTCGAAAGGATTATAACCCGGTTAAAATAACCCAGGAAGATAAAGATGAGATGTTGGATCGAATTCCCAATGTTACGCCTGGGGTAAATATTAAAGAAATGTTTGAATTTCCGAAGCAATATCCACCCTACCAGTTTTTTTCCCTAGATGAACAGGGAAAAATATATGTCCGGACATGGGAAAAGGGAGAGATTAAAGGGGAATATGTTTTTGATATTTTTAATCCCGAGGGAATATTTATTGCTCAATATATTTCAAAAGCGGATATTAGGTTGTGGAAAGATAATAAAATGTATTCAATAGAAGAAACTGATGCTGGTTTTAAAGTTATTAAAAGATATGGAGTATATTGGGAATAGAGAATAATTAATAGCTTGTTATTTCTTTTTTTTCTTGGTGCTGGTCTTAGTAATATTTTGTGATTTTACTTTCCTCTTTTTCTTTTGTTTTAAAAGGTCTTTATCTGACATCTCTAAAAGGTTAGCGACTTTATCCGGGCCAGAAGCTTGAAGCCCGATGGATACGGTATAAGGAATTTTTTTTCCTGTTTTATTTTCTTTTTCTATTTGCTTAAATATCCTTTGGCGGACGTTTTCGCCTTCATGTTTTTTAGTGTGAGGCATTATAATCGCAAATTCATCTCCGCCATAACGTGCGGCTATATCGATCTTGCGAATATTATTTTTTATAATAAGGGCAATATTTTTCAGAACATCGTCACCGGCAGGATGCCCTGAATTATCATTGATCTTTTTTAAATCATCAATATCGAGCATAAGCAGTGCCAGAGTGTTTCCATAGCGTTTACATCTCTCGATTTCTTTTTGAAACTGCTCGTCAAAGCTTCTCCGGTTAAATACTCCTGTGGTAGCATCGACTTTTGCCATGTTGTTGACAAGGCCAAGATAATATATTTTTTCAATAGTAATAGCCGCATAATCAGCTATGGTTGTTAGGATTTTTAGTTCAGTAGGAGAGAAAGGTTTTTTTTCTAACCTGTTGATAAGTTCAATTACTCCGATAACGTCATTATTTACTTTTAAAGGGACTCCGATGATAGATTTGGTCTTAAAGCCAGTTATCTTGTCTATATGTAAGGAGAAGCGAGAGTCTTTGCTGACATCTTCTACAAGGGCAGGCTTTCCGTTTTTAATTATCCAACCGGCTATACCCGTGTCCTTGGGAATTCTTAAGTCTTGTAATTTATCCGAACTTTCTCCAGTTGCAATTTTAAAATATAACTCATCTTTTTTTTTATCAAGGAGAAGCAGCGACCAGTTACAGGGAGCAAAGATATCACCGATTTTTTCCATGATCTGCTCCATAGCTTCGTTGATACTCTTTGCGGCTGCGATTCCGATGCCGATATCTGCGAAAAAGGATAGTTTTACAAATTCGTCCAGGTTATTGTTAACTTCTTTTTCAATTTTCATTCTTGCTTTCCTCTATAAAAAAAAATATCACAGAGGGTGTTTATTGTCAATTTGTCTTGAAATTTTATAGTGCTACATCCGTTCCGGCTGAGGTATTCCTATTAACTCAAGTGCGGTTTTTAAAGTATTCAGAACAAAATGTATGGTCAAGATCCGGATATTTTTGATATCTCTGTTTTTCTCGGATAATATGGAGTATTTATGATAATAAGCATTGAATTTTTGACATAGTTCAAAAGCAAATTTTGCCAGATGAAGAAATTCCAGAGAATTAAGGGAGTGCAGTATTTCTTCATCCAGTTTTGAAGCGAAAAGAATGATCTCCCAAAAATCGGAATATTCTGATTCAGGAAGTACTTCAAGGCGGATATCGCTGGATTTGATAAGAGACTGGAGATCAGTTTGATCAAAGCCAAAATTTTCTTCTAATTTCCGGAAAATACTATTAATACGGACAAAGGTATACTGCAAATACGGTCCGGTTTCACCTTCAAAGCTTAAAGCCTCTTCAAAGTCGAAGATTATAATAGAATTGCGGGCAAATTTCAGCATAAAATACCGGACTGAACCACAAGCGATCTTTTGGGCTATACGTCTTTTATTTTCAGCTGAAAGGTTTGGATTTCTTTTTTCAACTTCAACTAGAGCTTTCTCCTCCAGTTTGTCCAGCAGGTCGTCAGCTTTGACTCCCAATCCTTTTCTTCCAGAAACTTCGAGAAAATCTTTATCTCTATCTTCTTTGGAAACATTCACATCAAGCTCCTCTAAGCTTTTAGGGGAGAGAGCAACCATTTCATAGGAAAAATGAGTGGATTTTTCTGCTTGTTTTACAAATTTCAGGGATCTAAGACCCTGAATAACGATTTTTTGAGGATATGCCTGCCGGATATCGATGACATTATAAACACGGCTGCCTTGTCCGAATTCAGGGGAATTTGCATTTTTTTTAGAAGACGTGATCCAAATAGTCTTTTTCCCTTGTTTTACAAATGATTCATAGAAAAAATCTTTTTTTAAAAGGCCGAATTTCCAGAGCTGGTAAGCGATATCTTTTCCAACATAGGTGACGATCCCATTGGAACGCACCAGAATTTTTTCCTGCTGGTTTTCGTCTTCTAATTTCATAACCCAGCAGCCTTTATTTGCACCTTCTTCTGCAAAATAAGTGGCTTTTTTCTCTTTAAGTAGTTGGAATGCTAATTTCCAGAATTTAAGCCTGATTATACTGCTTTCACAGGCTTGCAGGTCATAGGAGATATCAATTCTCTGCATAGTTTTAAGATGAGCTTTAAGTATACGCTGGGAAATATGCTGGGCAAGCTTGGCTTCCACGCCAGTCCCTTCCTCTATATTTTTCAGGATTGTTGATTTCTTCTCCTTGCTGCCCGGATGGTGCTCGATATAATCTGCTACTCTTGTGTATAGGTCCCAGCAGTAAAAATCAAATTTTCCCGGAATATTTTTTACTTCCTCCAGAGTTTTAGGCTCGATCTCCATAAAACCAAAAACAACATCTGCAACCTGTACTCCAGTATCATCGATATAGTTTTGGATCTCGACATTTTCCCCTTTATATTTCAAGCAGCGGGCCAGAGTATCTCCCAGACAGGAGTTCCGGAGGTGGCCGATGTGGGCTGCTTTATTGGGATTAATGGAAGTATGTTCAACAATTATTTTGTTTTCTTCCGAAGTCAAGGAAAACTTTGTACTTGTTTGGAGCTTCTGTTGGAAAAATTTATCTCGGTTTATGTAAAGATTAATAAATCCGCTGCCGGCAATATCGACTTTATGTATCCCCTCCAGCGCAGTAAGCTTAGGCGCGATCTCTGCCGCAATATCCCTGGGAGAGCGGTGCATGATTTTCGCAAGCTGAAAAGGGAAAGGAAGGGCTAAGTCTCCCAATTTCATTTGGGGCGTATAATTGATTTCCAATTTAGCAGATTTAAGAGGATATTCAGAATCTAAGAGCATATGGATTTGTTTTTTTAGGTTGTTTTTAAATTCGATCATTTTGGTTGCTAATTATAACAAAATTATACCTCCTGTACTATTCATAAAAAATGAAATTCGGGTGTGGCTTGTGCTCGTTCAGATTTTTAACGCCATTCCTCTTCGTTTTTCTCGGCGCCTGCGGATCCTGGTTATTCATAATAATTGCCAATGATATACTCAAAAAACCAATATCTAATTTTA
>Ga0114922_10002107_pt1 | contig 18790 bp, 15 predicted proteins | sample AartaG_FD_100975 | JGI IMG/M metagenome (GOLD analysis project Ga0114922, IMG submission 100975) | Deep subsurface microbial communities from Aarhus Bay to uncover new lineages of life (NeLLi) - Aarhus_00045 metaG | ecosystem: Environmental > Aquatic > Marine > Oceanic > Sediment | place...
AAGTTCATCTTGTGGACCCTGTGCTCAAACACATCGAACAGGCGAATCGTGCCTCCCTGAAACAACCGGAGTATCCCCTTGCAAGCGCAATAGTAGGAGATGCTCGTACACTCGATTGGGAAGATAATTGCCTGGATGCTTTGCTTTTCCTCGGCCCTCTTTATCATCTGACCAAACAGGAGGACCGGATAACAGCTTTGAAAGAAGCGTCGAGAGTGACACAAAAGGGAGGCCGCATCTTTGCGGCTTTCATTTCCCGATTTGCCTCCCTGATGGATGGGATTTTTCGCCATTTTTTGGATGATCCCGCTTTTGTCCCGATAGTCGAGCAAGACCTGATCGACGGACAACACAGGAACCTTACCGAAAATCCTGCATACTTCACCTCCACCTTTTTTCATCACCCCGATGACATCGCCTCAGAAGTCAAAGAATCCGGTTTGAAGCTGGAGAAACTCCTTGCTGTTGAAAGCATTGGAGGGCTTATATCCGATTTCGAGAAGACTTGGCAGGATGACAAGCATCGAGAGATGCTGCTCAGGTTCATTAGGACAATCGAGGATGAACCGTCCTTGTTGGGTGCCAGTGCCCATATCGTCGCTATCGCAAAAAAACACGCTTGACAAAAGGAGCGAGGGATGAAACAAAGCGAAGTGGTCAGACTTCAGGAAAAAGCACACGAGATGCTACAGAAGGCTGGGATCTTTATCACGCCTGAGGAGAAAGGAAATATTGAAATAGCTGATTGCGGTTTCGATGATATCGAAAATTGCGGACTTCAGGTTGTGGTGTATGAAAACAATGACAGGTATTGTGCCAAGGAGCTGATCCTGTTTCCGCGTCAGATGTGTCCCGAGCACAGGCACCCCACAATCGATACAAAATATATCGGCAAACAGGAGACGTTCCGTTGTCGTTGGGGAGATTTATACCTTTATGTGGAAGGGGAGCCCACACCCGATCCCAGGGCTCATGTTCCGGAGAAATACCGAAAGCATCTGACCGTTTGGAAGGAGATAGTTTTGCGACCAGGAGGTCAATACACACTCGCCGCGAATACCAAACACTGGTTTCAGGCAGGAGATGATGGGTGTGTGGTCTCGGAGTTTTCGTCTGCCAGCCTAGATGAAGAGGACGTATTCACCGATCCTCGTGTCCGCCGCGTCCCCAGGATCGATCCGGAGTAATCCAGATTTACTCCCCCTGATGACTTCCTCTTCAGTCTGTTAGACCGTTTCTTTGATAGTTTTGGGAATTCTGGCTATTAGCGTTCGCTTTTAGCGGGGAGATTTTGATACCAAGTAAAGCATAGGATCATACCCAAAATCACGGCCGCAACTGCCCAGGCGATGGCTTGATCCCATGTCCGCAGGAAGCAATAAAAAGGCACGAGAGCAAGAGAAAGTTGGAAACCGGCGGTCAACAATCCATTCAAAGCATCGATGGCTGGCATCCTGTCTTTTTTGGGTACAAGCCCTCTCTGTTCGGCCAATCGGCGTATAGGCCCCCAAACGCCGAACGGACGGATACGGGAGTAGAACCGGCAAAGGATTTCTTTATCCGTCGGTTTTGCCCAAAATCCGATCAGGATGGTTGCTGTCAAAGACGCGAAGGTGACGACAATCAATGATGTGGATACCGGCCAGTTTGGAAACACGATCTTTTGGAAAACGATGATGCAAGCAGAAGTGATCATGCTAAACACAAAAGCCCTAGCGCTGAACCGCCACCAGTGCCAACGGAAGGTAGCTGGGACAAGAATCATCGTGACGACGACAAAGATCATGGTCTCCCAGGCGGATATGATGTCTTGGAACAAAAGACTGCAAATAAAACCGATGGCCAAGGCTATGACCGAGGCCAATTGCCCGACACGGACCAAGCGTTTTTCTTCCCATTTTTTCAAAAAGTAGCGTTTCAAGAAGTCATTGACCACAACAGAGCTTGTGACGTTGATCATGGCGTCCAGCGTGGACATCAGTGCAGCCAGGAGAACGGCCAGGAAAAGGCCTCGAACGCCAACCGGAAGATTTGTCAGAACGAGCGGCATGATTTTTTCTGCATCGAATCCTGCTTGATTCCCGAGAAAAGCAATGCCCAACATCAGGAAGGCACACCCGAGGATCCAGCGCAACGTATATCCGACGGTCCACATCCCGCCTGCCAGGGCCGCATCCCGAGAGCTTCGGGCTGTCAGAAAAAATTGGAAGTCCCACACATTTGGACCGGCCAGGATACGAAACACGACCCAGGAAAATCCGGCCAGGATGATGGGGCCGAAAAGGTAAAAATGGTGATAACTATCCGGCGTTGTTTGAAGGTAGTTGGGCCAGAGTTTCCAGGATAGGCGCAAAGATTCCCAACCAGGGCTTTGCTGGGCGAGAAAATTGGCAGGAGATGTTTGGACAAACACCATAATCGACAGGATGACTGCTCCAACGGCGATCAGGAGGGTTTGGAGCATGTCCGTGAGGATCACCCCAAAAAATCCTGCAAGGGTCACGTAGACACCGACTACTGCGAAAACGATCAATGTGGCTCCCCACCGGGGTAGTGGGAAAAATTCCTCGGCGAATTTTCCGATGCCCACCGCGATATACATCAGGTTGAAAATCATCAGGACCAGCAGGAAAACGGCCGTGGCGATCCTTGACATTTCGGCATCCTTCGTATCCCCAAACCGTGTTTTGTTCCATTCGGCAAATGTCATGACTCCAGAACGGCGGATCCACTTGGCCTGGAAGGCCATGTAAAAACAGATGATGAACCATCCCCAAAAGATGTGGGTGGCCCAGATAGCTTTCAAACCCAGATAGTACAGCGCTCCCACCATGGCCATGGTGCCACCGATGTCGATGTAACTTGAGCATCCGGAAAGCCCGAGCATCCACCAGGGAACATCACGGCCTGCCAGGTAATAGGAATCCAGTTTGTCAGTGGCTTTTTTTTTGACCCAGAATCCGATAATGGCGACAAGCATTAGGTAGCCGAAAATCAGGAGCAGATCATAGGAGTGAAGATTCATCGCCAAAATTTGGAGGGGTCAAATCTTAACATTTGACATTTTTTCAAGACTGAGTCCCTTTTCGGCAAGATTTTTAATTTGTCTATTTCTTTTAATCCAGAGCAAAACCAGAAAATGTCAAATGTTAAGATTTGACCCCATTTATTTTTTCCCCCTTTTTTCCTGGTTGTGTTTGGGTTTGTTTTTGGTATATAAGAAATAAGGTGAAAAAGCGAGATGATGAAGGATAGGTTGAGGATCAACGTCTCGGGAATCAGGGGAGAAGTGCCAGGAGCTCTCAATGTGGGAGTGGTTTCGAAATTTTCTTCGGCCTTCACATCTACTCTTGAAAAGGGGCAGATCGCTGTATGCCGGGATTCCCGCCACACAAGCCATATGCTCGCTATGGCTGTTCTCTCTTCAATCATCGCTGGGGGATTGGATTGTGTGGACTTTGGGCTATTACCCACTCCCTTTCTGCAATTTTTAATGGGAAAAGAAAAATTTTCGGGGGGAATTGCCATCACCGGGGGGCACAATCCGATTTCTTGGAATGCTGTGATCCTCCTGGACACTGAAGGGGATTACCTGGACATCTCGGAAGGATCGGAGGTGTTCAACATATACGAGGCCGGCGATTTCACGAAAGCTTCGTGGAAAGAGTTGGGCCATATCCAGACGATAACTTTCCCGATGGATCGATATCTCGAAGAGTTGTCTTCTTTTGTCGATGTAGACCGAATAAGGAAAATGAGGTTCAAAGTTGTTGCCGATCCCTGTAACGGAGCATCCTCGACCTATTTGAAGGACTTCGGTGATTTTTTCGACCTTAACCTCATCCCGATCAATGACAACCCAGAAAAGCCTTTTCCCCATCCCCCTGAACCCTCTATCGAAAACGCATCTCAGGTGGAAGCTGTCGTTGGATCCACCGGAGCGGACATCGGATTCCTGCTGAATTCAGACGGCAGCCGCATCTCCTTTGTCAATGAAAAAGGAGTGGCGTTCAGCGAGGAGATGACCTTTCCCCTTGTTCTTCTTTCCCTAAGAGGAAAGATCAACAAAGCCATAACCACTACCGTTACCACATCTTGGGCAGATTGGGCAGCCCAAACCATCGGAGTTCCGATTGCACGCACAAAAGTGGGGCAGTCCTCGGTGGTTCATGTCATGGAATCTGAAGGCGCAGGAGTGGGCGGTGAAGGGAGCGGGAGCCTTTGCTTTTTATCCTTTTCTCTCGGATATGATTCCCTTTTGACTCTTTCTCTGGTCCTGGATTTTATGGCCCAGGAGGAAAAATCCCTGTCTGCGTTGACAGCTCTTTTTCCTGAGCGGCACATGAAAAAAATTAAAATCGATGTTCCTCCAGAGAGGACCTACAGAGCGATGGACCGGCTCGAAGAGCTCTATTCGCGGGAAAATCCAGATTACACAGACGGCGTTCGTGTGCAGAGAAAAGGCGTTTGGTTCAACATACGACCTTCTTCGACAGAATTCGTGTTGAGGATAACGATAGAAGGGGAGAAAAAGGAAGCCGTGGAAGCGATCGAAGATGAATTAAGAGATAGGATGCAAATTTGAGAATCTCGGACCTTAAGATCAGCATTTCCGGCATAAGGGGAATCGTCGGAGAGAGTTTGACGCCCCAGCTGATCATCAAATTTTCTGAGGCCTTTTCCACATACATCGGAGGGGGCAAAATTGGGGTGGGATCAGACACGCGCCCCTCTGCAAAAATGGTGAAAAATGCCGTGTTTGCCGGCCTTCTCTCCTGCGGTGCCTCCCCGTTGGACCTGGGGATTTTGCCCATCCCTTCGCTCCAGATCTATACCAAGGAGAAAAACTTGGATGGTGCGATATGCATCACCGCTTCCCACAACCCTGTCGAATGGAATGCTCTCAAATTGATAAGGGAAGGAGGACATTATTTGTATCCCTACGAAGCCGAAGAACTGTTGGATGTCTATTACCAAGGAAGATTCCAAAGAGTAACAAGCCCGGATAAGATCGAGAGAGAGGAGGATCCCTTTTCCATCCATCAGGAAAAAATTATCGGGCTTGTCGATACGGATACTATCCGACAAAAAAAGATCCGGGTGGTTGTCGATCCCTGTGGAGGAGCGGCTTCTCCGTTCGTGCAGGATTTTCTTGAGGTTCTCGGAACCGAGGTGATTTGCGTGAACTGTGGGTTGACCGAAGGATTCCCACGCAATCCAGAACCTATCCCCGAGAATTTGAGCACCCTCTGTGAGGCTGTGAAGGAACACAAGGCAGACTTGGGATTTGCCCAAGATGCGGATGCGGACAGACTGGCAGCAGTGGATGAGAATGGCGCTCCGATCGGGGAAGAATACACGTTAGCCCTTGCGGTGGATTATTATCTGCAAAGGAAAAAAAAGAGCCCGGTTGTGGTCAATCTGTCCACATCGAGAGTCATAGAGGATATCACCAATAAGGCAGGGGTGGAACTGTTTCGATCTTTGGTGGGTGAGATCAATGTCGTCCGGATGATGGGAGAAAAAGGAGCAAAAATCGGGGGCGAAGGCAACGGAGGAATCATCGTGGCCGATGTCCATACATGCCGAGACAGCTTCTCCGGTATGGCCTTTCTCCTTGAATATCTGGCTTGGTCCGGGAAAAAACTCTCTGAATTGAGAGGTGAACTCCCGGATTATTATATGATAAAGCACAAGGTGAAAGCCTCGTTCCGAGAAGCCCGCGTGATCATGAATAAAATAAGCCAGAAGTTCAGGCAAGGAGAAATCCAGACTTTGGATGGCCTCAGAGTAGATCATCCGGATTTCTGGCTACATGTTCGGCCTTCCAATACAGAGCCGGTTGTGCGGATTCAGGTGGAGGGAAAAAGCGAGGAATTGGCACAGAAGGTTTTCAAACAAATCATAGAGGAGATCTGAGTGGAGATCATCATCTTAGCTGCCGAAAAGGACGTTTATGCGGAAGCCTCTTCCCGGGTTGTCGCTCACATTCATAAAAAACCCAGCTCTGTTCTCGGATTGGCAACAGGGAAAACGATGCTCGAGATATATAAAAATCTCATCGCAGATCATAAACAGGGTCAAGTGGATTTTTCCGCTGTTAAGACCGTCAACTTGGATGAATATTTGGGATTGGACTCGAAAGATCCTTTGAGCTTTTTTTCCTACATGTTTCAGAATTTTTTCCGGCATGTGAACGTAAAAAAAGAGAACATCCTGATCCCTGACTCTCTGCCCGAGGACGTCGAAACGGAATGTGAGGCTTACGAGGAGGCCATCAGAGAGATGGGAGGAATAGATGTCCAACTTCTGGGCATCGGAAGGGACGGACATATCGGATTCAACGAGCCTTCCTCCTCACTCCAGGCTAGAACGCGGGTGAAAACGCTGACCGATGAAACACTTAGAGACAATTTTGGCAGTACAAAAGGGCCGAGATTTGCAATTACCATGGGGATCGGGACGATCATGGATGCTAAAGAAATTATTCTGGTCGCAAGCGGCGAGGAAAAAGCCAAGGCCATCTCTCTTATGGTCGAAGGCCCGGTCACCGCTTCCTGCCCGGCTTCAGTCCTCCAGCTCCATCCCAAAGTGAAAGTCATCATCGATTTCGAGGCAGCATATCTTCTCGAAAGGAAAAATTATTACATGTGGGTTTGGGAGCACAAAAAAGAGGTGGAGAAGCCCCATCTTTTATACCGAAAAATAAGGATTCCTGATAGCCAGAAGAAAAATGATTGATGTATAAAACCGCTCTCAAAGGAAATCTTGTCCTCCAAGATACAATCATAAATCAGGGATACGTAGTTGTGGAGGGAGAAAAGATTTCGGGGATATTCGCTCCAACGGATCGACTCCAAGAGGATGGAGTCAAATTCATCGATTATGGCGATGCGTTTATCGCACCGGGATTTGTGGATCTGCATCTTCATGGGGCTTTGGGTAAGGACGTAATGGATGGCCAGGAAGAAAGCGTGCGAACGATCGCAGAACATCAGGCCAACAGCGGAGTCACAGGATTCCTAGGATCCACGATGTCGGCCCCCCTTGACTCGGTCCTGGAGGCCATACGTTTGATTAAAATTGCGGCAGAGGATCCATTGCCGTCTGAAGTTATGGGTGTCCATATCGAAGGCCCTTTTTTGAACACAAAGAAAAAGGGCGCTCATACGGCCTCTTTCATAAGAGGAATGACCGAAAAAGACTGTGAAAGACTAATAGATGCCACAAACGGATTGAATGCCATTCTTTCTCTGGCTCCCGAAGTGGAAGACAACATGCGATGGATCCCAAAATTAAAAGCGCAAGGTTATGTGGTGGCTATCGGACACACCGATGCCACCTACGGTCAGGCTATGAAGAGCTTTTCAAAAGGCGTGACCCATGCTACCCACTTGTACAATGCCATGAGTGGATTCGACCACAGAGAGCCGGGTGTTGTTGGGGCAGTCCTGGATTCCGAAAATATCACGGCAGAGATCATCGCCGACGGTGTCCATGTGCATCCTGCAGCCTTGCGTCTGGCTGTTGCTAGGAAAGGTCCAGAGAGAATCTGTTTGGTTACCGACTCGATGATGGCCACAGGTGTGGGAGATGGTGTTTATGCATGGGGTGAAGAAGAATTAGAAGTTCAAGGGAACAGAGCGACGATCCGAGGCAGCGACATTTTGGCAGGAAGTGTTTTAACCTTGAATACGGCCATAAAAAACATAGCCGATTGGACCGGTGTGACCATAAATCAAGCCATAAACATGGCTTCCCTGAATCCTGCCCGTGTGCTCGGCGTAGAAGAAAGGGTCGGGAGTATCCAAATCGGGAAGCTTGCCAACCTCGTTGTGTTGGATCAAAATTTTCGGGTCGTGGATACTATTTCAAGAGGAAAGTCTGTTCTAAGGAAAGGAAGTGCAAATGATGCGTAAACGTATGAATTGTGTGGCCCTTATTTTAGTGTGCTTCAGCCTTTATTTCATGACATTTTGCATGGCGAAAAAGACTCCATCTCAAGACCGATCTCAGCTGCATTTGATGCCATGGCCTGCACACATAACCGTTGAATCCGGGATGCTGCGTTTGGTTTCCGGTTTTAGGGTGATTTGGAAAGGGCACAAGGAGCCAAGGTTGCTTGGGGCTGTCGACCGATTCGGTCAACAGTTCAGGGAATTGACCGGTATTTCCCCATCTTCAAAGGAGCCAGATGATGCTGCCTTCTCTCTCGAAATTCATTGCGATGGACCGGGTGAAGATGTCCAGTCCATAAGAGAGGAGGAGTCCTACACCCTTCGTGTGAGTTCGTCCGAGGTCGTTTTAAAAGCAGATACGCCGGTCGGTGTATTAAGAGGACTTGTCACACTTTGCCAGCTCATCGACAAGGACGAGGATGGCTCCTATATGCCGGCAGTCTGGATACAGGATGAGCCCCGTTTTCCATGGAGAGGATTGCTGATCGATGTCTGCAGGCATTGGATACCGATGGAAGTGATCAAACGGAACCTGGATGGTATGGCGGCCGTGAAGCTCAATGTCCTGCACTGGCACCTCTCCGAAGACCAGGGTTTCCGTATGGAAAGCATGAGCTTTCCCAAACTCCATCAAATGGGATCGGATGGATTCTTTTACACACAGGAACAGGTGCGCGAAATTTTGGCTTATGCCAGAGACCGCGGGATCCGGGTCGTGCCGGAATTTGATATGCCAGGGCACACGACAGTCTGGTTTATCGGGTATCCAGAGTTGGCCAGCAGCACCGGCCCGTTCGCCATCGGTCGCACTTGGGGGGTGCAAGATCCGTGCATGGATCCCACTCGAGAGGAGACCTACATATTCCTCGATACATTCATCGGAGAAATGGCAGCGCTTTTTCCCGAGGTTTATTTTCACATCGGTGGGGATGAGGTAAACGGTATAGCTTGGAACACCAATCCCGATATCACTGCTTTTAAGAAACAGAAAGGCATGAAGGACAATCATGACTTGCAAGCCTATTTCAATAAAAGAATCCTGGCTATTGTTCAAAAACACGGCAAAAAGATGATCGGATGGGACGAGATTTTCCATCCTGATCTCCCAAAGGATGTGGTGGTGCACAGCTGGCGAGGTCCGGATTCATTAGCTCAAACAGCCCGCGAGGGCTACATGGGAATCCTTTCCAACGGGTATTATCTGGATCATATCCTGTCAGCCGCTCAGCATTATCGAGTGGACCCCCACAGCGGCGATGCGGCTGAGTTGAAAGAGGAAGAGAGGGCGCGCATTTTGGGAGGAGAAGCGTGCATGTGGGGCGAGTTTGTCGTGCCCGAGACAATCGATTCGCGGATTTGGCCAAGAACCGCAGTGATTGCCGAGAGATTCTGGTCGCCTCAAGGCGTCAGCGATGTGGAGGATATGTATCGTAGGCTGGAAAATCTGAATCCCAAACTGGATGTGTTTGGCTTGAAACATCGCTCCAATTATCCCTTGATGCTGCAGAACCTCGCCGGAGAGCATCCTATCGATGCATTAAACACATTGGCGGATATCGTGGAGCCGGTGAAATATTACACACGGCCGAGAACACGAGAATATACCCAGATGACACATCTCGACCGCCTGGTGGATGCCGCACGTCCTGAAAGCCATAAAGGAAGAAAATTTATAAACATGGTGGAGCGTTTCCTGGATGATGCTCCGGAATACAAAGCCGATAAAGGAAAAATCCGGGAATGGCTGGTCCAGTGGCGAAACAATCACACGGCCTTGAAACCCATGATGAAAGATTCCCCCATGCTGGAAGAGATCGTCCCCCTCTCAGAGGATGTGGCCGCGATGGCCGATGCGGGGCTCCACGCCCTGGATTACTTAGAGAGGGATCAGGAAGCGGCTCTATCCTGGATAGACAGTGCAATCTCATCGCTGAGTCATTCTCCACTGCCCGAACATGAGCTGATCGTTAAAATCGCTCCGGCAATCCAAAACCTTGTATTTGCTGCAAGGCCTCCTTTGGTCACTGAAGACTTCGAGGACGGCGAGGCTCAGGGATGGGCACCGAATATGCCGGGAAATTGGCAGGTCGGTCAAGAGTCGGGAACCCAGTGTTACCAGCTTCGGGATCCAGGAATTCAGGGAGAGATAAGGGCTCCCACTTCGTGGTCGGTGTTGAAGGATTTTGACCTATCCAGTTTTATTTTAGCCGGGCGCCTCAAATGTAAAGCGAGGAGCGATAATCCTCATCGCGACATGGTCATAATTTTCCATTATCAGGATCCCACGCATTTTTATTACGTCCATTTTTCTGCCGTCAGCGATGAGAACCACAACATCATCGGCCTGGTGAATGGCAAAGACAGGGTGAAGATCAATCATGAACCTCCTGGAGAATCTGCGGCTAGGTTGACAGATTTGGAGTTTCACGAATTCAAAGTGACCTTCAATGCCGATACAGGAGAAATTAAAGCCTATTTGGACGACATGAAAACACCTCTCTTGACAGCAAAGGATACGTCCTTGGGACATGGATTGGTGGGAGTGGGGTCATTCGATGACACCGGCAGTTTTGATGACATAAAACTTTGGGGAAAAAAGGAGTGATCCTATGAATGACAAAGCCTTGGATAGACGTGATTTTTTAAAAAAATGCGCAGCAGGAGCAGCTGCAATAGGTGCATTATCTGCCAGAAAACTGATTTCGGGACAAACGGAATTCTCCTATGATGCCAAAGGACTTCCTACGGTCATTCACGGGAAGACTGGGGCCAGAGTTCCGCGAATGGCCATGGGTTGGGGCAGCCGGTTTTGTGCTGTCGATGATCTGGAGAAAAGCCAAGAGCTTCTCAACTATGCCCTCAACAACGGTTTTTATTATTGGGATACAGCCCATGATTATGTTTACAACGGTGTTGTCAGTGAAGAACGGCTCGGGCTTGTGCTGAAACACAGGAGAAAGGAGGTCTTTTTGGCCACCAAGGTGGGCAATCGAACATACGATGGCGCTATGCGCCATATCGAAGAGAGCCTGAAACGCCTTCAAACAGATCATCTGGAAATTTTACAGATCCACAGCATCCTATCCCTCGAAGATGTGGACAAAATTGGAGCGAAAAAGGGGGTTTACCGGGCCCTCCAAAAAATGAAAGATGAAAAAGTTACGAAGTTCATTGGCTTTTCCGGTCACAGCAATGCAGAAGCCATGGCTGCCTTAGCCAGCCGATTCGACTTTGACACCATGCTGATCGCCTTGAATCATTATGCGGAGAGAAAAGGGGATATGGAAAATTTTGCTATCCCTCGGGCGGCAGAGAAAAAAATGGGAATAATCGTAATGAAGGTGATTCGTCCTCGGGAAAATATCAAAGATCTAAAAGCCGAGGATCTGATCCGGTATGCTCTGAGCCTTGAAAAGCCCCACGTGGCTGTTATCGGGACGGATAGCCTGGACGTTGTGAAAAAAAACAGGGAACTGCTGAGGAATTTTAGCCCGATGAGCCCGGAAGAGATGGAGAAGATAAAAGGTGAGCTCAAGCCTTTTTTTACGAGCAAGGAGATACCCTGGATGCAAGCGGGTTACACGGACGGATGCGGCATCTGATAAATCATCGTGCAAAGTGAAAATAGAGATCGGCTTTCCTCTCTGGATGCATTCCGTGGCATGACCATTGCAGGTATGATTCTGGTGAACAATCCAGGAAGCTGGCAGCATGTGTATACGCCTCTCCGTCATGCCGAGTGGCACGGCTGGACACCCACGGATCTTATTTTCCCTTTTTTCCTGTTCATCGTCGGCGCTTCCGTTTCTCTCGCTCTATCGAAAAGAATGGAAAGAGCGGACAGCTACGTTTCTCTGTACACAAAAATATTCCGAAGAAGCCTCATTCTTTTTGCTCTCGGGATTGCGCTCCGATTGCTATTTCGGTTTGATTTTGCGCACCTCCGGATTCCGGGCGTCCTGCAACGCATTGCCATCTGTTATCTTGTCTCATCCCTGATTTTTTCGAAGGTGGGAATCAAAGGAAGAATCGCTATCATTATATTTCTCCTGGTCGGCTACTATTTGGTGATGAAACTTGTTCCTGTTCCAGGATATGGAGCAGGAGTGTGGGAATATCAGGGAAACCTCTGCGGGTATATCGATACAAAACTTCTGGGAGGACACCTATACAAACCCATATTCGATCCGGAAGGGATTCTCAGTACCATTACCGCTATCGCAACCACTTTGCTCGGTACCCTTGCAGGGGATTGGCTCCGCTCCTCCAAAAATGTGTTCTGGAAATCGGGCGGGCTCTTTGCCGCCGGGACTATTCTGACGGTCTTTGGGCTTCTCCTTCATCCAATTTTCCCGATTAACAAACAGCTCTGGACAAGCACCTATGTCCTGTTTTCGGCAGGAGCAGCTTTACTTTTGCTCGGCCTGTGTATGGGGCTGATGGATGGTTTTGGCAGAAAAAAATGGGCTTATCCCTTTCTCGTTCTGGGAACAAACGCGATATTTGTTTATGTCGCTTCAACGGTTATGGTGAAGTTATTGATCGAGATAAAGGTTTCGACAAGCCAAGGAGCTGTTTCTCTCCATCCCTACATTTATGACCATCTGTTGGTGCCGTTGGCTGGCCATCTCAATGGGTCTCTTCTTTTTCCCTTGCTGCTTCTTGTTTTTTGGGTTCTGGTTTTGATTCCTTTATATCGAAAAAAAATATTTATCAAGATTTAGCACAAAATAGGATATGATGTTTCCGAAAATTGGATGCGAGAGATTTTACGAGAAAGGTGATTCATGCGCAAGATGACTTTATTCCTAACATGTATTTTTGTCACTTTCGGATTGATATCATGCCCGACTTCTTCCCCAGAGAGAGAGGCCATAACCACGGAAGATCTATTCAAGGAAATGATAGATTTGGCTGGACTAACTTATTTTCCCGATCCTCCCTACCGAACGGTTCAGTTTTCCTCGTTCGACCATCGCAGCACCCTCCCAGGAGGGCCGGATTGGTTCGCCAATTCCGATGGCTTCGGGGGGGAGCCCGTCCCGAATTTTGAGGAAGTGTTGAAAGAACCAGATGAAGATGGGATCGGTGAATATTTGATGGCGGATGTCAAAGGCCCAGGAGCGATCGTTCGGTTGTGGACGGCTGCGATCAACGGGCAGATCCGACTTTTTTTGGATGATCAGATCGAACCTTTGTATGATGGGCCTGCGTTGGATTTTTTCCAAAAGACCTATGGCCATTTTCCGGAAATAGAGAATTTGGATAAGGAACGACTGGAAAGAACCGTCTACCAAAGGGATGCATCCTATGCTCCGATTCCGTTCGCCTCGAGGATGCGCCTCGTTTGGACAGGGAATCTGAAAGAAATCCATTTCTACCAGGTAGGCGTGCGTTTGTATCCCAAGGATAGTGCGATCCAATCCTTTTCTCCACAGGATTTGGTTACCTACAGGGATTCCCTAAATGAGGTGATAAACGCTTTGTCTGATCCGGATGAACACCTCGATCAAATATCCTCAGAAACGCCGGTCATCTTTGCTACGACCCTGCAACCGGACGAAGAGAAAGAAATTTTGTCACTTGAGGGACCGCAGGCCATAGAAAGATTGACCATTAGACTTAGCGCCGGAGATATGGACCGAGCTTTGCGCCAGACCCTTGTCCACATTATCTGTGATGACTACCCATGGGGCCAGGTGCAGTCACCTGCGGGGGATCTATTCGGTGCCGCTCCTGGAATCAACCCGTATCAGTCCCTTCCTTTTACTATTCAGCGGGACGGCACGATGATCTGTCGGTTTGTGATGCCGTTCGAAAAAAACTTGAAGGTAAAAATGGTCAATCAGGGAGAACAGGCCGTCGGGATCGAAGGGACGGCCTTGCCGATGGCGTACGCTTGGGATGCAGAGCGATCCATGCATTTTCGGGCCCGCTGGAGAGTGGAACACAATATGATCGCATCCAACCGGGCCGTCCAGGATTTGCCGTTCATTGTCGCTCATGGCAAAGGTGTTTATGTGGGAACCACGTCTTATCTCCTCAATCCCAATGATGTGCCCACACCTTATGGCAATTGGTGGGGGGAAGGGGATGAAAAGATTTTTGTGGATGACGATGTCGTGCCCTCCGTATTCGGCACTGGGTCGGAAGATTATTATAATTATTCTTGGTCTTCTCCCGATATTTTTTATTATCCCTATTGCGGTCAGCCGCGGAACGATGGGCCTGGAAATCGAGGCTTTGTCACCAATTTCCGCTGGCATATCCTGGATCCTCTCCCGTTTCAAAAGCATATACGGTTCTACATGGAACTGTACAGCCATGAGTGCACCCCCGGTTTGAGCTATGCTCGGATGGGCTATCATTATGCCCGTCCTGGAGCAAGTGATGACCATTTGGCCATCATGCCCGAGGATTTGCGCCACCTCGAACTCCCGGAGATTTGGAAACCTGCCAACCGGATGGGTGCCCGCGATTCTGTTTTTTACGAGGCCGAACAGATCATGCATGAGCGCATACACACCCAACGGATTCAAGGGAGGTTGTGGTCGGATGCAAGGCTCCTCGCATGGTATCCTCGAAATCCCGGAGAAAGCAAAGCCTTTTCCTTTCGCATCGATGAACAGGGGAAATACCGGATCCATTTTGCAGTGGCGCTGACTCCGAAAGCAGGCAAAATTTCCGTCGCTTTAAACGATCAGTTCACTTCCTTGACCAATAATGAAAAGATTATAGACCTGAACCGGCCTTACCGAACTCTCTTACGAAATTTCACCCTGCCGACAACGGAGCTCGAGCCTGGACGGCATACCTTGATATTAAAATTCGAGGGAGCTCCTGCAGATGTGGTTAGGCCTGAGATCGGGATCGACTTCATCTGGATCCAAAAAACCGATCGCTGATCAAGACAGATTTCATATCTTCTCCATCAGGCATGTCCATTGTTCCGCAACATTGAGAAATAAGCTTATTGATATTCTAGCCAAAATAGGCGAGTCATTTGAGATGAAAGAGCTGGGAGAAATGCTAGCAGCCAGCTAAACAATGGAAGAAAAAGATATGTTAAAAACTAATATGTATTTCGTGGATGATTTTGGGAAAAGCAGCCTCGCCTTTATTTTCGGATACGATGAGGATAAAGATGAAGTTGAGGTTCTATTTAAGGAGGAGTCAGCCAATCCTAGGTCGTTTTTAGAGAACTGGTTCACAGGAAAAGATGGGATGTTTTCTGCAAAAGACGGGAAGAAGTTTATAGAACAGTTGGCTGATGCGATGTCAAATACCACAAGAGCTTGGGCTTCTGGGGCGTATAAATAAAATTAAGTAAGCAAAATTGGTGAATCTCTGGAAATGAAAGAACTGCGGGAGTTGTTAGCGTAACTGGTCGCGCCCTTATTATTTAACCTTAAAAGTCGTATTCACTCGAGATTGTGATTCAGTTTGCCCTTCTTCTGCAAAGAGATAAAGAGAATATTCTCCTGCCTGCAATTCCCCCGTTTGAAGCTTTATTAGAAATATCTCGGTATCATCCTCTTGATACTTATTGAGAATAGAGAGGGTTACAGGGATTACTTTCTTGGTATCAGCTAAATGTTGAATAAGATTTGCGGAAAGTTTAATATCCGGCTGTTCAATACCAGAAAACAAGCATCTTACCATAGCCAATATTCGATTCGTTCCCTGTGCCAATTCTTCGAACAGCGGAGAATACTGGCTGGAATCATAAGAATAAACAGGAGATGGCTTTTTTAAATAAAAAGCATCCATTTCAGGTTTAAGCAGCAATGGTGGATAGAGCTGGATACCTGAATCAGGGCTTTTTGGAATCTCCACGGGAGACGAAGCCACTGCTCCTCTTCCTGTTTCCAGGTTTCTTATGACAATCCTGCATTTGTACTTACCTGGGTCAAGAGGCAGTAAAACAGAATGATAGATGTCTCCTTTCGGCAGCTTGGAAAAATCCAATTCCTCTCTTTCGATTTTGACGATATCTTCCCTGTTGTCGAAAACAATGCTCACGATTTCCACCTCTTTACCGGAGAGTTTTCGGATATTGTCCGTGTTTATCTTTGAATACAAAGCAAGATTCGGTTTTCCCTTTATAACACATGGTAAAGCCGCCAGAGGAAAGCGAAGAGGTGTCTGGAAAACATGTTTTTCACTCAGCGCCAGGTCAACCAGATGGAGCATCTTTTCCAGTTTGCTGTATTTACCAAAAGGCTTGGGATTGAAGAATCCCTTCTGGGCGTGAACTTCACAACCGGGACGATTGACTTTGACCTTAAGCTTATGGTATTTCCCATCCCATTTCTCATCGATATAATAACCCAGAACATAATAACACGCGGTCAATTTTTGTATCTTCTCCAGGTGTTCCTCAAAACTGTTGATGTCGCCGAAATATTTTCCGCCTGTCGAACTAGCCATAGTCTGCAGCGTAAACCCTCCCCTTAACCTTGAATTCACGGCAATCATTGTTCCCATGTCCTCGGTATCCAAGGTGTAGACAGTACTATTGGATGCGGCGAGCTCTTTGAGCATATCCTCGTATCGAAGTTGTAACAGCTTATTTCCGGTGTCCCATCTATCGCTCGTGCCCTGAGAACTCTGATGAATTCCATACATAAGGGAATAGGGAACGCCGGAGGAGAAGAGAATGATATGCTTATAGCCTGGGATATATCTCAAAGCTTTAGCAAAATCCTCCATTTTTTGGACAAAATGTGTGGCATGAACAGTGCTGTCTTGTTTGGCTTGAAATCTTTTAAACTCGGGAGAAAGGTATTCTGATTTTAACCATAACCTTTCAGATTCTTTTTGGTAAACTCCTCCTCGTTTGCTAGCATCGAGGGGATTTCCACCTGTGATGTCCAACCAATATAGCTCCTCAAGATTTTCCGCTCTTCCGCGTATATCCTTTAGGCCGAATGACTCAGCTACTTTCCGGATTTTCGTGTGGTCTGTTGTCAAATACTCATGGAGAGTTAAACTTTTAATAGCCGAATAGGAGAGCAATCCGACTTCATCAGAAGGCTGAAGCTGAGTATCAATGAAATGCAAAGCGGCCTTTTTTGCCTTTAAGATTCCTCTGGTGTTGTTGTAGGCAAAATCAAACAGAAGAAAAAATTTGCGATTCATCAATTCTCGGGGAGCGGGGGGTGTGGTTTCTTGGATTATCTCAGGTTGAGCTTCTGCTTCAGGGGGTGGAAACAATAGGATATGTTTTTCAAATTCTGTTATTGGTTTTTCTTTCCTATTATCTTGGATAATGAAATCCTCCCTCTTTAAATCCAAAACCGGATTTCCCTTTTTATCCGTGACATAGACTTGGACAAGCTTGAGAGTGACTGCGACTTCATGCTTGAGTTCTTGGATTTTTTCTTGTCTTTTAGTCGAAGGAAGACTCAAGGATATAAGAGCAAAGTAGAAAAAGAAAAGGACTATTGAGATTCTCTTGATTGGGTTTTTCATTTTTGGATCTCCTCAATCACCAAATCAAATCTGCAATCTCCATGCCAAATTATAACAGATAAAGATGAAATCTAATAGCTACTTTTCTGTTCAATTTAGAAGATAAGTGTATCTGATTAAAGCCAGATATTTTCAGCAAAAGGGTGATAATGCACCCCTCCTGAGTATTTATTCTGTGTTAAATTACCGGAGGGGAAAAATTTCCAACGCGAGATGTCAGACCCTATAAATAAATTTAAAAGTCAATTAAAGCCAGCAAAGCCCACCCGTTACATCACCCGACCATGGGCAGGGCCAGTATGGCCACCCAAGATCTAAACAATCAAACTCACACTCAATATGTGAGCCACAATCTTGACAGCTGTATAAATAGAACTCTCCATAACATTCATTCAAACACCAATCTTCTACCATCCCACAATCATATGGTCTAGCGAAAGCTTGTTTGTAAGTGACAAGAGTACCAACAAAAACCAAGGAAACAATAGCTAGAAAAACAATCCCTTTTTTCATTTTTCCTTCCTCCCTTCATTATTGTTTTTATTTTTTTTCTGTCCCATTTTTATCTCTGCAAGTGGGACAGTCAGTTCCATATTTTTTAATATATTCTTCGTATTTTTGCTCATCTGCTATCATATAAAAATCCCCTTTACTCCCCCTTATAATCACTCCATGATTATATTGTACTAGCTTACTTTGAGCTCTGTTTAGCTGGCTACTAATTAACCTCTTCATAGCCTGCAATAATTCTATTTTTTCGTCGAACTCCTTTAATACACTGTTATCGACATTAATCCTAACTAGGTTTTCAAAATGGGGCATTTCTGATATTTCGATATCTTTTTCAATGAGCACCATTTCCCCATTTCCAAGCCTAAGAATCCCAAGCTCGCTCATGTTGACTGCTTTTTTTCTCTCATCGTTAAACGAGTCATATATACTTATGTATGGCCGTAGCACAGCCTCTCTCACTTTTACTGCTTTTGCTTTTCGCACTCTTGACACAATATTCGGAACAACAAATAAGGAGATTATTGCAACCCCCCAAATAATAAATCCAATAACGTAGCTCTTTTTAAGCCTCATTCTAGTCATCCACTATTAAAATTAAAAGAAATGCTTTTGTTGTCAAGGTATCGTTGCAAAATGTCATATTGTTTCACATTATTTCACATTATTTCACATTCAACACATTTTTTTTAATGAGATTGTTCTATTGAACGCACGCCGGCTGATGTCAGCAAAAGGTAACATGATGATGCACCTCCACTGGGTATTTGTTCTGTGATAAATTACCCAGGCCGAAAAATTCTAAAAAGGAGGTGCCAGAATGAATTATATCGGTATTGATCATCACA
>Ga0114922_10002108_pt1 | contig 18786 bp, 13 predicted proteins | sample AartaG_FD_100975 | JGI IMG/M metagenome (GOLD analysis project Ga0114922, IMG submission 100975) | Deep subsurface microbial communities from Aarhus Bay to uncover new lineages of life (NeLLi) - Aarhus_00045 metaG | ecosystem: Environmental > Aquatic > Marine > Oceanic > Sediment | place...
GGCGATCTCACCCTGGACTGCAAAGTGTCCTGAGACGCCCACCGCCTCGATCTCCGGGTCGCTGGCTAATTCCCTGTGATCCCTATAAATCCTGGGGATTCTATGCCGCTCCTGCACTTTCTTTCCCAGCTTCTCCCTGAGTTCCGCAACGGCCACGAATTCACATTCCGGCAGGCTGATCAGGTTTGGAATATGAACCTTCTGGGCCATGAACCCGCAGCCTACGTACCCCATTTTGACTCGATCCATCTTATGACTCCTTACAGCGATACAAACTCAAATCTTCTCCGCTTGCTCCCAGATACTCTCATCGTAGGAAACTCCCAATCCCGGCCCTGTTGGCACTTTGATCTTTCCACCCTCCTGTAGCACAAAAGCTGGGTCATACCAGGGATCATATTTCACAGCCACAGCAGGAAACTCCATGAAGGGGCCTGTGTTGCGAACCACAGAGGCAAAATGCAGCAGTGTGCATAACTCAGGGTTGTGCTTCGGGCTATGTGGAGTCACCTTCATCCCAGCTTCCGCAGCCATGCGAGCCAACCGCAGCGCCCGGATCAGCCCGCCGTTATACATCAGATCCGGCTGCACCACATTCACAATCCTCTCCCGGATCATGACCTTGAAGTGTCCCAGATTGCAATCCTGCTCACCGCCAGCCACATCCATATCCAGCGCGTCGGCCACGGCCTTTGTCTCTTCGTACTGCTCAAAAGGACACGGCTCCTCAAAGAACGAATATGCGTTATCCGCAAGAATCCGGCCTATCTCAATCGCCTTACGGTGGTCATAAGACCCATTGGCATCCACGTAAAGCGTGACGTCATCGCCGAAAGTCTTTCTCGCCAGCGGGATCAGGCTTTCTGTGCGCCCGGGCATCGAATCCATGTTGTTGCGCATCCTTCCGCCTATTTTCATCTTGATTGCCCGGGCTTTGGTTTCACTCAGCCGCTTTGAAAGCCATTCCACTTCCTCCTCCGGGGTCGTATCCCGCCGCATACTGGACAGGTAGATGGGGATCTCATCCCGCCAGACTTCTCCCACCAGATCACCAACTGACCTGTTCGTCACCTTGCCCAAAAGGTCGAAAAGGCTTGCCTCCACGTAAGCGACGCAGTTCCAGAAAGGCGTGCCCTGATACTTATAGTTGCTTCTATAGATATACACTTCATTCACCAGCGACTCAAGCTCCCGCACGTCCCGCCCGACAAACGCAGGGATCACCAGTTCTTTCAGCATGGGAAAGAGATACCTCGCCCTGGAATTACAGACTGAAATTCCTATCGCTCCATCCTCGCTAACTGATCGCACCAGGTATGTGCCGGCATATCTGAGTAATTCAATGGATTTCACGATGATCGGACTATCATGAGACATTTCCAGGCCCAGAAAAGGCGGAAAAGCATGTTGATCGGAATACGTAGACTCTAACATAGCAATTCTCTCCTGTAAAATTTCTGATCTGACAAATACCTGTAAGCAGGGACGGAGATATTATAATTGAAAACCACTAAACAGTAAACAGTAATCAGTGATGGGTAATGGGGAACAGTTCTCGCATTATTATCGCTAACCACTGACCACTGTTGCTGATTACTCCTTGACACATCCATTCCCCATGATCTAAAATTATCATACTCTTTCTTTTACACTTACCATCATGGGCAGCATCACATAAGTGAGAGTATTTGCAGAGGGGTACCAGAGTGCAAACGGAAGATGGGCATATTATCAGACAGTGTCTCAACGGAAATCCAGCGGCGTTTGGTTTCCTGGTGGACAAGTATAGGGCCAGCATCCACGCGTTCGCTTACACCGAACTGGGTAACTTCCACGACGCTGAGGATATGACACAGGAAGTCTTTATCAGAGCCTATCAGAAGCTGCGCACTTTGAGGCGATGGGACAATTTTCTCGCATGGATCTATTCCATAACATCCAACCTCTGCAAGACGTGGATACAAAACCAGTTAAAACGCCCCGACCGCGAGATTATCGAAGACCAGGATCCTGAATCTTTGGAGGAGCCTTCCATAGTTCCCCATAGCGGAAACTTGGTCTTTGAATTACTCAATGAAACGCTGGAATCACTACCCAGGACTTACCGCCAGGTATTGACGCTTTACTATCTTGGCAGCATGAACAGCGTGGAAATCGCCAGGTTCCTTGGCGTATCTCCCACAGCCATCCGACAGCGGCTTACCAGAGCGCGCTCAAAACTGAAAGAGGGGATGCTTGCCATGATGAGTAAGACTTTTGAACAACAGAAACTTCAAGCCAGCTTTACGTTCCGTATTGTGGAAGCCGTTAAGCGTATAAAGATCCATCCCACGCCGCGAACGGCAGGACTTCCCTGGGGACTTTCGCTGGCAACCGGGATCTTCATCACTGTCATGAGCCTCAGCCCATATCTGAACCTGAACAGCGTCATAGGCGCTCCTGCAGGATCAGCCCTTTCCAGCCGGGCGAATGCCATGAAGCTGGCAGAGATCCCTATAAATATATTAGTGGTTTCTGACAGACTGGATATTTCCACCGATAGCGCCGATGACAGTGGGATTTCTATGCTGACAGAACTGCAAAGCGCTTTCCCTATGGCAGCTCAAGGTCAGGGTAATACCTGGACAAGAAAATTTGACATTCCCACCCCCAGAACGAACCTGTCTGCCAGCACGGTGAACGAGAAGATATATGTTATTGGCGGCAGGGACCCTGCTGCCACTATGAATCTCCAAACAGTAGAGGAATATGATCCAAAGACGAACAGATGGACGAAGAAAGCCGACATGCCCACCGCCAGAAGAGGCCTCTCCACCTGCATGCTGGACGAAAGGATCTACGCTATTGGTGGCTGGTCGGGGACAAACGAAACTACCCCGGCGCTGGAGGTATACGACCCGGCTACGGATACATGGACAAAGAAAGCCAACATGCCCGGGGGAGGCAGAGCCACAGTGGGTGCCGCCGCAGTAAACGGGAAGGTCTATGCCATTGCTGGCTGGGGACCTGGAAGACCTTTTTCCATAGTGGAGGAGTATGATCCGGTGATGGATACGTGGACCAGGAAAACTGGTATACCAACCCCAAGAGGTTATTTATCCGCCAGCGCGGTGAATGGGAAAATCTATGCTATTGGGGGTCGAGCAGGTACATTTCAGAATCCGATTGATCTCTCCACCGTGGAAGAGTATGATCCAGCGACGGACACATGGACAAAGAAAAGTGATCTGCCAAATGTAAGATATTTTCTTTCCACCAGCGTGGTGGATGACAAGGTATATGCCATCGGCGGCGGACCAAACGCCAGAGCGATAGAAGAATACGACCCGACCACGGACACATGGATAGGGAGAGCGAGTATGCCAACGGGAAGAAATATGTTAGCTACCAGCGCGGCGAATGGGAAAATCTATGCCATCGGTGGCGGAAGCGGCCTTTCAACTGTAGAAGAATACACCCCCGAAGGATGGCAATCAAGTCCGGTCTCTCCCCAGGGCAAGCTGCCCACAAAATGGGGCAAGGAAAAGGAAACCAGCAACAGCAAAACGCATGGATAACAGCTAGTCTAAGGATGATAGACTGCCAACCTGCCTTTTCCCCCATCTCCGTGTCCCCCTTTCCCCTTGTTCCTGCTCCCACGCTCCCTTTCCCCTCTTCACCCCAGCCGGCCTATGCGCCAACCCCGCACTGTTTTGCGAAACTTTTCGCTCCGTGACACCAACTCATCCCTGTCCGAATCGCTTATGAGATAAAGGTTTGTCCCCTCTACCGAAAACGCCGGCAGGCTTTGCTTCATCATATTTTCAAGAGCATCCTTTTCCGACTCCCATACCGATGCCAGATTAAGTATACTCTCCGGGCCATCTTCCATGAACCTGAACGCGAGGGCGGCCAGAATCAAAGCGTTCGATGACAGGCATGCAACATCAGCCGATTCTATAGCATACCTGTTTCCATTAAAAGACACAGCGATGCCGCCTGCACCCCTCACCAGCTTCATGGCCTCCATGTCGGTAATGCTATCGCCTGCATACATAACATCCCAAAGCTCAACGCCCGTCCTTTCGCAGCTTTTCTTTATGGCCTCCGCCTTCTCGTACCCGCCGATAGGATTGATATCCTCCAGCAGTTTTCCTGAAGCCGTGCCCGGGAACTCCTCCCAGAATATCCTGTCCAGTCTCTCAATGCACTGGATCGACCCATTGTCCAGGTCCTCCAGAACAGAAGCGGACGCGGGTATCTCAATACCCGGCAGAGCTAGTATTTCATCATGCAATCCCTTCAAATATCTGATCTCAGCCTCAGGAATGTGATAATCGTCGATAGCCAGCTCAGTGCAATATGTATTTTCAACAGGGAAGCCTATGGTATCGCACATTGCATTGATATACGGGCGGAAACTGGTGCTGATTATGAAGGCAGGCATGATGCTCCGTATATATTCCAGAGCGGTATCTGCTCCCGGCACAAGAAGGATATTCCGCTCCGAGAACTCCCTGATACCAGCGTCCGTAATGCCATAAGCTTTGAAAAACGGCAGGATCAGCCTCAGCGTATCCCCGGCCTTGTAGCCCGGCTTTTCAGCTATATCCGCCAGAAAATCATCATATTTGCTCAGCTTCGCGAAAAACTCGCCGCCTTCGGGGATAAACTGCTGCGCTAACTCAAAAGCGTTATCGTTCTTCGATACAGGTCCCTCGCAATCGGTGTTGAACTGACGTGTCATAAATACGCACCCTCCCCTTACTCGTCACATTGTATCGCCCGCTCGATCTCCACCGTCAGATCGAACCCGCGAACCAGTTTGCGGCCTCCAGCCATAACTTCCCCGTTCACTATGGAGAACTCGCCGGCAGCAGCAGCTTTCAAGGTCGCCGCGATGAGCGGAAACTCACGCATCAAACCTCGCCTGCGGATCTCCCTGAATAGTGGCTCATCCTCCCCCTCGCTTTTCTGTATCTCCTCCAGGTTTTTCTCCCTGCGTTTTGCCCTCCATTGATCCCGGAGGGACTGCATTGCATCGTCGGATATGCTGAATTCGCAGTAAGTTATGGCCGGCCCCGCGTCCAGTTCCGGGATGATAAGATGCATCATGACGCCGGTTTTCTCCGCCTCTTCCTCCAGGAGCTGCCAGACTACCTCCTGCCACGTACCTTTCGGGCCGCCCGGCAGGGCCGGATGCAGGTTGATCATATCATACTCCTGACACATATCGGGGCTGAGGATAAGCATGTAGCCAGCCAGGACTATGAGATCCGCCCGGTATCCTGCCAGTCTGGTTATAACCTGCTCATCGTATTTTCTCCGCCAGTCAATCAAAAGTGGAGAATCCTCCCCCAGTTCTTTCGATTCCCGAAGCCCGGCTCTTCGCATCTCCGATTTAAAACCCCGGTGGGATAGGCACACAACGTCCAGGCCGAAGCTCTCCGCGAGACGGATAAACTCATCGCTTTCAGGCCTTTCGCCCCTATCTCTGCTGACAAAAACAAAGGAAATCCGACCTTTGATAGAAGCCCTCTGAATTTCGTCAAAGACCACCTGCAGGAGATCCCTCGCAGCTTCATCCCTGCCGCTCGAAAACCAGCCGATTTCAAACATAATTCATATCTCCCGTTCAATTCAGAAACTTTCTCAAAAAACGCCTATCAGGATACTTCTCACGGCCGTAGCCGGATATGCTAAGAGCGGCCGCCTCGCTGGCCAGTCTGCCGCATTGCTCCAGCGGCAGTTCCAGCAAAAGGCCGGCTATGAACCCGGCCGCATAGACGTCACCAGCCCCGGTCTTATCCACCACCTTTTCAGCCTTCGCTGCGGGAATTATCAGATTTTCGTCTTCAGAAATAATCTCCGACCCGCTCCCGGACTGCTTCCAGACCACAATATCCGTGCCGCATCGGATTATGTCCTCCGCCGCTCCCTGCGGTTCCTTTCCGGTCAAGAGCCTCAGTTCCTCCGACGTAGCGAACAGCACCCGGGTATACTGTAAAATATCTCTAACCCTATCCAGTCCCAGCCTGCTGTATATCTCTCCGGGATCGAAAGTAACCATCAGGTCACGCCCGGCCTGACTCAAAATCCATCCCTGCATCTCCAGCACGCTCTCATTGCAGAACGACGTCAGATGGAGCGCTCTGCTGCTTCTCACGTACTCCGCGTCAGAATCGTCCAGGGAGACAGTATCGTTGCATCCCGGGAAGACTGCATTTGCTCGCTCGCCATCCTGATCCAGTATGCAAAGACACATTCCGCTATTTCCGCCCCGCCTGACGTGGCCTTTATCCACGTTCTCCAGACTTTCCAGCAGAAAATCCCCCATCTCACCATCACCCACTTTGCCCAGAAAACCGCATTGAAAGCCCATTCGAGCCAGCGCCACAGCCGTATTTGCAGCCTGTCCTCCTCCGCTCCTGCCGGTGACATCCGCGTGTTTCCCAGCCGATCTCAGGATGTTTTCCCTTTCCGACTCATTACCCATCCTCTCGCCGCCGGGGTTCAGGCCGGGAACTATCTCATCCACCCTCCCTCCAGGCCGAAGCAGATAGAAAACGTCCACGTTCAGAGCGCCAAATCCCACAAAATCAAGCTTACTATCAACCAATGGCTCTCCTCGCTTTCCTGTATGAACGGCTTCCTTGACGCTCAGATTCTAACAGCGGATCCCGCGTTTGTCAAGATCAACGCTGCATCTAACCCTTGCTTTCCTGATAGACTCTCGTTTATAATTCTGGCCGCAATGAGACAAATATCATAACCCTAGCTCACTTCCTGGAGGTGCTTCCCATCTCTTCTACCTCGGAACCGGCGTGGAAATCGGTCGTAGATAAGATCATGACCACCGGGCGCGTAGTCATGGTCATAGGGCGCGTGGATACCGGCAAATCCACCTTCTGCCGCCATCTGGCATCTGTCGCGATAAAGCGCGGACTCAAGGTGGGGATCGTAGATGCAGACGTGGGGCAATCGTGGATAGGGCCCCCTACAACTGTAGGCATGAAGATATTCACCCAGGATCCTGCACCAGCGCTCTTTCCTGATTCGTTCTATTTCGTAGGAAGCGTTTCGCCTGAAAGACACCTGCTTCAGACCACAGTCGGGGTAAAGAAAATGGTAGAGGCAGCCATATCTTCAGGCGCAGAGTTGGTCATTGTAGACACCACAGGCCTTGTTGATGGACCCATAGGCAGAGCTTTGAAATCAAGCAAGATCGATCTGGTCAAACCAGATCACGTAGTCTGCTTTCAGCGAGCCAGCGAACTGGAAACGCTCATTAAAGGGGTCGAAGCAAATTGCCGGATCCACCGCCTCGAGACATCCAGAAACGTCAAAAAGAGAAACCAGAATAGCAGAAGGACATACAGGCAGGAGCAATTCCGTAAATACTTCTCAGATTTTACATCTCTCGAATTTCAATTCTCAAAGCTTCGGGGACAGAGGACTATCTTCCTGAACGGTCGAAGAGCAAACGAAAAGGAGTTGGAGAACCTCTCCGAAATTGTAGATGACAAGGTACTATATGCCGAGTGGTCTTTCAGAGGTCTGTTCATTGTGACAGTGGACAGGATCAGCGGATCAACTGCCAGGCAGTTGTGCAGTTACCTGAAAATAGACGAGTTAAACACAAACACGCCCCAGGATTTCCAACAGCTTCTCACAGCCCTCATCGACCACCGCGGCGAGCCAATCTGTCTGGCCCTTATAGAGAAGATAGATTTCAGCAAGAATGCCCTGACAGTGAAGTGCAAAAAGAACGCCGCAGAACATGCCGGGGCAATCCAATTCAGCCGCTTTCGACTTTCGTAGATAATAGCGTTCAGCAGTCAGCTTTCAGCAATCAGCAGGTACGGAAATCCAACCTGAAAGCTGATAGCTCACATCCGTGCTAATCCGTGTTTCATCCGTGGCTAATTTCTTTTCTTAGCAGATTTACGCACCCAGTTCCTTCAAGATACCAAAAATGTTATCCAGGCATACCCGGCTTGCTTCTTCGCCCGCTTCAGAAAAAGCAGATCCTCCAGGCCGGTTCAACAGGTCTTCCGACAGTGCCTTCTTCGGCCGCCAGTGAGTTTCCAGTGACAGGTATCCCTTGTAGCCAGAATCCAGAAGCTCCTTTATCTGTCCCTTCCAATCTATTATTCCCGTACCCACTGGCACTGACTGCATCTCCCCATCAGCGTCCGGAGCGGCGTCTTTAGCGTGGCAATGGATCATATTCGCCTTGACACGGTCAAAGGCATCCGGATAAGGTGTCTCACCTTCCTCCGCGTGAGCCTCATTAGCCGCGTCCCAGATAGCTTTTACGTTCGGGGAGCCCACGTCTGCAAGGAACTTTTCCAATAACCTGGCAGTAGCAACGGATGTGGATGATTCGTTCTCCACACCTATGAAAACTCCTTCGCTCTCGATGATCCTCACTGGCTCGCGGTAATACTCCAGTATCCTATCCCAAACAGCTTCTGTCCGGCCCGTATTCCAGAAGGTAAAGCCGCGGACAATATTCGTCCCGAAGAAATGCGCCATCTGTATGCATTTTTTCAGGATCTCCAGATGCTCGCGGCGTTCCTGCTTGTTATCGATCTCGCACTTAAAAAACGGCGATGCGATCCCCGCCACTTCCAGACCCGCCTCTTCCAGAATACTTTTCATTCTGGCCATATCTTCCTTACTCAGATCCTGAGGCGGCTTATCCCAGACGGATCTGATCTCCACACCGTTCAGCTTATACTCCGCTGATACATTAACGACTGTCTGAAAATCCTGAGATACTTCATCGCTTATCACAGCTAACTTAAACATGGCACATCTCCTGTATTCAATAATGCTTGCGTTTTACGTCTGCCAGAACCTCAACCCTTTCACGAACTCTCTATAAATTCCCACAACTTTCTCATCAGATTTCACCTGACATTAACTTTAACATAGTTCGGCCATTGGATCAAGTCCCCAAATTATATAGACAATTCCATATTTATCATGTATAATGTTATCAATCGCTTTATTCTGAACTGGAATGAAGGCAAATCTGAGATTTTCCACCTGGTTCAGAATGGCAGATTGCCAACTGTTATTCTAAAAGGTCTGAGTTCTCTGATAATAAACTTGGGTTAGGCTTTTTTGTATATGTAGAAAAATAACCAGAAGGGCGTGGATTATGAACAGAAAACCTGGAAATTTCTTCCTCAAAACTATGCTGTTATTAGTTATCGCATCTCTGTTTCCGCTATTGACTATCCCTGTTCTCGCAGGTGAAAAGACCTGGGATATTTCTTACGAGCCAGAACCTCTTGTAGTCCCTGTTCCCATAGGGCCAGGCATCGAGATAGATGTTTCCATATCTCTGGACGCATCCGGTACAGTCCGGGTAACAGATCCGGCGGGTGTGGCTTCGACTGTGACAATACCCAAAAATGACATCGGGTTCTCGCATATTTTTCCCATGTCTGAGGTCGGAGAATACTCTATCAAGGAAACATATACCCTGGTTTTCAGTTCTCTGGACATAATACCCGATCTGGAGTCTTTTACTAGAACTGATGAGTGGAAATACGATAACTCCGATCCCAAGTTGATGGAATTCCGGCTGGAAGATACGTATGTGGATGAATACTCAATGAATATCACCCCCCCTAATACTCTGGAAGTTGTAAGCATCATCCCATCTACTGCCAGACCGGGCGATACGGGCATAATGAAAATTAGAACGCTCAGAGATATACAGATCGGCGAAATCATTAGTGTCGTGCTCACTGCCAGATGGCACAAAAGCTCATCTTTAACTCCAGTAACAGATAATGAGCCTCCCAGCATCACACATGATCACGTGCAGTCCATTCCAGTTGGCTCCTCCATCACTGCACAGGTAACAGACAATCTGAAAGTGGAGTCTGCGACCCTCTACTTCAAAGATGCATCAAGCAGCGAATTCCTGCCAATACCCATGACCCCCACCGGCCAGCCAGATACCTATGAAGGTTACATTCCTATCACCGCTAAAGGGGGTAATGGGAGTTACTATCTTAAAGCGATTGACACATCAAGCAACGAAAGGATATTCCCCACAAGCCCCTTACTTGTAAAGCCCTTTGGCGACGTCAATGGTGATGGGCTCGTGAGTGCCAGTGATGCGGATCTGGTTCTGCAGAACGCGGTAGGGTTGATTCCATTCTCAGATGAGCAGCGCTTTCTGGGCGACGTCAGCGGCGACGCCACCGGAAGCTCTTACGATGCAGGTCTAATATTCCAATACGCAGATGGCTTGATCAACACTTTCCCGGTTCAGAATGGCGGCACATTCTCCCTCGATTCTGCAATAATCCAAGCGGCAGTGACAGTAAGCGTTCCGGATCTTACAGGAGTATCAGGAAGCAGTGTCATAGTCCCAATCAACACAAGCAGCGCCAGTGGACTGGGCATCATTGGCATTGACATTACTCTGGCCTATGATTCCGTTATTCTGCCGACCGTAAGTAGTGTGGCAACTTCCACATGGGCCATAGCCTACAACGTCGTCAATGGACAGGTCATTATCGGAATGGCCAACTCTGTAGAGCTTGGTGGCGAAGGGGTTATTGCCAATGTCGAGTTCGGTATATCGGGACAGGCCATAGGCGGCCAGACCAGCCCGCTTAACTTGACCAATCTTTCCCTCAACGAAGGCAGTGTCTCCGCAGACACAACAGACGGAGCGCTCACGGTAGTTGAGCAGATAGAAATCGACCTCCGCCAGGGCTGGAATCTTTTCTCTATATGCCTACAGGTTGAAGACAACATATTAGATCAAGTAGACGGGCTTTATGAATCAGTATGGACATTAGGTAGCTGGAAGCAATATTTCCCAGACGACCCCAATTTCCCTGGCGGACTGGACGTTATAATGCCCGGAGAGGGATACTGGATAGATATGGAAGCCGATCATACGCTAACAATCACCGGCGGAAGACTGGATAATACATCCATTTCACTTGAACAGGGATGGAACCTGGTGGGATACAACCACCCGGAAGAAATAAACGTTGAGGACGCGCAATTATTCACGCCCGGAGATAATACTGCAATCTATACTTATGAAGAGGGAGTATGGAAAAAGTATCACGCAGGAGACCCCAGTTCTCTCAATGACCTGGATCGATTCAAACCGGGGAAGGGATATTATATTTACGTAACAACAGCTCGTCCATGGGTTATACCATAACCCTGACGAATATGGAGTGCGGAAGCTTGCTTCCGCAATATTCGAGAAAGCCCATAAACCAATACTAACATGATCAGCCTTTTACCCCCTTACCAATTAGAAAGTAGTCTGGTGACACTGGCAGAGGTAGACTTCACAAAGCGCTGGGTCCATGCAGTGACACCTGACGATGGTGCTTTATCGGATGACGCATGGCTGGACGGATGGCTGGGAACTTCGCTTCCTTTCAGCTTCCGATATGGGGCCAGGGGATCTACCTCAGTCCTCCAACAATGGCAGATCCAGAAGTCAAGCGGCAAAACTCAGACACACACCGAACAGGGCAAATTCATCTGGAATGACGAAGACTCTGGGCTAAAGGTAATCTGGCACGTAAAACGCTTTTCAGACTACCCCGCGGTGGAATGGGTTCTCGAATTCGAGAACAAAGGTACAGTTGACACTCCTATCATTGAGGATATACAGGCCCTCGATCTGCGGCTGAACCATCCACAGCAAGGACAGCCATACATTATCCACGGAGCCAATGGAGGACGCAGTCTGCCAGATGACATGATGCCTTTTTCCCGACAGTTGCCATCCGCCGAAGGGGAAAGCGAGATAACTCTCGGCGGGGAGCATCCCTCCAGCAACCATCACCTGCCCTTCTTCAACCTGGAGACACCGGAAGATCAAGGTGTGCTCATCGGTGTGGGATGGTCCGGCAACTGGTCAGCCCGCCTGGGGGTAGATGGTTCGCAGTTGAGAGCGCGCGTCGGCCTGAAAGAATCGCACTTTGCTCTGCGCCCCGGCGAAAAGATCCGAACTCCCAGGATGCTGCTGCTGTTCTGGGGAGGCAAGCCTTTGCATGGGCAAAATATGCTGCGCCAGCTTCTTCACAAACACTACGTTCCACCATTGCCAGATAAGCCGCTTGTTTCCGTCAATGCTTGCTTCACCCATCATGGACGCGGAGGTTTTCTGCACCAGGCAACCGAAAAAGAGGTTCTGGCTTTAGTCCAGCCATTCATCAAGATCGGTGCAGAACTCTTCATAATCGACGCTGGGTGGTACGACGGTGAGCCGTGGCACGAGTGGCAGGGCAACTGGCGATTCTCCAGGAAAAAATACCCCCGCGGCTTTCGCCCCATATCTGAGCCATTGGCCAGGGAAAACGTAGCTTTCGGGCTCTGGTTCGCATCAGAGAGTGTAAGCGCAACCGCTCCTCTGGCAAAAGAGCATCCAGAGTGGGTGAGAAATGGCACTCTCCGTATGGAGCTTCCGGAAGCCCGCGAGTGGTTTCTCAAGCAAGTTGACCATCTGATCGAAAATGAAATGATGAACTGCTATCGCCAGGACGGATCAGGCAACTATGGCCATGAGCCGGATGACCGCACAGGCATCACAGAAAGCCAGCACATCGCCGGTTTATACACACTATGGGATACGCTGATAAAGCGTCACCCGAGCCTGATTATGGAAGGTTGCAGCGGCGGTGGGCGGCGGATCGACCTGGAGACTTTATCCCGGTTTCACTGGCACCAGAAATCAGATCGGTGGTATGACTCTGAGAGCGATCAGTGCAGCCTATACGGCGCCAATCTCTTCTTGCCAGGCGGAGTCATCAACATCCCCACAGAAGCAGCAGACGACTACGGAGCATGGTCAAGCTTCGCAGGACAGTTCTGTCTTGGTTGGCATCCGTTGGACGAGGATTTCCCAATGGAACCTGCAAAATTGCAGGTTGAGCGTTACAAACGCATTCGTTCTCTACTGAGCGGAGACTTCTATCCTCTAACGCCGTGCTCCCTGGAAGAGGAATGGCTCGGGTACCAGTTCCACCGGGTCGATCTAGACAGAGGTTTTGCCCTGATTTTCCGGCGTCCCACATCCAGAAGCGTAGATCATCCTGTGGGCGATGCTCTGAATATCCGCTTGCGCGGACTTGACCCCGAAAAGCGCTACCGCGTCCACTTTGAACGGAGCCTCAGGGATGATACATTCACAGGCGATATGTTAGCAAAGGGCTTGGAAGTTATCATCGCCGACGAAAAGGGCGCGGAAATGATAACCTATGAACATCTTATCTGAACTCACCGAAACCGACATCCGAGATCGTGCCACCGACAGTTCCTTCCAGCGGGGATATGACTACTACAGGGACGGATCTGTGTTAGAGATAGCGCGCCGGGAAAACCGGCTTACTGCCGAAGTCGAGGGCAGCAGCTACGAGCCATACCAGGTAACCATAACACTAGGCCAACGCGGCATTGAAAATGCTTATTGTACCTGCCCTTACGACTGGGGCGGCGACTGCAAACACATTGTAGCCGTGCTGCTCACTTACATTCACTCCTCGGAAGAAGTGGAAGAATTGCCGCCCGTTGAGGACATGCTGGCCGATCTGGACCGGGATCAACTGCAAAATCTGATTCTGAAACTGGTAGAGCATCAGCCCGGCATCGCAAATCTGATCCAGCAACAGTTCCCCCCGATGCAGGAAAAAGCTCTTGAGGACACAGCCGACTCCAGATCATTATTACGCCAGCGTCAGAGCCCATTGGACTCAGAATCCCTCCATCGACAGGTTCACGCTATCCTGCACAGACTGGATCACGTGCGCCTTTCTGAATTAGACTCACGTGGCTACGAAGTCACTCATGGCCTTGATAAGATCCTAGACAAAGCGCAGGCCTTCGTCGAAGCCAACGATGGACGCAACGCCTTGATTATACTGGAGGCGCTCACAGTGGAGATTGTAAACGAATTGGAATCTGTGTATGATCCTCACGGCGAAGTCATTGGCATCTTTGATGATATGAAGCCTCTCTGGACTGAAGCCATTCTGGTCGCAGACCTCACCCTGGCCGAGCGTATGGAACTGGCTGAGAAAATGGACGACTGGGAATCAAAGCTGGACCAATATTACTCAGAAGACGCTTTCAGCGCGCCCCAGGCCGCTGCCATCCAGGGATGGGATCATCCCCCGCTTCAGCGTGTCCTCGAGGGAAAGATCACAAAACTTGGCGCATGGGAAGACGAAGCGCCCTGGTTCGCCGATGATCTGGCAGTTGCAAGGCTCAATGTCTTAGCGCGGCAGGGACGTTTTCAGGAATATCTATACCTGGCGGAAGCGGAAGGGCAAATGGATCTCTACCTAATCATGCTGGCTCGACTAGGTCGCATTCAGGAAGCAGTAGATAACGGCATTCAATACATAGAGGATGCAGGAGGAGCTCTAAGCCTGGCCCAGGCGCTGCATGAGAAGGGAGAAACTGAGTCAGCGCTGCGCGTAGCGGAACACGGTTTGAAACTGCAGGGAGGACACAGCGAGTTGCTACGCTGGATACGCGACGTGTCAGCCAGCGCAGGCCTGTCTGAGAAAGCCCTGACCGCAGCAATAAACGCTTTTCGTGAAGATCCAAATCTGGACAACTACAAGGTCGTTGAGAGCCTCGCCGGCGAGCGTTGGCCTGAGTTGCGCGGTAAAATGCTCGAAGGCCTGCGCCAGATCAAACTAGCGTACCCTGCAGCGCAGGTATATATCTTTCTATATGAGGGATTGATCGATGATGCCATTGCCGCCCTTGGCAATTGTGATAATTATGCGTTAGTCGAAGAGGTGGTAGATGCCGCCAGCTCTTCACACCATGACTGGGTGATCAGCGCGTGCCGTCAGCAGGCCGAATGTATCATGAACGCAGCAAAGTCCAATGCCTATTATCACGCCGTGAGATGGTTGCAGAAAGCCAGAGCCGCATATCTGGCCACCGGCCGCGAAGCCGAATGGCAGCAATATCTCGCTCATCTCCTGAATCTGCATCGGCGCAAATATAGGCTGATATCGTTACTGGAAGATTTACTATCTTCTGGAGATACCTAATGGAAAGTTTCCTATAGTAGTTGGGTTAAGTTTCCTCGCATGGATCCATTAAGGGTTGAAGATTCGCTTCATGAGTGAAGGCGGGTTTTTCTCAATAACCTTAACCCAACCTACATCAGGTTACTCACTACTGACTAAGGATAACACCATGTTAAACTACGATCTTCACACCCATTCAACCTACTCCGACGGCAACGATTCGCTCCACGACAACATCCATGCGGCTGAAGCAATGGGACTAAGCCACATCGCCCTTACAGATCACCTGTGGACAGACAAGCGGGACTGGGTAGATGAAGTCCTGGAGGAATTAAAAGACCAGCCACCCATCGGATACAAGGTGAAAATTCTAAAGGGAGCTGAAGCGACGCTCCTGGACAGCAGTGGCAGAATCTCCGTGAGTGAGGAGGCGGCTGCCAAGCTTGATATAGTGCTCTGTGACATGGGATGGCACAGCCTGGGCTTCTCCGGCGAAGAATCCTCTATACCCAGGGAACAGATTATCGAGAGAATTGCACAATGCTTCATCAACCTGTGCCGCAATCCTCTGGTAGACGTGATAGCCCATCCCTTCAATTTCGGCCGCCACACGGAGGTTATGATCCCGCCGCGCGAGATCGAGTATGATTATCTGTTAAAGATCGCTGACGAATTTGTGTCACACAATAAAGCCTTTGAGGTCATGAACAACGCATGGTGGTGGCATCCACTCATGCACCCTGGAGAATTCACGGTTCAATACGTGGAGATCGTGAAACTCTTTGCCGAAAGAGGCGTTAGATTCACCATAAGCAGCGATGCTCATGGAATAGGTAGTATAGGAAATCTCGGCTGGTCAAAGTACGTTTTAGAAGCCGCAAGTGTGCCACCCGAGCATATAATCGACCCGGACACTTACCTGTGTCGCAGTATATAACATGCCTCAATGAGCGACAATCCAACATTTGCCATACCAATCGCCCGCAATTGTCGCGTTCTGATCCAGGAGTGATCTGCCAATCACAGACCATTTCGGATTCCAAAAATACCGAAGAACTCAGTCATATCAAGGATCTATCCCACTGCAATCCTTACCGCTGATCCCACTGGCACGGTTTCCGCAAGCAAGTACACTCTGAATAGGCATCTGTAGAACTAACTCAAGCAAGTTTCCACAATTCTCTTTAGATCCCTTTAGAAAAGGGGGATATTTTCCACCTAAATGGTTGATCGCCAAATAACGTATGGTTTATGACGTAGAGGGCACGACATGTCGTGCCCTTGGGTGCTTTTATAGGGGCGGTTCCGTTTATCACGCTCAACGCCTTTGGGTAACAGAGATAACGGGTCTTCTTCTCTCAAAATATCCAATTGGCTGAAGAAACCCGCCCTCTCCGTTTCTTGGTGATTCATCAGATCGTCCAAAACAACACAGAAAGGAGTTTGGCGAGAGAAACACTGAAGGAGCGCACCGCAAACACAAATTAACCAAAGAGATGCAGACAAAACGGAGAAGTATGATGGGGATCAGGAAGTCCTCTCTATCCTCTGTGTCTATGTGCCTCCGTGGTTAGATATTTAGCAGTGCCGCACAAAACAGCGAGGGGATTAATATGACCGGATTTTCCAGTGCTAGGGGTTTCACATTAGTCGAGCTTATGACAATCGTTGCCATCGTATCCATACTGGCAGCAATTGCACTTCCAATATACCAGAAATACCAGGTCAGGGCCAAGGAGTCGGAAATGAGTATGAACCTGGCTACCATCAGGATATGTCAGGAGTGCTACAAATCGGAAAATGACATCTTTCTATCATGCGCTCCCAGTCCTCCTATCATGCCCAACGGTAGCGCGGTTCAATGGGTTCCGGTAGGCCCTGCCTGGGATGAGATCGGGTTCGAGCCTGATCGCACAGTCCGATACCAGTACGAAGTAGTTACTGGAGCCGCCTCATCCAGCGGCGGTACTGACGGCACGGCCTTTGACGCAACCGCAACAGGCGATATTGACCAGGATGGTGATACTGTCAAATGGAGCATTACTGAAAAAGAATCCAGACCATTCGCCAATCCCAAAGGCGAACACTAATATGAGGAATTAGCCACAGATTAACACAAATTTTCACGGATATGAGCTATCAGCATCCAGCTTTCAGGTTAGCTATTATACCCGTTGATTGCTGAAAGCTGACTGCTGAACGCTATTATCCTATGGAATTCTCTACCTAATTCCTCAGTCTGTATGTTGGGTCAAGTTATTAAGGGCAACCTACTTCTTGCCAATGAAGGAAATCTCTAGTCCTTAATGATGAACATTGAGTAATTGATCGGGTAATAGAATAGTGCCAGGCCGAACAGATCCCGACTGATGAAGGTTCATAAATTAATCGGGTAATAGGATTATGTGACGAAGCAACTGATCAAATCCCCCTTAATCCCCCTTTGGGAAAGGGGGAAATGACTTCGCTTCCTGCACTCAATGCTCTATTAAAGACACCTACTTCGTCCAGTACCCCAGTCCACCAATGGGTACTGGCTTCTCTATGACCTATCCTTAATGAGCTATCGTTGGGGGTCAGGGTCCCTGAGCTGCCTTGCTCTACCACGACTTCGCCCTCTATGTAAATCTTGACTGTTGACCCATCATAAGTTCCCGCCACAAAGTGCCAGGCCTCCGCGTCGAAGGCGCCACCTGGCGAATCCACGTTGGTTCTGGCCCCATTCGGGGTAATTATGAAATGAGTATACGTAGTGCCTGTGTTGATGAAAAAAGCCCAGTTTTCATTGGTTCCGCTCATAGGGCCTTTGGAGACGAACGTTTGCCAGGCATCTCCTGAACCAGCCCACCAGAACCAGCACGTCATTGTCACCTCAATAATCATCCGCGGAGCAACTACCAAAGCTAATACAAACCAAAAAGCGAACCCCCAGCAAAGACAATAGACCCCAACCAATCAACATACCTGTCAGACCATCTTAACCACAACTCCTTCGTAAATTTTCCACAACAGCCCATGCCATAAGCTTCCCCGCCTCCTGATAGTGTTCCCGGGTCAGCAGGAGATCACCTACCATTGCATACGGGTTTTCTATAGTGAAGCCTGGGATCTTGTGGCCCGTCCAGCAATAAGAAGCAAAGGTAGGCGTTTCCCACCGGGATTTATAACTGGCAACCCGGCCAAACGGTGAAGCAGCGTATCCTGGCATCAAAGCTTTTTCAATGGTGGTAGCAAACTTCATCGCTGCCTGATGATATTCCGGATATTTCTCCGGGTCAGGCAAGAAGCAATATATGCCATCCTTCTCACACGCGCCAGGCGCATGAAAATCTATCCCCAGACATGGACGACAGCGTTCCCGCCATCTCCGCATGTCCCTTTGGAATATCAGTACCTCGTGCCGCATAGGAGCAGGTCCCCACGCTCTATTGAGATCGTAAGGGAAATTATCCTTCCCGTAATCGCCCTGTTCCACGCCATCCACGTTTGTCAGCGGCACTGACCACACAAGGGGCGCGCTATCCCCAAGTGAAGCAATATGCCGCAGGAAGCCGTCCAGCACCCACGACCCCGGCGTCTCGCCGGAGTGCTGCCGGGCGACCAGATAAAGCCCGGGCCGATCGCTTCCGGCTTCCCCATAGCTATTGCTCAAACGCATCAACGGGCGCGCCATCTGACTCACCCCGATAGTATCCATCTTCCAGTAGCCGTTCGTATCATTCACCAGGGCTTCCATCTCCTGTTTGCCATAGGGGTA
>Ga0114922_10002109_pt1 | contig 18777 bp, 14 predicted proteins | sample AartaG_FD_100975 | JGI IMG/M metagenome (GOLD analysis project Ga0114922, IMG submission 100975) | Deep subsurface microbial communities from Aarhus Bay to uncover new lineages of life (NeLLi) - Aarhus_00045 metaG | ecosystem: Environmental > Aquatic > Marine > Oceanic > Sediment | place...
AGGGTCATTCCCTCGTGATTTGCCGGAAGCAGCGACGTGTAAACCGGATGCTCCCTGTAGGACGTCATCCGGTAAAGCGGCTCCTCATCGTTTCGGACAATCCACATATCGACACCCTGCTCCCGCATTAATACCGGCAGCAGGTTTTCTCTCTTCCAGTCCCAGAACCCTTGCATGATCTTGACACGTTCACGCATCGGTATAAAATTCGCCGCATCCCTGCCTGAGCCGGCTTTGGGAGCCTGGGCAAAACTGCTGCTGACGGCCAGGATAAACAATGCCAGAGAAAGAACCCAGGAAAGTCGCTTCATCTTCATGACACTCTCCTTTCTTTATGAGGTTAATAGTTGTACGTCCTGAGAACAGGTCGGATATTTCAAGATGAATATTAAGGTATGCATATTGCTTTTCCAGAGTCTTCGTTCTGCCCCGACGACTCAAGGTGCACTATCACGGTGCGTGACAGCCCCCTTGTGCCGTGACTTTAGCAGGCATCATGCTGCGTGTCAAGGCACGCAGGAAAGCGGGCGTGCGGATCGCTGAGATATTCTCTCAAACGCGTGATCGCGAACCGAAGTAACGCCCTACTCGTACTCGTAATCGCAATCGAAACATAGAGGCGTCCTGTTAGGGGACAACGCCCGGCTCGTCAGAGAAGCGCTCGAACGTCCGGTCCTTCATAATCTGCTGTAGGCGTGATATGGCTTCGTAACAATCTTGGAATGATGTGTAGAGGGGTGAGGGCGCAAGCCGGATGATATCCGGTGGACGGAAGTCTGCGACAGCCGACGCGGCCCTCAAGGCTTTGCTTATTTGTAGTGCTGCTTCATGAACAAGTGCGATATGTCCGCCCCGGCGGTGGTCGGACAGCGGGTTGGCAAACTCGAACCCGTATTCGCCGAGTCCGCACGTTATCAGATCCATCAGGAACTGCGTCATCCTTAAGGATTTCTCCCGAATGCGTTCAATCCCCGCCGCGTTAATCATCTCCAGTGACCCGATAAGCGGTGCCATGCTCGCCACGCACGGGGTCGATATCTGCATCGCACCGGCGTCACGCGCGGGAGTAAGTGTGGGTGAACCGCTGAAGAGATCCTCTTCAGCGCAACCGAACCAGCCGGCCATCCCCGGCTCCCTTCCAAAGTGCCTCTCATTCAGGAACAGTCCTGCAACGGACCCGGGGCCGCCGTTGAGGTATTTGTACGTACACCAAAACGCGAAATCGATATCGTCATCGGAGAAACGGTGGGGTACAATTCCAATAGAATGGCTGCAGTCGATCCCCAGGAGCACGCCCCGGCGTTGTGCCTCCTGCGCAAGGCGGGGAATATCCAACAGTTGAGCGCTGTGGTGCACCACCGACGGCAATAGAGCCAACTGGACGTCGTCCGTCATCGCCGCGAGGATATCATCCTCGGAAAGGGTGTATCCGTCGCGGCTCGGAACGAGCCGGAGGTGCGTCCGAGGTTCCAGGCCATGACTTTTCAGGTGACTCTGCAGCGCATAACGGTCGGATGGAAAGATGAGCCGATCCGCGACAAGTGCGTTGCGAGACGAACGAGGGTCATAAAGGGTGGCAAGCAGCTGATGCAGGTTTATGGTCGTCGTGTTGGTCGCGATAACCTCTGCTGGCGAAACACCGATTAGAGGAGCCATCGCCGTGCCGATTTGTCTGGCGAGACTAAGCCACGGAAGCTCTCCTTCCGTCCACCCGCGAACGCCAAGTTGTCGCCACGCATCGACAATGCTTTGTAAGGATTCTTCCGCACGCTTTGAAACAAGGCCAAGCGAGTTTCCCGCGAAGTATATCTCACCTTCCGCAAGATGGAACTCGTCTCGATAAGCCTTAAGCTCATCCTGTTCGTCGAGCGTCCGTGCCAACGCCGCGCCTTCCAGGAAATCTTCGATGGGAGACATCGCTTAACGGTCCCTCGCGCTACTGCAATTGTAGAAATGAATCAGGATCGTCGATTATGGAAACGCCGTTTAGAAAGTGTACCGGGTAGCACGGCAAATGTAAAGCATTTAGGCGAAAAAAAGGGGACTGTGGGGGGTGTTGAAAAAGTGCATTTAACTGTCATCCTGAGTCCGCCGCGGCGGACGAAGGATCTGGCGTCGCAAAAAGGCTTGAGAATCGAGATTCTTCGCTTCGCTCAGAATGACGGCCGGTCGCGTGCAGCGGCTTTTTCAAAACCCCCAGTGTCCCACATTCTTCGCGATCACCAGGTGGGAATCCATAACGAAGGCGGCGAACTGCCCGTCAGTCTCCTTGAGATGGTCCTGCCCTCAGTCTACCCGGCGATCAAGGAGGCAGTTCTCTCACTTGGTTAGTAAGTACTGCCTGAGTCGTTTCGTATTCCTCTTCGGCTGGAAGACCGATTGCGACGAGTTTGCGCCGTTCGGGGACCTGCTGCAACTTGAAGACGTGACGGACTCGAACGCCAAGCCAAAGGACAAAACACGCCCTACTGCGTTCTCTGGCCAACGCTACGGATGAACCCCTCCAGTGGGGCCGACGTCCGCGCCGGCCTTACCAGAGTCGCGTTCGATCCGGTTGTTGGGGCTTCCCTGCTTCCTTATGTTTTTCAGAAAGTGGGTCAATGCGAACGAGAGAGTCTGTGAGTCGGGGGTTCTGACGCGAGCTCGCCATGAATCCTGATTGGCCGCATGGAAACCGAATTTGAAGAGTCGGCAGAGCCTGAATACGCAGTTCTGCAATGCGCCTTGGATACGTTCCCTAATGCAACCAGGCCGGATGGAGCCAACGATGTAGCCGGCGGAGTAAACCGTCAGGACCGCCTGTTGCCCTCTCAGGTCACGCAACGCTTGCAGGAAGTGGATGTCCGCCTCTTCCATCTCGTGCGTACGCCATCCGAATTCCACCACCTGACCGGTTGCTACGCGTGATGCGCAATCAGACGAACGTTTCGTGACTATGTCGATCGCTCGAAGGGGGTATGAGAGCCACCCCTTCCCGTTCGGTTCACGGAACCCAAGGGCGACTGACATGCGGGGGAAGGGCAGACCCAGGTTCTTGATGTAGAGTTCGAAATGGCAGTAGCCGCTCGGCTGCTCGATGGACTCCGCGAAGCCCGTTGAGACACGAATCATCTGGAACACATGCTGTGTCGTCTTGCGCCGCGAGTCCCACGCGACCCATAACGCCACAGCCGCCACGATAATGCTGCATATGGTGACAGGGTCTGTCATGTGTTCCTGCTCCAACGTCCTGCGCCTGACCTGCGAGCGATGCGAGTCAGGTCCAGGCGCCTGTTAGCCCGTCTTCCATTCAGTTATGGCGTCAAGTGCCTGCCGTGCTTCGTCCGGCAAAGGCACGCTAGCATTACAGATTTCAAAGAAGTAGACGCTCCGGTGCTGGCGCACGTTGTACTGCAGGCTCAAAAAGACAATTCCGTTCAGTTTCCCAGTATCCCCTATAATTCCACTCGCATTCTGGTCAGTCAATGAATCGACCGCGGGTTGGATCTCTGTGTCCTCAATGCAATTGGGGCTTGAGCTTTCGATAACCAACACGTTAGGAATCCCTGTACAAAGCTGAGAGCACTTCTTTTTAGCGACCTCTTCAACCTGTTCCCACGCCTTCTTGCCCTCCGTGGGAACGGTGTCGCCATATTTTGCTAATAGATTATGCATTTTTTCAAATGAATCATCCGCCCCTTTCATGCGCTGGTCGTCGATGCCATCCTGGACCTTTCTGCGGAAGCGTGTCACCTCGGCACCGATAACCAGTCCACGGTACTCCAAACGGAGATCCGGACTCTCTCGCATTTCCACATTGAAGCCCGATCTCGCGAACATAAGTGCGGCATAGGCTTCTGATAGCAAATCCCTGTAGCCAGAGCAGTTTCTCCAATTAGGCCTCAGTTTGTCACAGTATTTCTGAACGCTCTTGACACTCTCCTCTTGCAGCAGTTTCGCAATCTCTTCGACGGTCTGAACCATCCGGCCCTCTGAATCCGGCTAACTACGTGTTACATAGTCTCTATGTGGCAAATTGGGGACAGTCACCGTTTTTCGACCTCCGTATATCCGATCAGAATCTGAATATGCGGTTTCTTGCACAATTACTCCTTTTCCGTTTATGATGTTGTATTAGCCAAGTATGTGTATGCAGTTTCTGCACAAGATCCCACACCGTCACGTTTGCTGCATAAGACCCCTGCATATCTTCTGGCGTAAACAAATGATGGTGCGCGTAGCAACCAACCGGTGTCCTCCCGTGCAGCCTCACAGGGGCAATTGACCGGCAACCAGGGGCGGGACCAAGTCCTACGCTGCATGCGAGGAGGCTTTACCTGTCGACTGCATGCACTTGTTAGACTTTACCTTTCAGTAAGTACTGAGTTAGATCTATGTTCTTTTCGCCTTTCTTTCTATGAAGAGAGTACTCCTCACCTTTCCGGTAGATCACTACATGCCAGTAAGACCTGTCATCCTTCTGAGTTACCCACATCCCGCTCAGCCAAGTAGAGAAGATGTTGAACGGGATTAGAAGAACACGCCTACTACTTCCGCATCCAAATACAACATACGATTCGTCTGAAGGTTCTAGGAATTCTTTCTGATGGGGATGAAAAGCAAACCAGTAGTTGGGATGTGTATCTGGATCGTGCTCTTTTGAGACAGAGCAATTCAGCAGGATTGTCTTATCTGGTGATGAGTACTTGGCACGAGATCTCTTCAGAAGAGTCTGAGATAGAGCAGCTTGCACTCGCGCCATGCATGCATCATGAAAGGCTACTGGCTTAAACTTGGGCTCTTTTGCAGCGATTTCCTTAGGACCTCCTTCAATATCTTCTGATACTGTTTCTTGCTTGATATCCTCTGCTGCCGAAAAGAGAATATCTGCAATTTCATCTAAACGAGTGAACTCCCTCGGGATCAGGATGTTGTGTATCCTTTGTATGATATGTGGGTCTTCGACTTCTTCCTTTATGGACATAAGTCTTTGCAAAGCATCTATACTGATGATTCGTAAATCCCAAGCAAATCGTGAACCTCGGATCTGTGCTTCCAGATCTCCGGTGTCCTTTCTTCCAACAATTAATAGCATGGAAGAAGCCGCTTCGTTAACAACATTCTGTTGGATAAGCGATTTCATATATGCAGCAATAGTATTCAGATCGATCCGATACGTATCTGTAGTCTTTACTTCGACAATGATCGAATGGCCATTCGGAAAAGCCCAAAGCCCGTCAAAACCAACAGTGTTCTTAGTACCCCGATATCTTCCTGGCGTGACCTCAGCACCAAGCCTTGTTCCAACCTCATTGACAATGTCCTGTAAGGCAAAACCGGAGTCCGTGAATGCTTGGCTTAGGCACTGATCTGCATAATCAACCAAGTGCTTGGATCCAACACTAGCTAAGAACACTCGGAATTCTTGTGAGCATTCGCTTCCATCAAGAAGCCTTCCTTCGCCTGCAAACGCGATAAGTTGCTGTACCTGCTTATCGAGCAGTTGATCTGGCGATTTCTTCCATAGATCTAGTAATGCCATTGTGATTCCTTTTCGTGATTACTGTGTCTGACTATGTGTATGCGGTTTCTACATGAGATCCCAGACCGTCACCGTTGCTGCATAACACCGCTGCATATCTTGACGCGTAAACAAATGATGCTGAGCGTGCACTAACCAGTCTCCTCCTATGCAGCCTCGCAGACGCGATTGACGGGCCATTACAGGCGGCGCCAAGTCCTGGGCCGTATGCCGGAAGGGCTCCCGCCCCGAGCATTTGCCAACACAAGTATAACACAAAGGGGAGCGACCCTCCTAGCCTGCTATACCAAGTGTCCGCTGCATCAATTGCAATCCCCACCTTGTCTCCTTATAGACGCGCCAGCAGCACATTTTCTTCCCACTAATCGAAAACAGCCGTCTTGCTTGGAATTCGAAAGGTGTGCGGCTGTCCAGCAGCGGGGGGGCGGCATGCTTGATTATTGCGTCCGGTAGGCAGGTGTGGTAGCATGTGATGCATTGGGAGGATGGTACGAGTCGTCGAGGCGGGGATTGTTGCGTCCCGTGACCCAGCGCAGCAACCAGGGGGGAGGAAGAGAGCACAATCGGTGATCGCAGCTCAGACGCAAATCCTTCACCAAACATGTAGAGGGATTTGGTCTTCACGTTTGTGCGACTTCTGCCACGCCGGAGGATGAAGTTCTCCATGCCGCGAACGTGCTGCCTGAATATCTGGACAATGACGAAGACGGAAATGATTTGGGAGATAGGACAATGAAAATTAGGTTTATTTTGATCGTGTTATTATTGTCATTGAGCGGTTCTCTTTACGCTCAGGATTACTCGATCGAACTGCTGCAGGATACTAAGCGTATCTTGCCTCGGCGGCAACAGGCCATTCTTATGAATCGATTGCTGAAAGAAAAGCAAGAGACTGTTTTGCCGCAAGTGATGCGTGAAACCGATATTGATATGTGGATCGTTAGTGAGGGTGAAGGTAAAGGACACATTTCCCTTTCATTAGTGGAATCTACCGAGGATGGAATGACCCGCGAGCCACCCCCGTTCCTTGTTCTCTTTGACAGAGGAATCGAATCCGGGTTAGAGCGGCTCTCCGGAAGGTTCGAGGACCTTGCGGATATCATCAAGGCTAGAAACCCCAAGAAAATAGCGGTATTCGATGCAGCGCCCAATTGGTACGATGAGATAGGCAAGTCTCATGATGGTCTCGACCCCGGATCGGGTAGGGGTACGTTTTCTGAATCGCAGAGGGCGGAATTGGAGCAAGAGATTGGTGCGGAACTCGCATCTCGCATCGTGTCTGCGCGGGTACTGACGAATCGGTGGTTGGGGACACGTACACCTTCGGAGGTTAGTGTTTTCAAGCATGTTGTCCGCGTCATGCATGAGATTATCGCAGAAGCTTTCTCCAACAAAGTGATTGTACCGGATGTTACCACCACGGATGACCTGAACTGGTGGATGAGACAAAGGTACGCCGATCTGGGGATTGACGCGCTGGGGCACCCTACGATAACGATTCAAAGAAGCCTGGCCGATCGGGAAAAATACGATGACGACGATGAGTACTTCAGGGTGTTTGACGAACACTTTGCCGATGAGCTTTCGCCCATTACCGGACTGAACACGACGATTCGACGAGGGGATCTCATATTCTGCGACACGGTAGCGAGATATCTGGGGCTCTATACCGATACACAGCAGTCAGCCTATGTCCTAAGGGAGGGAGAGACCGACGCGCCAGAAGGTCTCAAAGAGGCCTTCAGGCACGTCAACAGGTTTCAGGATTTGATCGCTGAAGAAATGCGGCTTGGCCGCGACGGCAACGAGATTGCCAGGGCTGCCGCTGAAAAGGCCCGGCAGGAAGGGATCAAGAACCCTAAGCTTTACGCCCATTCCCTCTATTTCTACCTTATGCGATATGGACCTTATGGCCGATTCTTCTCAAAGGACATACACATGGCAGGGTCGAGCTTGAGATCTCGAGGACGGGAAAGTCGAGGAGGCAATGAGCTGCGGTATAACACATACTTCGCCTTTGAGCTTGATGTAGAATATGAAGTTCCGGAATGGGACGGTCAGAACATCGTTATCTTTTCGGAAACGACGATGACGTTTACGCCCAGCGGAATGCAGTATCCGGGTGGGCGGCAGACTGGGTGGTACTTGATTAGATAAGCCGCAGGGGCGGCACAGCAACCTGAGGAAGTCCCTATCACGCTGGCTGGTACATAGATCAGAGAAGGAGGAAACGATGAAACGTCAACTAGTTATGTGCGCCTCGATAGTTGCATTGCTCATGTTTGTCGCTGGGTGTGGTGGCAGAGACGCGGAAGACACAGAAGTTCCAGCAGGCCCGGCAGGCCCGGCAGTAAGAAAACCAACCTTTAAACCAATGAACATTGGCGATTATCAGGCGGCCTATCCTGAGGTGACCAGGCTCGACTGTGGGATGACAACGTTCTTCGATACATTTATTAATGTGTATGGTGTAACCGTCGCGGCAATGCCGAACACACCCGTGCCGGATATCATTCATGCGGCGAAAGTCTACGCGCAGATCCTGGATAGTAACGAAGACTTCATGCCGGACGATCCCAAGATCTACGCTTATAATTTCGCCGACCCGCAGGGCAATAAGCTCATTATGCTGGTGGACACCAAGGACCTGGACAATCAGTGGAACGAATATCATCGCGGCAGGTATTGGACGGAACAGGCGCTGCGACCTAACCATTCCGGCGTGGGGCATTCCCGGGATGGGGAAAAGGACACAGCGGTGGAAGAGCTCTTCCATTTCTATTGGAATTCTCTGAAAGCCCTTTATCCAGAAGATTTCGGGGAACCAGAGTTTGAAGATGGCAGAGGTGATACATGGTCTTCCACGATTTCCGATGCAACGGACGCAGCCCGCGGTATTGGCAGGGAAGTTACCCTGATTGACTGCGAAGAGGGTGAGGAAGGTTGTGAAGATGGACGGAAATGGGTATACCCGGAAGGCGCCTGGTATACCTATGGCGCTCCAAGTTGCGGTTATACATGCATGGTCGGCGAATATGGTTGGTGGGTCTGGTCTACTTGGATAGGATACACCGAGATACTGACCAGAGGTCGGGGAGTGCCGAAAGAAGAGGGCGAACCCTACGGCTGGTGCGAGAATATATCCAACGAGTGGAACGTTTGCACTAAGGAAGATCTGAAGAGAGTTGACTCCATTGCCTATGACCTGTTCAACAACCGGGGATACAAGCTTCCGAACACCATTCCTTACGGTGAGTACGGTGGTAACAATGTTGAATATCATGGCTATGAAGTGGAAGTCCGCAAGGACTCAGGTGCGGAGAAGTACTTCATCAACAGAAATCAACATCCGAACTACACATTTAAGCGTGGGAACACCTACTATTTTGACCAGTCGCTCGAGTCAAACTCCGGTCACAAACTTCGCTTTTCGAGAACTCCAGACGGGACGCGTGGCAGTGGAGCTGAGTACATTGTAGGCGTCGGGACGAGAGGGCACGCCGGAAGCAGAGGTGCATACACAAAAATAACAGTGAGCGAGGATGCCCCTGATAAGCTATACTATTTTTGCACGGAGCATCCCGGTACGGCCGGCGACTCTGTCATCACCGTTACAGATTAGGTGTTCAACTTGAAGTGTCCGGGTTGTTTTGACAGGGCCAATGCTTTATCATGGAGTCGTCGGGAATAACGTACCAGCAAGGCGTGTACAGATCGTCGGGTCATCGATGACACTTCTGTAGCATCACAAGGAGAGTGTACTATGTTTCAGAGCAGAGTTTTCCGTTATTTAGTCGCATGTTGCATGTTGTGCGGAGTGATCAATGCTGGAACGTCAGCGGGGATGGCGCAAGAATCGCCTGAACTACCGGATATTGACATTTCGGGTTCGCCGAACGGAGTTGTTCAGATGCCTGACAATGTGGATGAGGCGTTCAAGGTATTCGACCGGTACACCAAACTGATCGCCCCCAATGGGAAGCCGGTTCACATTGTAGTTGAAAAAGGCTACACCGATGAACAGGCCGTCTACGCACGAAAGATACTCAAGAACCATCTGACCAATGTGCCGGGTTCACTCTACGGTAGCGATAAATCGGCCATAGCAAATGCAATGGCAAATAACCAGGCGGTATTGACATTGTTCTACAGTACGGAATCGATGCGGACGGAGGCTGCCCGGCGGTTTTTCAGGTCGGGGGTCAATGCGCAGGACCTGAGAGCCTATGAGACAATCCTGGAAGGTACCCCGCAGTATATGGACAACGACAGGCCTGTTCGAGATGCTTCGTATGAAGAGATATTACACTTGATTCAAGACTACGGTATCAACGATGCGGCCCCGGTGTTGTCGGAGAAGCTCTGGGCGGCATATCGCGATGCTCTGGCCAAGGGCTTGTATACGTTGAAAGATACGGAGACGAACGAGTATTTCATCTGCGGATTAGAGGCGTATTTTGACATCTGGCGGCACGATCCTTCCGGCGACGGAACACGGGAAGGCGAATATATGGTGCTTACCCGCACCGAACTGCGGGAAAAAGACCCTGCCATGTATGAGATTATCGAGGAATTTTTCGGCAAGACCTGGTTGTATACTGCGGATATCGACAGCCGTTTTGAAGGGACGTTCTCACTGTCCTACGATGAGAAGCTGACCTATACGAATAAATCACAATATCTTAAGGATGCAACACTGACAGGAGACAATGATTCAAGTATTATCGGCAACGATTTGGATAACCGGTTGACTGGAAATTCCGGGAACAACTCGTTTTGGCCGAAAAAGGGCGCGGATAATATAGATGGCGGTGCCGGTCAAGATACGGTGCTCTTCACGGGTTCTCATGCCGAATACAGTATTAGTAGGAAGGGCAGCGAGGTGACAGTCACTGATACCGTTGCGGATCGTGACGGGGAGAATACTCTGACAAATATTGAGAAGATACGATTTTCCGATCAAGTAGTCGAAGTGGCAGGGTTATGAGTAACTCTTTGTCAGGAGGTGTGCCATGAAAGCCAAGTGTATTTGTATGGCCGGTCTGTTGATGGTGCTTATGCTGGTTTCTTCTGTATCTGCCGAGGAAAAGGTCTACTGGGATGTTGTGGATAAGATGATGGAGGAGGCGTTTGAGAATTCCGACGTTATGGAGAATGCCAGCTGGCTGACCGATGTTTTTGCGCCCCGGAACGCCAAGTCACCGTCATATATCGCATCTGCAGAATGGGCCAGGGACAGGTTAAAGGAATACGGTCTCTCGAATGCAGTGTTGGAGCCCTACAAGTTCGATGTGGGTTACGTGTATGAATACATCTCGGTACACATGATGTCGCCTCAGTATATGCCTATCATCGCGTATCCCGCTACGTGGTCTGCCGGTACCGACGGGAAAGTACGCGGGCGGGCTGTTTACATAAACTTTGGTGAGATTAACTCAGAAACGGATCTGGAACAGTACCGGGGGAAGTTGCGGAATGCCGTCATACTTACGCACCCCAAACAGAAACTTACGCCGAGTTTTGATCCTCCTGCGACAAGATACACGAAAGAAGAGCTCGATGAAATGGCAAGAATTCCGGTTGGTCCCCGCGCCACTGAAGAACGTGGCCGAAGAGAGCGCGGTGAGAGTGAGCCGATATCGCGGCGGGAAATCGTCGACTTTGTGTTTGGAGAAGGTTGTGCGGCAATAGTGCGTACAGACGGACGAAGTGATTTCGGGACCGTGGTGGTCGAGAACAATGATTATACTCTACGGAACAAACTGTGGGAGAAGGATGCACCTTTTCGGCCGACCGATCTGGTTATGGCTGCGGAACATTACAACAGGATCATGCGCATTCTGGAAAAGGAGATCCCTGTCGAGATGGAGCTTGACGTCAGGATCTCTTTTACCACTGACGACCCGAACGATTACAACGTTGTCGCTGAGATCCCCGGTACAGACCTCGCGGATGAAATCGTAGTGTTAGGCGCCCATCTACAAGCGAATCCCGCAGGTGGCGGCGCGGCAGATAACGCAGCAGGTGTTGTTGTCTGCATGGAAGCCGTACGCATCTTCAAGGCGTTGGGGATCGAACCACGGAGGACTGTTCGCATTGGTCTCTGGGGTGGACACGAGATGGGTGTGTTTGGCAACACGAGCCATGTGAGCAAGAACTTTGCGGACGCGAAAACAAAGGAATACAAGAAGGATTATGATAATCTTTCGGCGTACTTTAATGTCGATCACGGCAGCGGCAGGATACGCGGTGTTGCTATCCAGGGGAATGAGAGCATTCGCGCCATATTCACCGAATGGATGAAACCGCTGCATAACCTGGGCATGACGCATCTTTTCGATTCCGGAATGGCCCATGAATCATATGATGAAGTCGGGCTGCCGAGTTATTACTTTGTGCAAGACAGAATGGATACCCGCCAATACCATTCTAATATGGATACCTACGACCGACTTCTTCCGGAGGACTTGATGGCAGACTCGGTTATTCTTGCGACGTTTGTATATCACGCCGCCATGCGTGATGAAAGACTTCCCCGCTTTGCGCCACCACCATGGTAAGAGGACGCATGGGGTTCTGTTGAGGAGAAGACAATGAAAGCATTACACGGATTTGTGCTCGGTATGTTTATCGCAGTTCTCTTGACTGCTTCTGTCTCTGCGGAGGAAGAAGTCTACTGGGATGTTGTGGATAGGATCATGGAAGAGGCGTTTGAGAATTCCCAGGTTTTGGAGAATGCGAGCTGGCTGGCCGATGTATTTGGCCCGCGGAATGCGAAATCACCTTCATATATGGCAGCCGCAAACTGGGCCAAGAATAAACTGGTGGAATACGGTCTTCCCAGTGCTAGGTTAGAGCCGTACGAATTCAGAACCGGTTACGTGTATCAATATATTTCAGTGCACATGATGGCTCCCCAGTATATGCCGATCATCGCATATCCTGCACCCTGGTCTGCCGGGACCGATGGAAAGGTCAGGGGGAATGTCACATACATTAACTTTGAAGAGATTACCTCCGAGACGGATCTTGAGCAATACCGGGGCAAACTAAGAAACTCTATCGTATTCACGAGGCCAATACAGAAACTCTCACCGCATTTTGAACCTATGGCGTACACATTCACGGATGAGCAACTCGACGAGATGGCAAAGATCCCCATTGGCCCACGTGCTTCCGAGGAGCGACGTAGAAGAAGATCTAATGAGCAGAGACTGTTGCGGCAGCAGATTCTTGAGTTTGTGTTTGGCGAAGGTGCATTGGCAATTGTAAGGACGGACGGACAGAGTGATTTCGGGACCGTTGTCGTAGGTATCAGCGGATATATTCACGATACGAGACCATGGGAAGAAAACGCTCCACCTAATCCAACAGAGCTCATCATGGCTGCGGAGCATTATAACCGCATCATGCGTATTCTGGAAAAGGACATTCCTGTTGAATTGGAACTCGAAGTCGATGTGGGCTTCACCAAAGACGACCCGAACGACTACAATGTTGTTGCTGAGATCCCCGGTACAGACCTGGCAGACGAAATAGTCGTTTTGGGCGGGCATCTGCAGGCTAATCCTGCAGGTACCGGTGCGACAGATAACGCTGCCGGCGTTGTTGCCTGCATGGAAGTTGTACGCATCTTCAAAGAGCTAGGCATCAAACCACGGAGAACTGTTCGCATTGGTCTCTGGGGTGGACACGAAATGGGTCTATTCGGTAACCGAGCTCATGTTCGCAAGCACTTTGCCGATCTCGAAAAGAAGGAGTACAAACCGGATTATCATAATCTTTCAGCCTATTTTAATGTCGATCACGGCAACGGCAAGATCCGGGGAGTTTCCATAATGGGAAATGAAGTCCTTCGATCAATATTTACCGAGTGGATCAAACCTTTGCACAGCCTGGGGATGTCACATCTGTTCACTTCCGAAATGCCTGTTGACGGCAATCGCGGCCAGCATGAAGCTTACGCCGAAGTCGGATTGCCGGGCTTCTATTTTTACCAGGACAGAATGGATATGAATTCGCAAGTCCACTCCAATATGGATGTATATGACCGCCTTGTTGAGGAGAACCTGATGACGAACACGGTCATTCTTGCGACTTTTGTGTATCACGCCGCCATGCGTGATGAAAAACTTCCCCGCATTGCGCCGTTACCATGGTAAGACGATGCATGAATTCTTATTGAGGAGAGGGCAATGAACACAAAACACGGATTTGTGCTCGGTATGTTTATCGCAGTGTTCTTGACTGCTTCCGTCTCTGCGGAGGAAAAGGTCCACTGGGATGTTGTGCAGAAGATCATGGAAGAAGCGTTTGAAAATTCCCGGGTTATGGAGAATGTGAGCTGGATGACCGATGTGTTCGGGCCGCGGAATTCGAAATCGTCCGGATATGTTGCAGCATCAGAATGGGCCAAGAACAAGTTAGAGGAATATGGTCTCTCAGACGCAAGATTGGAGCCTTTCGAGTTCGGGGTTGGTTGGGAAAACAAATACACCTCCGTACACATGATGACACCCCAATATTCGCCGATCATCGCATATCCCGCAGCGTGGTCCGCCGGCACGGATGGAAGAATCCGGGCGCAGGTCAAGTATGTCAACACGGAAGAGATTACTTCAGAAAAAGATCTGGAACAATACCGGGGGGAATTAGAGGGTCTTATCATATTCGTAAGTCCGATACAGAAAGTCTCGCCCCATTTCGAGTACAAGCCTACGACCTATACCGACGAAGAGCTTGATGCAATGTCGGAAATCAAGATTCCCGTTCGTGGCGCAGAGGCCGAGGAGCGCCGTGGACCAAGATCCCGTGGCGACAGGCTGTCGCAGGAGAGAATCTTTGATTTCATAATGGCCGAGGGGGCCGAGGCTATTGTACGTCCGGACGGCCGGAATGGTTTCGGCATTGTCGATGCCGCGGTAAACGGATATTCCATGAGAAAACGCATGTGGGAAACCGATGCTCCTCCTCCGATCAATGAGGTGGTGATTGCAGCGGAGCATTATAACCGGATCATGCGCATTATGGAAAAAGACATTCCCGTTGAGATGGAGATCGAGATCAAGGTTGACTTTATAAGGGGCGAGCCGGTCGATTATAACGTTGTTGCCGAGATTCCCGGTACAGATCTGGCACATGAAATAGTTGTAGTGGGCGGGCATCTTCAGTCCGAACCTGTCGGAACCGGCGCCATAGATAACGCTGCCGGCGCCGTCGCTTCCATGGAAGCGGTACGTATTCTCAAGGCAATCGGAGCTGAACCACGCAGGACTATTCGCGTTGGTCTGTGGGGCGGACACGAAATGGGATTATATGGCAACCGGCATCATGTTCGCGAGAACTTTGCCGACCGCGAGAAAAAGGAATACAAGAAGGATTATGATAATCTCGTTGCGTATTTCAATATGGATATTGGCGCCGGTAGGATACGCGGTGTTTCCATCATGGGCAACGAAGTTCTCCGGTCGATTCTTCTTGAATGGATGAAACCTCTTCATAATCTGGGGATGACGCACCTTTTCACCACCGGAATGACGCATGAAGCCTATTCTGAGGTTGGTTTGCCCGGCTTCTATTTCGATCACGATAGAAAACCGATAGACGACATGAACGCACACACCAATATGGATCTGTATGAACGCATCGATCCGGAAGGCCTCAAGCAGGCATCGGTCGTTATGGCGACTTTTGCGTACCATGCCGCCATGCGTGATGAAAAACTGCCTCGTATAGCGCCATTACCATGGTGAGACGATGCATAAAGTAGTATCGAGGAGGAAACAATGAAAGTAAAATCCGGATTTGCGCTTGGGATGGTTCTCGCGGTCCTATTCGCGTCTCTGGCTTCGGCTGAGGAAGAAGTCTACTGGGATGTCTTCCAGGAGATAAAGGACGAGGTATTCGCGAATCAGGAGGTCATCGAGAACGCGAGTTGGTTATGTGATGTCTTCGGCCCACGTAACGCAAAGTCACCATCCTACCGGGCGTCCGCAGAATGGGCCGTGAAGAAATTAAAAGAGTACGGGCTCTCCAACGCCAGGCTCGAACCCTATGAATTCGGCGTCGGCTATGTTAATGAATACATCTCGGTACACATGATGTCCCCGCAGTACATGACGCTCCTTGCGTATCCTGCTACGTGGTCTTCCGGTACCGACGGCAGGGTGCGGGGCCAGGCTGTGTATATCAATTTCGATGAGATTTCATCGGAAGCCGATCTGGAAAAGTACCGGGGAAAACTGCAAGATGCAATCGTATTCACGGCACCGAAACAAGAAGTCAGCCTCATTATTCCCCTCCTGGAGGAGAGATTCTCGGATGACAAGCTCGATGAGATGGCAAGCGTCAAAGTCGGGCCCAGTGGTTCTGACAGGCGCCGTGGTCGTCGTCGAAGGGAAGAAGAGGACAGACTATCGAGACAGCAAATCATCGACTTTGTGTTTGGCGAGGGTGCTGCGGCAATAGTGCGGACAGACGGACGAAGTGATTACGGGAGCGTTGTGGTAGAGAATTCAGGATATACGATGGAGACAAGACCCTGGGAAAAAGGTGCGCCCCCTAATCCAACAGAGCTTGTTATGGCCGCGGAACACTACAACCGGATTATGCGCATACTGGAAAAGGACGTCCCTGTTGAGATGGAAGTTGAGCTGCGAGTCTCGTTCAGCCGGGACGACCTCACCGACCACAATGTTATTGCTGAGATCCCCGGTACGGATCTGGCACATGAAGTAGTCGTAATAGGCGCACACCTTCAGGCAAATCCCGCCGGCACCGGCGCGGTAGATAACGCTGCCGGCGTTGTCGCCGCAATGGAGGCTATGCGGGCGCTGGTGGCAATCGGTGTGAAACCCAGACGAACGATTCGCATGGGACTGTGGGGCGCACATGAGATGGGCACGTTCGGCAATAAGAGTCATGTCGCTAAGAACTTTGCCGATCCGAAAACGAAAGAATACAAGAAGGACTATGACAACCTTTTCGCCTATTTCAACATGGATATCGGCACTGGTAGAATTCGCGGTGTCTCCGTCATGGGCAATGAAGAGGTTCGCTCAATATTCACCGAATGGATCAGACCGCTGAAGGCGCTGGGGATGACGCATATCTTCACCACGGGAATGACGCATGAAGCATACTCTGAGGTCGGGCTGCCTGGTTTCTATTTCAATCAAGACAGAACGGCCATGGATGACAGGCACGCGCACAGCAATATGGACACGTACGAGCGCCTCGTTCCGGAAGGCCTTATCCAGTCCTCGGTTGTCATGGCGCATTTTGCGTATCAAGCCGCCATGCGTGATGAAAAACTCCCCCGCATCGCGCCACTACCATGGTAATGAATAATTCGAAAGGAGATGGGAATGAAATTCTTATCACGAATATTGCTCATTTTTTTAAGCTGCATTCTTGCTGGTTGCGGATCAGAAAAGTCAGACGGTAACATTTTCACCAAGCAGGTCGAAGTTTTTGGAATTCACATCTATGCAACCGATATGGTTGGTGATGAAAAGATGCTCCATGCAGCGGATGTGCTCGCGCAATACCTGGACAACGATGAAGAAGGTACGCCGGACAATCAGAAAGTAGTTGATGAGATCGTGGCTCATAATGCGGGCATATTCATGACGGAGTACGAGGGGAAATACGAAGGGAGCGAATTGAACAGGATCTTTGAAGAGTATCTTCCGCCAGGACCCAAGCAGAGTGTGTACGACGACCAGACATATCCCGATGCGCTGGTAGACGGCGTATTCAATATTCCGCAAGAAAAGGTTCTCAGGGGCGTACAGGATGCTCCCTGGGAAGAGGTTCTGCACGTGGTGACTCGCCAGGGTTATGCTCACGCCTATCCCTCGGTATTCGGTTTGACAAGTGGCACTGAGTTGGCGAAGGCTATGGACCTGGCGAGAGGGGGGCATTTTCCAGATAGACGACCGGAGCGGTATCCCGACGGCGCTTGGTTCACGTATTATGATGACTACTCGTGTGGCTACGACTGCATGATGAACGAGTATATCTACTGGGCGCTGACATCGATACTCGGAGCACAGGAAGTCCCCGGGCGTTTAGAGGCAATACAGGAGGAATGGAGATTGAATACAAGAGAAAAAGTGCAGGCAGGGGACCCCGCCATTTACGCTTTGCTCACCGATCCGCAGTATAAGTTCCCGACTGTTCTGCCAGATAAGCGTTACCGGGCGAAAACGTTCCAGATAAAGAAATATCCTTAATTGATCAGGAGGCCTATAATGCGTAAGAATCGTCTTATCCCGATTGGTTTGCTCATCTTGATTCTATCTGCCTCTTCAATATCTGCACAGGAGCCCATATACTGGGATGTTGTGCAGAAGATCATGGAGGAGGAGTTTGAAAATTCTCGCGCCCTGGACAATGCCAGCTGGCTGAGCGATGTGTTTGGGGCGCGGAATTCGAAAACACCATCCTATCTAGAAGCGGCAGAATGGGTTAAGAATCGGTTGGAAGAATATGGCCTGTCCGACGCGAGGCTTGAGCCGTACGAGTTCGGAACAGGTTGGGAGAATAAGTACACCTCTGTGCACCTGATGGCTCCCAACTATATGCCGATAATAGCCTATCCTGCACCGTGGACCGCCGGGACCGACGGAAAAATCCGTGCGCCGGTCACGTACATTAATTTCAACGAGATTACCTCCGAGGCCGACTTGCAGCAGTACCGTGGGAAGTTGCGAGACAAGATCATCTTCACCGTGCCCAAACAGAACATCACGCCGCATTTTGAACCGATGGCGACAATATTCACCCGGGAGCAGCTCGACGAGATGGCCCAAATCCCTATAGATCCACCTGCCTCTGAGGAGAGAGGTAGGCGCAGGTCCCGTGATGAGGATAGGCTGTCGAGGAAACAGATTGTCGATTTTGTGGCTGCCGAGGGCGCTGTGGCTGTTGTGCGGACGGACGGACGGCGCGACTTCGGAACCGTTGATGCCGGTGTTGATGGGTATACCGTGGATAATCGGTTGTGGGAGCTGGATACTCCTTTACCGCTAACTGACTTGGTTATGGCTGCGGAACACTATAACCGGATCATGCGCATACTTGAAAAAGATATACCTGTGGAGATGGAAGTCGAAATCAGGGTCAATTGTATAAGAGGCGATCCGCACGATTATAATGTTGTTGCCGAGATCCCCGGTACCGATCTGGCCCACGAGATAGTCGTATGTGGCGCTCATCTTCAGTCCGAACCCGTGGGAACCGGTGCCACAGAT
>Ga0114922_10002110_pt1 | contig 18777 bp, 16 predicted proteins | sample AartaG_FD_100975 | JGI IMG/M metagenome (GOLD analysis project Ga0114922, IMG submission 100975) | Deep subsurface microbial communities from Aarhus Bay to uncover new lineages of life (NeLLi) - Aarhus_00045 metaG | ecosystem: Environmental > Aquatic > Marine > Oceanic > Sediment | place...
CAAATGTCCCTTCCAGGATCACCGGTGTTCCCTTGGGCCAACGGCCTAACTGCTCTGGCAGCTTGAGACGGTCGGCATGCTCCAATCGCTGCCGCCAAACGATGTGTCCTTGATCGTCCCGGGTCGTGATTCTGCTGAATTCACGATGGTAATCACAACCCACCTGTGCTATCCTTCGCTTCGTTTTCATGGCTGTCTCCTGAACAAAACGTTCCCGCGCCGCAGATCATACTCTCCGGCGGGAGACAGCCTTTCATGGGATTACTGTGCTACTGCGCTCGTTGGGGGAGCGCAATTGCCGAATAGCGAATCGAATGTCATTCGTTACTCGCTATTCGACATTCTAACTAATCCCGTAGGCCTACCGCCTGGGCGTTCGTTACGAGTTCCTTGTACAGGGCATCAAGAGCATCGGGGACGACGCGGGTATTCCCTAGAACGGCCATGTAGTTGGTATCACCGGTCCAGCGGGGGACGATGTGGGCGTGGACGTGGTCGGGCAGGCCCGCGCCTGCGCACAGGCCGATGTTATAGCCGATGTTGAAGCCCTGGGCGTGGACCGTTTGCCGGAGCAGGGCGACCGCATCGCGGATCATCCGCGACAGCTCGGCGAACTCGTCCTCGGGGATCTGCTCGATCTCACCCACGTGCGATCTGGGTGTGATCATCAGGTGCCCGTTGGTGTATGGGAAGCGGTTCATGACGACCAGGCACCAGCGGCCACGCCAGATGACGTGGTTGGCCTCGTCCGAGTCCATGTCCGACTGGTAACGGCAAAGGAAACAACCTTCCTCCTTGACCTCGTCAGCGAGGGAACGGATGTATTCCATGCGCCAGGGCGCCCACAGGTTCGTGTTGAATTCCGTCATACGTGGTTCCGGGCCTTCTCGCTGGACACGCCGCCCGATGAGTCTATCGGTCAGATCACGAGCCGACAAGAAACGCCGGGCGGTTTGCGTGCCCGGGCCGGATCGCTAGACGACCGTGCCCAATCGTGCGACACATTCTCTTTGGGGGAATCGCGCAGGCTGAAGCCTGCGGCTTAGTTCAGTTGCAGAATTGCGCACGGTCATTTAGATTTGCGGCATCATGAAGCGTTTGAAGCATTTCATCGTGACGGCGACGGCGGCGGGTGCGGTGCTGGTGATCTGTCTTTCGGGATGGGGATGCCGCCGTGACGTGCGGTTGGCCGGCAAGAAAGTGCGGAGCTTGCAGGTCCGCACCGTCGAGCATTACGGCGTCGTTCTGAATCAGGACGCCTCGCCGCAGGAGGTGGCCTATGTCCTTCTTCGAGCGATTCGGGACGACGTCAACGCGGCGTCGCCTGCCGAGCGGGAGGCCGCCTTGGACGTCCAGTTCGACGTTTGCCACCCCGGTTCGATTTCCGGTAGCTCCCGCCCCGGCGTCAAGCGCGACGAGGTCGTCCATCTGGTGGTTACGCACTGGGCGCCGGCGCTGGCTTACTACGTCGACAGCTTTGATTTCGATCCGGCAGAGGCGAAGTCACGAATGACGGTCTCGCCGACCAAGGTCCTTGGCGACGGGCGGCGAAGCTGCTCGGTATACCTGCCGGTAGACGATCCCAACGGGGATCCCAAGGCACGTGTGATCGCAGCGGTGGTTCTCATCCGGGCTAAGCCCGGCGGCGGCCCGTCGAGCGGCACCGACGGCGATACCGGTTACTGGCGCGTGAATCGCGTTGGCTTTCGACTGGGGACCCGTCGTGCTCCGTCCAGCGCCGGATCGCCCCCAAGCACTGGCCGCTCCGGGTGAAAGCCGGACGAGAAACCGAGCCGCGACCGTGAGGGAGCGGTTTTCCGCGGATGATACCGCGCACCGCTTCCTTACGGGCGCGGCTCGGATAAGACTTCTCACACACGCTCTAAGGGATTCGGCTTTGAAGGATATGTCGGCGACGGTTTCCTGACCGAGTACCGTGTTTCATAAGTCTCACGACTACCTGAGCCGCAGGCTTTAGCCTGCGCGATTTCGCGGATGGGAAACCGGCTTTAACCTCGAGAATCGCGCAGGCTAAAGCCTGCGGCTCGGTTTGTAATCAGAGTCGCAGAATTCGCGAAACACTAGGTCGGATCGATCGACGCATACCGTTATGGAACCGCGAACGATTACAGTCAAGGGGGCTCGCGAGCACAATCTCCGCGACGTCTCGGTGACGCTGCCACGCAACAAGCTTATTTGCTTCACCGGTGTTTCCGGCAGCGGCAAGAGCACGTTCGCGTTTGATACGCTGTTCGCCGAGGGACAACGCCGTTACATCGAGTCGCTCAGCTCCTACGCCCGGCAGTTTCTGGGCCAGTTGCCCAAGCCCGATGTGGAGAAGATCACAGGCCTAAGCCCGTCCATCGCCATCGGACAAAAGACCGGCGGCTGGAACCCGCGAAGTACCGTTGGCACCATTACGCAAATTCACGATTATCTGCGCGTGCTGTACGCCCGCGTCGGCAGACAGCATTGCCCAAGCTGCGGCGAAGTCATTCAGGCTCAAACCCGCGATCAGATCGTGGCCAGGGTTCTTCAGTTGCCGGCCGGGGTCAGAGTGTTGATGCTCGCCCCGGTCGTGCGCGGGCAGAAGGGTGAGTTTCGCGACTTGTTTGAGGATATGGTTCGGCAGGGATACGCCCGGGCGCGGATAGACGGTGAGGTCTTCGCGTTGTCGGACGCGCCGCGGCTGTCGCGGAACATACGTCACGACATAGAGATCGTGGTGGACCGGCTGGCGATATCGGAGTCGGTTCGTTCGCGGCTGGCCGAGGCCGTCGAGCAGGCGCTGAAGCTGGGCGACGGGACGCTTATCGTGCAGCAGGTTGAGGATGACGCAGCGCCCGGTTCAGGTTCGACTACGGGTGCAACGGGAGGCTCGTCCGCCCGTGCTTCGACCGCACACGCTTCCCGGCCGCGTGATCTGCTCTTGTCTTCGCGATACGCGTGCCCGCGCTGCGACTTGAGTTTCGAGGCCCCCTCGCCCCAGTTGCTCAGCTTCAACTCGCCGGTCGGGATGTGTCAGGCGTGCGACGGGTTGGGGCGGAAGTTCGACTTCGATCCCGGCCTTCTGGTGCCCGATCCGAGCAAGCCATTCCTGCAGCCGGCGGTTGAGCCGATGCGCACGAAGATCGGCCGATGGCGGCGGCACATCTACGAGGCCGTGGCCAAGCACGTCGGGTTCGATCTTGGGACACCGTGGCGAGACCTGCCCGACCGGGCCAAACATGCGTTGCTGTACGGCCTGGGAGATACGCATCTTACGTTCGAGTGGCGCTGGTCGGGCGGGATCTGGCGACACGGCGGGACGTTTTGCGGGGTGATCGAGGATCTGCATTCGCACTACAAGAAGGCCAGGTCGTCGTTCGTGCGGGCGTACTATGAGAAGTACATGCGGCAGGCCCAGTGCCCGGAGTGCGGCGGGTCGAGGCTCAACCGCCAGGCGACGGCGATTCGCATCGGAGGCAAGAGCATCGTCGAGGTCTCGGCCCTGACCATCGACGAGGCGGCCGGGTTCTTCGAAGGGCTTGAACTGACGAAGACCGAGCACACGATCGCCGAGCAGGTGTTGCGCGAGATTCGCGGCCGGCTGCGGTTTTTGCAGGACGTGGGGCTGAGCTACCTGACGCTGGAGCGGGCTGCCCCGACGCTTTCTGGTGGCGAGTCGCAGCGCATTCGCCTGGCGAGCCAGATCGGATCGGGCCTGGTCGGGGTGCTGTACATCCTGGATGAGCCATCCATCGGCCTGCACGCCCGTGACAACCGGCGGTTGCTCGATTCGCTGCTGCACCTGCGCGACATGGGCAACACGGTGATCATCGTCGAGCATGACGAGCAGACGATGCACGCGGCCGATGTGATTGTCGACTTCGGGCCCGGGCCGGGCATCCGCGGCGGCGAGGTTGTGGCCCAGGGACCGATAGAGAAGGTCAAACGCGCCCGCCGCTCGGTGACAGGCAGGTATCTGTCGGGCAAGGATAAGATAGATATCCCCAAAAAGCGCCGGCCCGTGAAGAGGCGCGGTGGGGCAAAGCTCCCGAGCCGCAGGCTTTAGCTTGCGGCTTAGTTGGGCGCGAACGCTACGAAACACGGTACTGGATCGGTCTCGGATCTTGCCGGGGAACGATTGATAGAATCTGACTAGGCATGTGGACTGGTGATATGAAGCGAATGTCAGTCTCCGATTTCAAAGCCCGCTGTCTAGCTCTTTTGGACGAGGTGGCCGTGTTCGGGGAGCCGATCGTGATCTTGAGGCGCGGCAAACCTGTAGCCCGGGTGATCCGTGCTGTGAATGGCGAGGAGGATTACCCTCAGCATACGCTCAAGGGCACGGTCGATGTGGTGGGCGACATTGTTTCCCCTGTACTCCCACCTGAAGCGTGGGCGTCTTGTCACGACCCATGAGGGCAAGCGGCGGGTGGAATCCGCCCTACGGCCTGGTACTCGGTTCAGTTGTGCGCAGTGGAGACGCGATGTGAAGTGAAACGACGACAGCCATATCGTTCACGCGTGTGTATTCGGGTAGGATGTCGATTGTGAAGATTTACATGGACGTGTGTGCACTGAAACGGCCATTCGATGACCGTTCGCAGCCTCGCATCGAGGCCGAAGCGGTAGCGGTGCTGGAAATTCTCGGCCGTGTTCAATCAGGGAACGATCTGCTCGTCTGGTCGTCGGCCCTGAAGTTCGAGAACGACGCAGATCCAGATCTGGAAGTACGCCAGGTCGTCGCGGAGTGCGGGGGATTGTCCGACGAGCTGGTCGTCCTATTGCCCGAGGCCGAGCGACGAATCAGTGACCTTGTCAAGTTGGGCCTGACGCCGCTCGACGCCGCCCACCTGGCGCTGGCGGAGGCCGCCGGTTGCGATGTGTTGCTCACCTGCGACGACCGTTTCATGAGGCGTGCGAATCGGGGTCCTACTTACTCGAAAGTCTTGAACCCGGTACAATACCTGCAGGAGGTGAGCGATGATCAGCCGCCTGAGTGAGGATCAACTCAAGGAAAAAGCCTGGGAGGTTCTGGCCAAGCATCTCGGTCCGGTCGAGGCCATGCGATTCTTGAGCCTGGTGCGCACCAACCCGCGCGACTACCAGGCCTGGCGAGAGGAGCGATTCAAGGATCTCACGGCCCGGGGCCTGATCGACCAGCTCAAATCACTCGACGCCAAATCCGGGCTGTCCCCTGAAACGGACAGCGGATTTCACGCGCGATAGAACACCCTGCGTGAGCACCACCTGGCCGTAGAGTGGGCCGTGCCCACCAAATCCACTGAAGCGAGAATCACATGACAAAAAAGATCGACGATCTGAGCATCTTCGGTGAGTATGGGCAGACAGTAGGGCGGGTTCCGCCCGCCGGTTAGGCTGAGAGACGGACAATGTCCAGGAAGGCCGAGAGCTGTGTAGAAGAGGAGATCATGCGGAGATTCGTGCTCCTATGTCGCATGACGGACGAGCACCTTTCCAACATGCCTCCTCAGGATCGCGACCGGATGATGCAGGTCCACCTGGCGCAGGCGCGTGGAGCGACCAGGAACGGCGATTTGTTGTGGCAAATGACGGACGCGATTCTCATGATGCGAGCGGGCCTGACGTTGCCAAGTGAGGGGGGTAGATGACAAACGCGCTGATCGAGACCCTTGGGCTGACGGTTGAAATACTTGACGCGGAAAACATCCGGTACGCGATTACCGGATCCGTGGCAAGCAGTGTGCACGGTGAGCCATGCGTCAGTCAGGACGTGGACCTGATCCTTCAAGCATCGGAGGAGAAGGCGGCGGCAATCGCTCGCAGACTTCCGGCTCGCTTTTACGGCGAAGAAGACATGTTGGTCGATGCGGCGCGGCGGCTGAGTTTGACGAATCTGGTCGACAATCGCACCGGCCTGAAGGTGGATCTATCATTCGTTCCTACCGACGGCTACCTCGACGAAGTCCTCGGCCGCTGCGTAGAGTCGCGAATAGGAAGCGCCGGTCCGGTTTTCCGTTTCGCCACTGCCGAAGATGTCATTCTGATGAAACTGCTCTGGCGCAAGGACACACGGTCGCAAAAGCAATGGGAGAACGCGCTGGGCGTCGTTCGCGTGCAGGGCGCCCGGCTCGACTGGAAATACCTGTTCGAACAGGCACGCAAGCTGGGCCTCGAGGAGGACCTGGTTGCCCTGCGCGATGAAGGTGGGGTTTGAGGATGTATGGGAAAGATGGAGCGCAAACAGCATGGGCGTGGCCGTGGATTCGTCAGATCGGAGGAACGTAAATCATGGAGGTCCCTGAACGGTTTTCGATCGCCGAGGAAGAATTGGCCGAGTTCTGCCGGCGGAATGCCATTCGTCGGTTGTCTGTGTTTGGCTCCGCTCTGCGCGAGGACTTTGGTCCAGGTAGCGATCTGGATCTCCTTGTCGAGTTCGAGCCCGGCCGCGTCCCCGGCCTGCTCGGCCTGGCGGCCATGGAGCGGGAGCTTTCCGAATTGGTGGGTGGGCGGAAGGTGGATCTGCGCACGGCCGAGGATTTAAGCCGTTATTTCCGCGACGATGTAGTGGCGGCGGCGGAGGTTCAGTATGAACAGAAGTGACGCGGTGCGATTCCGCCATATGCTGGATGCCGCGCGTGAGACCATCTCCTTCGCATGCGGACGCGCCCGGAGCGAGCTTGATTCCGATCGTATGCTGGTTCTTACGTTGATGAAGTCCATCGAGATTATTGGTGAGGCGGCGGGTAAGATCAGCGACGGGGAACGGGCCCGCCACGCAGCAATTCCCTGGGCAGACATCGTCGGCATGCGCAATCGCCTCATTCACGCGTATTTCGACGTTAATCATGACGTGCTTTGGCAAACCGTCGTCGCCGACTTGTCGCAGCCTGTCAACCTGCTTGAGATTGCACTTTCTTCAGAGGAAGCCACCTGAGGAAAGACCATTCGGCGTGGTTGTCTGGCCAGGTTGGGAAGAAGATGAAGCGTAAGCGGCGGGTGGAACCCGCCCTACAAACAAACAGGACACCGTCGTATGATCGACGGGCGTCGGGTGAGTCGGGGCGCTCCGCCGATTCCCGTGAATTACAGTGGCTTACCGTTGTCGGGGCGGCGCAGAACAACCTGCGCCGTATCGACGTTGATATCCCGCTGGGGCGGTTTGTTTGTGTCACCGGCGTGTCGGGATCGGGGAAGAGTTCGCTCGTTGATGATATTATATGTGAGACATTGACGCGCGATCTGAACGGGGCGCAAAAGGTCAATCCCGGCAAGCACGAACGCATCGACGGGCTTGAGCATCTCGACAAGATCATCGACATCGACCAGACACCCATCGGGCGGACGCCGCGTTCCAACCCGGCTACCTACATCAAGGTGTTCGACCACATTCGGGCGATATACGCCAAGGTGCCGGACGCGCGGGTTCGCGGGTACAAGCCGGGGCGGTTCAGCTTCAACGTTCAAACAGGCGGCAAGGGCGGCGGACGCTGCGAGGCGTGCGAGGGGAACGGCTCGAACCGCATGGAGATGGATTTCCTGGCCGACGTGTGGGTGACCTGCCCGGTATGCAACGGGCGGCGATTCAACCGCGAGACGCTACAAGTCCACTACAAGGGCAAGAGTATCGCCGACGTGCTTCAGATGGACGTGCAGGAGGCGCTGGAGCACTTCGGCGCCATCCCGAAGATATCGGCCATGCTCCAGACGCTGCACGACGTGGGGCTGGACTACATCAAGCTGGGTCAGCCGTCGCCGACGCTTTCAGGCGGAGAGGCGCAGCGCATCAAGCTGGCCCGCGAACTGGTCAAGAAGTCCACCGGGCGCACGCTGTACATCCTTATGAACCGACGACGGGATTGCACTTCGACGACATCAAGCGGCTGCTGGAGGTTTTGCACCGCCTGGTGGACGCGGGCAACAGCATCATCGTCGTCGAACACAACATGGACGTAATCAAGACGGCCGACTGGATCATCGACCTGGGACCGGAAGGCGGGGCCGGGGGGGGGCGGATCGTGGCCCAGGGCACTCCGGAACAGGTGGCCAAGTCTAAGAAGAGCTACACCGGAGCGGTGCTGCGGGGGGTGCTGGGTGACGGCGCGTGGGCCGGGTTTTCAACTCACCGGCTGAAAGCCGGTGCCACACATCCACCCGGTGCCACACATCCACCCGGTGCCACGCGGGCAACCGGTGCCACACGCACGATCCGGGTGGTGGGGGCGCGGCAGCACAACCTCAAGGACATCACGGTCGAAGTTCCGCGTGACAAAATGACCGTCGTTTCAGGCCCCAGCGGCAGCGGCAAGAGCAGCTTCGCCATCGACACCGTCTACACCGAAGGGCAGCGGCGATACGTCGAGTCGCTTTCCGCGTACGCCCGCCAGTTCGTGGGCCAGATGCAAAAGCCGCGCGTCGAGCACATTGAGGGTCTGTCGCCGGCCATCTGCATCGAGCAGAAAGCCGCCGGCAAATCGCCGCGCTCCACAGTAGGCACGGTAACGGAGATCCACGACTACATGCGTGTTCTGTGGGCGCGGATCGGGCAGCCCTACTGCCCACAGTGCCGCATCCCCATCGGTACGCAAAGCAGCGATGAGGTTGTCGAGAAGATCCTCACCCTGGGTGAGGGGCGACGGATACTGCTGCTCGCCCCGGTCGAGCGGATCGGCCAGGAAACCTACCGGCAATTGTTTGATCGTTCCCGGGCCAACGGCTATGCCCGCGTCCGGATCGACGGCGAAGTCGTCTCGCTGGACGCAGAGATCAACATAGACCACCGGCGGCGTCACAACGTCGAGCTGGTGGTGGATCGGGTTATCGTGCGCAAGGCGCAGGTGTCGCGATTGACCGACAGCATCGAGCACGCACTTTCCGTCGGCGAGGGCATATTGATCGTCCAGACCGTTGACGGCGAGGTGAAAGGTTCCGGCAAGGCCAAAAAACCCGGACGCAACGAACATCGCTTCTCGCAGCATCATTCGTGCGATCAGTGCGGGGAAAGCTATGAGGAACTGACCCCGCACCACTTTTCGTTCAATAGTCGGCTGGGTTGGTGCGAGTCGTGCGAGGGGCTGGGTGTTCAGCTCGGTGCAAGCCCGGCCGCGATCGTGATCCACCCCACGCGCTCGATCCTGGACGGGGCCATCGCGGGGTGGGGCGAGCTTCAGCCCGGCGGGGCGTTGCACACGCTGGCGTCTGCGGTCGCGGATTTCATTGGCTTCGACCCGAATCGGCCTTGGAACTCACTGGCCGAGCCGCAGCGCTTGGAGTTCTTGCAGGGCTGCGGCGAGGACTGGATCGAGGTACGCAATGTGGGACCGGCTTCCAGCCGGTCTTGCAGCGGGCTGAACTCCCGTATGCGGATTCGCTGGCGTGGGTTTTTCCCGGCCATCAACCGGGCGACGAGGATAAGCTGGCAGTATCGCAAACGGTTGGAGGAGCTGGTTACCGACGTGCCGTGCGAAGCCTGCGGCGGGAGCCGACTCCGGCCGGATGCGGCGGCTGTGCGGCTGGCAGGCAAGACCCTGCACGATGTGTGCGTCATGCCGCTGGGCGAGGCGCTCAAGTGGTTTCGCGGCCTCAAGCTCGACAAGCGCGACCGCCGGATCGCTGGCGAGGTGCTGCGCGAGGTTGTCTCGCGCTTGACGTTCCTGGTGGATGTGGGGCTGGACTACGTCACGCTGCACCGATCCGCGCCGACGCTATCGGGTGGTGAATCGCAACGGATTCGTCTGGCCTCGCAACTGGGTGCGGGGTTGACCGGCGTGCTGTACGTGCTGGACGAGCCGACCATCGGACTGCACCCGCGCGACAACGACCGGCTCATAAATGCACTGCACAAGCTGCGTGGCCTGGGCAACACGCTGATGGTCGTCGAGCATGACCGGGCGGTTATCGATTCCGCCGACCATGTGCTGGATTTCGGCCCGGGTGCGGGGGCGTTGGGCGGTGAAGTCACGGCCGCCGCCTCGCCCAAGCGGCTGAGATCGAAGCGGGCGTCGTTGACCGGACGGTACCTGGCGTCCAAGGAATCCATTCCGGTCCCGTCGAATCGCCGGCCGGTGAAGCCTTGGGGGGGGGACGTCTCACCGAGCCGCAGGCTTCAGCCTGCGCGAACGTACGAGCGAGAATCAGATACGCTGGTGCGAGAATCCCTTTTAACACCCGGGCCAGGGGCCGAGAAAGAGTTCTCGGCCAAGCGAACCGCCGAGCGACTCAATTGGCTGGTGATCCACGGCGCCCGTGAGAACAACCTCAAGGAACTCGACGTGGCCTTTCCGCTGGGGAGGTTCACCTGCGTCACCGGCGTGTCGGGCAGCGGCAAGAGTTCACTGGTGACCTCGATTCTGTACCAGGCGCTGGCGCTTCGGATTCATCGAGCCAGGGTGGTGCCCGGCGGGCATGAGCGGATCAGCGGCATCGAGCAGGTAGACAAGGTGATCAATGTCGATCAGTCGCCGATCGGCAACACCCCGACCAGCACCCCGGCCACTTATACGGGCGTGTTCGACGCGATCCGCGAGTTGTTCGCCCGCCTGCCGGATAGCAGGGTCCGCGGCTACACGGCCAGGCGGTTCAGCTTCAACGCACCCGGCGGTAGGTGCGAGCATTGCGAGGGCATGGGTCGGCGATGTATCGAGATGCACTTCCTGCCGGACGTGTGGATCGAATGCGAGGAGTGCGGCGGCACGCGGTATTCCACCCAGACGCTCGAGGTGCGCTATCGCGGCAAGAGCATCGCGGACGTGCTGGTGATGTCGGTGGCCCAAGCCCGCGATCTGTTCGACAGCATCCCCAAGGTGCGCCGAATGCTACAAACGCTGGACGATGTCGGTCTGGGATACCTGCCCTTGGGGCAGCCTGCCCCGACGCTGTCGGGCGGCGAGGCTCAGCGGGTCAAGCTGGCGGCTGAGCTTGGCCGACCGTCAACCGGCAAGACGTTGTACATTCTGGACGAGCCGACCACGGGCCTGCATTTCGACGATCTGAAGAAACTGCTGGCCGTCGTTCACCGACTGGTGGACCTGGGCAACACCTGCGTCTGCATCGAGCACAACCTCGACGTGATCAAAACGGCCGACTGGGTGATCGACCTGGGGCCGGAGGCGGGTGACGCCGGCGGCTACATCGTGGCGGAGGCGACGCCCGAGGATCTGGTCAAGGTCAAGGAATCGCATACCGGGGCGGCGTTGAAGGTGGTTCTTGAGGCCGGGCCGATCAAGCGGCGCAAGGTCTTCGACCCAACCCGTCAGGCGGACATGGAAGCCGAGCTACATCGGCCTCTCAAGCTCGAAGGCGGCGCCTCTATACCATGGCAGCGGGACGGTCGGGCCTGGCACTCGGTTGGGCAACGGGCGCACAAGTCGGAGCCGGTGCTTTGGGACGCCGATCTTGTGCTGTGGCTGGTGGACGCGATTGAGAAGGCCGGCTCGTTCGCCCCGGCCGACTTCAATCATCGATCACGTATTGAAATCCGCAGCCCGAGCAAAGCGGTGACATGGTTCTGTCACATCCTTACCGGCGGGGACCACTTGCTTGATGTCACGATCCGCGTCCCGAAGGGCTCGTTCAAGGCTCGCAGACTTCTGACACAGCTCGGCATCAAGACGCTCGACGACCGGACCGACCTTCCGATCTACGGCCAATGGGATCGTATCCGCATCCGCGGGGCGGCGGACGGTTGGGACGACGTTCGCATCCTCCTGTGTGATTTCCAGGACGTCGACAAGGCCGCTTTCAAGCGGTTTCTGAAGGAAGCCATCCGGGCGTACGAGTCACGGGTGCGTGAGATGTCCGACCTGCAGCGAGGGCAGCCGTGGGAAACCGATGGACTGCAATGGCACACTTCGCAACGATCGATCGTTTCGTCTCAGCGGCCGTTGTGGTCGCCGGCGGCGTTGGTCTCGCTGGTGGGACGACTGCGCGGGCTTGAGCATGGACTGGAGGTGTCCTGGAACTCCAGGAGTGCGGTACATCTCAGCGCGAAGGGCGATGCAACATCGCTCATCAGGATCGCGACCAACTCGGCCAAGGGGTTGCGAGTCGAAATCCGCGCCCCAAAGAACGTACTCACGCCGACGCAGGTGGACAAGCTCGGACGAACGCCGAAGATCAGCCGCGGCGGCGATCACGATCTTCTTCAGTTCTGGATCGAGTCGATGGCCGACAACGACAAAGCCCAGCTCCGCCGCGTGTGGGACCTGTGCCGGGCGGCTGCCGTGGCAGCGTTTGACCACGGCGCGATTTAGTTATATAATAAATTCAGGAGGGCCGAATGGTCTTCCGATGGAATGACTGGAACCGCGATCACATCGCCCGTTGACGAACGGGCAGAAGAGGCGCTATCGGAGGCAATACCGGTGAAGTCTCGCAGCCCAGCCAAGAAAGCCATGAAACCGCGACCGAGGTCACGACGCTCCAAAGACGTGTCGGAGTTCGACACAGAGTACGTCGCGGACACGTTTCGCGATCCGCCGCCGACTGCGCTGGCTAAGTGGGAAAAAGCGAAAGCCAAGCGTGGGCGACCCGTGCAAGGTAAGGGAGCCAAGGTGATCTCCGTAAGTATCGAGCAGGGCTTGTTGGCCCGCGCCGACAAACTGGCGCGTAAGAAAGGCATCTCGCGAGCCAAGCTCATCTCACGGGGTCTGAATGCGGTGCTCGCTGAAGAGATTGGCGAATGACGTCCGTTGCCTCGATTCTATGACGGGATCCAAAGCAGGGCCTCGTCGGACGGAATGCGGGAGAATTCAGGATAAGGACTGACCACCCCTCTCCAGGTGGTAGGGTGGTCGCATTGAGTACCGGAGGTTTCGACATGAATTACCTCGGAATCGCTCGCCAGGAGAACGGCCGGATCGTGATGCCGGACGCGTTTGGAGAGGGTGTGGAGGGTCAGATGTACGAGGTCATAGAAGTCGGAGGGGATATTCTGCTCACCACGACACCGCTGGACCGCCGGCGACTGGAGCGGATCGAACAACTCACGAAGTCGTCGATCGAGGATCACCGGAAAACGCTCGATGGTCTGGGACGATGAAGTGGATCACACTGGATGAATTGCTTCTTGTTCACGCCCGGGTGCTCGAGCAGACGGGTGGGGCCCCGGGGATCGTGAACCCGGGTGGAATGGAGTCAGCGCTGGTACGCCCCTTTACGGAGTTCGGCGGCGAGGCTCTGTTTCCGAAACCGCTCGACAAGGTGGCTGCGTTAATTCATTCCGTGATCGCATTTCACCCTTTTGCTGATGGGAACAAACGGGTCGCGCTCGTCGCGGCCGATGTGTGCCTGCGACTAAACGGATATCGCCTCGCACCGTCTGACGAAGTGGAACCGTTTTTCTGGTCGATTACACGGGGCGAGCAATCGGTCGAACAGATCGCACAGTGGCTTGGTGGGCATACTGAGGCGTGGGCAGACCGGTGACACACGCCGCACGACTCGAGTGGCGGCGGAGGGTGCCCCATACCATTGCGTATCGATGGGTGGAGGACGCGCAGAATGCAGAATGTCGAATGCAGAATGCTGAAATCCCAGACTCGCTCCCGCGCTTCATCCTTCATCCTTCATCTTTCATCTTCCCTTCATCCTTCCGTGAGTTCCGTGCCTCACCCTTCACCTTAGGGCGAAGGTATGGGGCACCCGCCTCAAGATTGTTGCAGAAGCGACGCTTCAAAAAATCCACCCACGGGTTTTGCGGGAGGGCCAAAAAAAGGGCGCGCCGTGGTATAATCATCTCCGGTCGCTGAGAGTGGCGATCGTGTTAGAGGTTTGCGTTGCCCAGGCCGGCGGGAAGTCGAGTTGGTTTCCCGCCCCAACCGGGCAAACCGGGGAGATTCAACATGTCACGTCGAACCGTTATTCATGCCGTGCTGTCTGGGACAGCAAAGACGATCTTTGCCGCACCTGTCGTTTTCGGCATACTGTCGCATTGTGTGGTTTACGCTGATGAACCGGCTGAGGTGGCAAAAGCGGCCGAGGAAGTCGCGACCGCCCAAGAACCGATCCAACCAACACTGCCGCCGAAATGGAGCGAGACGTTTCGCTGGCGCTCCATCGGGCCGGCCAACATGGGTGGGCGGATCACGGCCATCGCCGTGTACGAGAAAGACCCGTGCACCTATTGGGTGGCCACCGCCTCGGGCGGGCTGCTCAAGACCGTCAACAATGGGATCACCTTCGAGCACCAGTTTGACCATGAGAACACCGTGTCGATCGGTGATATGGCTGTGGCTCAGTCCGACCCGAACATCGTGTGGGTGGGCACGGGCGAGGCCAACCCGCGCAACAGCGTCTCCTGGGGCGACGGGGTCTACAAATCCACCGACGGCGGGAAAACGTGGACGCACATGGGGCTTAAGCGATCGTTCCAGATCGGACGCATCGCCATCCATCCGACTAATCCCGACATCGTGTACGTCGGCGCGCTGGGCCGGTTGTGGGGCCCGAACGAGGAGCGAGGCCTGTTCAAGACGACCGACGGCGGCAAGACGTGGGAGAAAGTCCTCTACATCGACGACAAGACCGGCGTCATGGACGTGAAGATGCACCCGGCCGCCCCACAGACGCTGCTGGTCGCGACGTGGGAGCGTCAGCGCGACGAGTTCGACACCAACAGCCCGGCCAAGAAGTGGGGACCCGGCAGCGGTGTGCACAAGACGACCGACGGGGGCAAGACGTGGCGGCGCATCACCGAGGGTCTTCCTTCCTGCGAACTGGGCAGGATGGGCATCGACTTCTACCGCAAGGATCCCAACACCGTGTACATGGTGCTGGAGTCGGAGCACATTGGTAGGGAGCCGGAGAACGCCGCGTATATGGGCATCCGGGCAGAGGATGTCGACGTAGGGGCAAGGTTCACCGAAATCACCAAAGACGGACCGGCGGAAAAGGCCAAGCTGAAGAAGGGCGACATAGTCGTGTCCGTCGATGACAAGACCGTTCATTCGTACAACGGCTTCCTTACCGAGATCCGCAAGCGGGCGGCGGGCGACACGGTAAAGGTCGAGGTCTCACGCGAACGCAAGAGCGTGTTTGCCGAAGTGACCTTTGCCAAGCGCCCCGGCGGCGACGGCAAAAACGACTCGCGCCGGCGCAGCCCGTTCAGTTCGGTTCTAGGCGGTCAACGCGAGAACATTCAGGAACAGCAGGGGCCTAAGGGGCACGAATACGGCGGGATATACCAATCCACCGATGCGGGCGATTCGTGGACGCGGATCAACAGCGTCAACCCGCGCCCGATGTACTTCAGCGAGGTACGCATCGATCCAAGCGACAACAATTACCTGTACGTGCTGGGGATCCAGTTGTACCGGTCCAAGGACGGCGGCAAGACACTCACGCCAGACGGCGGACGCGGAGTGCATCCGGATCATCACGCGATGTGGATTGACCCGAGCGACGGTCGCCACATGATCCTCGGCACTGACGGTGGCCTGTACGTCACGCACGATCGAATGGAAAAATGGGACCACCTGAACCACATGGCCATCGGTCAGTTCTATCATGTGGCCGTGGACGCGACGCGGAACTACAAGGTGTACGGCGGATTGCAGGACAACGGCAGTTGGGGCGGGCCAAGCCGGGTGCGAGACGGATCAGGCCCGATCAACGAGGACTGGTTCCGTGTCGGCGGGAGCGACGGGTTTGTGTGTCGCGTCGACCAGAATGATCCTGATCAAGTCTATGTCGAGGCCCAGAACGGCGGCCTGAGCCGGTACAACCTGCGGACCGGCGAGCGCGGGATGATCCGCCCACGCCCCACGCGCGGGCAGCGCTATCGCTTCAACTGGAGGACGCCGTTTTCTCTCTCAAGCCATAACTCCGCCATCTACTACACGGCGGCCAACTATGTGTTCCGATCGCTCAATCAAGGACGGGACCTCAAGACAATCTCGCCGGAGATTACTCGCACCGAGCGCGGCAGCGCCACGGCCCTGGCCGAGTCGCATCACGATTCGGACGTGCTCTACGTCGGCACCGACGACGGCGCCCTGTGGGGAACTCGCGACGGCGGGCACGAGTGGACCAAGCTCGTCGACTTCGGTGAAGATGAATCGAAGAAGGAAGACAAATCGGACAAGGTGTCGGAAGGTGAAGCCTCCAAAGACGCCGAGGCGGCAGCCAAAACCGAACCCGCTGGTGAGACTGGTGCTGGTGCGAGAATCCCACCTGCTGGTGCGAGAATCCCTTCTCGCACCCCACCGGCGGCCCGGCGCGACAGTCTATTCGGACCTCCGCCTGGGCAAGATCAGCGCCCCGCACGCGGCGGACGGATGATCCAGTTCCTCAAGGGGCTCGACGCCAACGGTGACGGGAAGATTCAAAAGGACGAGTTGCCTTCTGACCGTTTAGCCCCGCTGTTCGATCGCGTCGACGCCAACGACGACGGCGTGCTCGATGAGGACGAACTGAGCGCGGTGATCGCCCGCATGGGTGGCGCTGCCCCTGAAGCTGAACACGACCCGACAAAGGAACCGCCGGACCAGAAGAAACCCGCGAGCGGTGACAAACCGCCGGTCGAGGAGGGCGAACAACCTCCCACAAGCGGTGAGAAGTCCGAGGTCGAGCCGAAGCCTACGACGGGCGACGCCCCCCCCCCGTCCGAAAGTGCTGCCCCGGAGACGGGCGTGTCCGAGCCGCCCGCCGGCGATCAAACGGGCTCCGAGGTGGCCGAGGCAAAGGGCGACGAGGAGCCGGCCGAGAAGAAGCACGAGCCGCCCGCCGAGGTGACGAAGCCCGAACCGGAAGCGCAAGAGGGAGTAACGAAGAACGAAGAACCCTCCGCCGGCGAGGCGCCGACTGCTAAATCAAAGGAATCTGCAACCGCAGCACGCGAGGAGCCCGTAACTACAGAAGAACCACCTCCCGGCGAACAGCCGGAGGCAGACCCAAAGCAGTCTCCAACAGAAGTAAAGGAGGGCGTTGCGGCGACCAACGAGCCGCCCGCGGGTGAGGAACCGACGGCAGAGCCACAGGAATCTCCGACAGAAGCACAGCAGGATGCGCCGACGGTTGAAGAACCACCCGCCGGTAAAGAACCGATCGCTGAGCCAAAGGAATCTCCACCTGAACCGCAGGAAGGTGTGGTGACGGCCAAGGAACCGTCTGTCGAGGAGGAATCGACTGATGAGTCAAAGGAATCGCCGCCGCAGACGGTGGAGGCTGCGGTGAAGGCTCAGGAACCGTCCGTCCAACAAGAGCCGGTCGCCGGCGTCGCCAACAAGGCGCAGGTCAAGGGCGATCCGATTACGGGCGAGTGGTCAGCCCGCGTCCTCGCGGACAACATCCCGCCAGAGCGAGCCATGTTCACCTTGAAGCTCACGCTCACGCCCGAGGACAAGCTCACAGGTTCATACATATCACAGATGAGCGAGGGCGAGGTGATCGACGGGCGGTTCGAGCGAAAGAGCGGCAAGCTCACGTTCGTCGTCGACACGGGCCGTATAACCCTCGAGGTCAATGCGGCTCTGAGCGGATCGAAGATGACCGGCGACGTGGATGTCGGCGGCGGGATGTTCACCTTCGATTTCGAGGGTGAGCGTACCAGGGCCGGGGTCGCACACGCCAAGGGCGAGAAGAAACAAACCAGGGCGGAACAGTACGCTTGGAAACCGCTCAACGAGCTGCTGCCCGGCCCGCGATGCGTCAGTTCCATCGAGGCATCTCGCTTCGACCAGAAGCGCGCATACGTCACATTTGACGGCCATCGCAGCGACGACGACGAGCCGTACATCTTCGTCACCGAGAACTACGGCGAGACCTGGCGACCGATCCGATCGAATCTGCCGATGTCGGCCGGCTCCACGCGCGTTATCCGTGAAGACGTCGTCAATCCCAACCTGCTTTATCTCGGCACCGAGTTCGGGGCCTGGGTCAGTGTGGATCGCGGTACAAGCTGGACGAGGCTCAACAGCAACCTGCCCACGGTGGCCGTCCATGAGATCGCGGTCCATCCGACGGCCGGTGAGATCGTGGCCGCCACGCACGGGCGCAGCCTGTGGATCCTGGACGTCACGCCCCTGCGGCAGATGACCGATGAGGCGGTCGTGGCCAAGGCACATTTGTACGAGCCGTCCCCCGGCATCTATTGGCGTTCCGCCCCGCGGCGTGGCGGCGGAGGTGCGCGTCGATACGTCGGTCAGAACCCGCCATCGGGTGCCCGGATCAGCTATTCGATCAACCAGCAGCCCCGACGGATCAAACTCGAGATCACCGACCAGGCCGGGGAAACCGTCCGCGAGCTCGAAGCGAATCCCAAGCCGGGCCTGCACCAGGTGACGTGGGATCTTCGGCACCCACCACCACAGGGCAGCCGCAGCCGCTGGCAGAGAGGACGACCGGTAGAATCCGGAAAGTACGTTGTGGCCTTGACGGTCGACAACCAGACGCTGCGGCAGGAGTTGGCCGTGCAGACCGACCCGCAGTACCCTGACTATAAGCCGTGGGAGCAGGAGACCTGGGAACTCGAGGCGCTGGAACCGCATGATCCCGAGCCGATGATGGCCCCGGATTTCGATTAATCCCGACGCCGCGTCGACAGGCTCGCAGACTCAGCGACCGCCCGCTGCAAGCTGCAACCCTGAGTGTGACAACTAACCCGGATTATTCAGTGCGCCGTGAAAGGCGTGGATCTTCAGTGGGTGAGATTCCCACCCGGCAACTCCTCACCCAGCCAGGCCATAGCTCGTTGCTGTTGCCTGGGGCGTTCGGGCCTGCTTGGAGGGCGGCAAAGGTCTGAAAAATAGCAGTTTTCGCAGAAATGTAAGAAACCAGACCCCCTCCTTTCGCGTACTTAACAGTGTGGAAGAC
>Ga0114922_10002111_pt1 | contig 18774 bp, 16 predicted proteins | sample AartaG_FD_100975 | JGI IMG/M metagenome (GOLD analysis project Ga0114922, IMG submission 100975) | Deep subsurface microbial communities from Aarhus Bay to uncover new lineages of life (NeLLi) - Aarhus_00045 metaG | ecosystem: Environmental > Aquatic > Marine > Oceanic > Sediment | place...
AATTGTTGAATACCTGGAATTAACTTCCGATGACAGGATGCTTGTTGTTCTACCATTTTATTATTGCTATGGCTTGTCACTGCTGCATACACATTTACGGGTTGGCGGATCGATAGTATTCAATAATTCATTTATCTTCCTTGGAAAAGTTATTCAGGACCTGCTTGAATATAAATGCACTGGCTTTGCTGGAATCCCAAGTCATTTTCAGATACTCCTCAGGAAATCAGATACGTTCAAGGAAACCCGTTTCCCCAATCTTAAATATGTAACACAGGCCGGTGGCAAGCTAGCTACAATATTCATGGATGAGTTCAGGGAAGACCATCCTGAAATCAAATTTATTGTAATGTATGGCCAGACAGAAGCCACAGCCAGGTTATCATGGCTACCACCCGAGTTACATGAATCAAGAAAAGGCTCGATGGGTAAAGGGATCCCGAGGGTCGAATTAAAAGTGGTAAACGAGAAGGGTGAAAAGATTAAACCAGGGGAAATAGGGGAAGTAATAGCACAAGGCGATAACGTTATGATGGGTTATTTCCATGATGAAGAGGGCACAAACAAAGCACTCAGGAACGGATGGCTTTATACTGGTGACCTGGGCACAGTTGATGAGGATGATTATATCTATTTAACTGCACGGTCAAAGGAAATCATAAAAGTCAGGGGTAAACGCGTCAGTCCAAAGGAAATTGAAGCCGTGATCCTTGAGATTCCCGGTGTGATAGATTGTACGATAGACAGTATTGAGGATGAAATTGAGGGAGAAAAGCTAAAAGCAACTGTTGTAATCAGGAAAGACTACAAAGATTCACTAACCGGTGAAGTAATCAAGCAACACTGCTCGCAACACCTGGCATTATATAAAATTCCACAGGTATATGAGCTTAAGGATAATTTAACCATTACTGCAACTGGTAAGAAGATTAAAAAGCTTCAAGCTCCTAAATAACTATTTTTAAGGATTTGGAGAAATATATGAATCTAATAAGGCAACAAGGCAGATACCTGGTTTAATGTTGGTTGTGGTAAATATTTATTCTTTAATCTGAAGTTTCACCTTCCCAACCTGCTATTCTTGCGAGCATCCACCATTGAGCTTTAGCAAGTCTTATTGCTCCTGCTTCAGAAATATGTCCTGTTTCCCTGGGTATCTCATTTGTTGGAGTTATGGATGGAAATGTATGTCCATTCCATATTTTTGTTGTTAAACTTCCATCATTATTATGACATAAGATATCTGCATAATCAAAAAGTATTCTTGTTGAATCTGCTTTCACATATTCCCTGATTGCTTCATGTTTTATATGACCCTGGCATGCAGCCTCACCAACCCAATCTCCTTCATAATCTACAGGGCCCGTAGTGAAAACCATTCTTGTTGTGGGACTTTCTGATGCACAATGTGCAATATATTCTTCCATAGCACCAAGATAGGTTTCCAGATTTACACTATTCCCTGTTATGGCAAAGTCCCCGGCATCAAGCCCCCAGCATAGATTACCCTCCGGTCCGCCATAAGATGCTCCATACCAATGAACTCCGTATACCGGATCAGTTTCCTTACTCGCATTGCCTCCATCAATAACCATATCGCCACACCAACCAAATCCAATTGCACTGAACGGATGACCGGCATTATTATATGATTTTATTAAATTTTTAATCTCCACCCTGGCAGGATAAGGTCTTGATCCCTCATCATATGCAAACCATGTAAACCAGGTATCCTCTCCAACCCAGCCATAGTCCTCAACTCTGACATATTGATCTGTATAATCTTCGCCAGTAGAAACATTACATGCAAATTCAGGATATTCTTCCTCCAATAACTCCATCCCTGTTCTATATGCCGCAGAATGAGACTCGCCGATAAACGCAACCATCATCTTCTTTACCTTATCAATATATTCCTGCGGAATATCATCAAACTTTTCAACTACTGTATGATCAGCAATAATCTGATCACCTATTAAAGGTATAACTGGCGGTTCTTCTTGTTCTTGCTTTACTTCTCTGCATCCATAAGAAATCATTGGAAGAATGAATAATCCCAAGAAAGTAAGTTCGATTATTTTTTTCATGATAATAATTATAAAATGTTTGTTTAAGGACTATAAAACCTGATCAAGTTTGAAACAAACGGATTCAGAATTTGTTTATTGTATCGACTAATTAAGATATATTGTAACTTGAATACCTGAATCAAAATTGTTTTAAATTAATCTTGCGAATCCATAAGGATAAAAGTACATTTAAATCTTTTCTTATTTTGGTTATTTTTAACAATACAAAATTAAATCATTATGAAATCAAGAATAGTTATATTCATAATATTTTTGATGATAATCCCGGTAATTTCATGCAAACAGGAAAAAAAATCCTCTGATATGAACATTATTTTTCTTCATCATAGTACCGGGCGTGTTATCTGGAATGGTGGCACGGCGCCTTCAGGGATCACTCACTTTGCAGGCAGGATCAGTACCAGGCTTGAGAGCTTTTTAAACACAAAGGCACAATTGCGTTTGCTATTTAAAGAATATAATAAAGAACAGGATAAGAATTACTCCATCAAAGAAAAAATATTCCCAAAACCAGCTCCTTATGGATGGAATAACTTTCCCTACGATTATTATAATATCTGGGTTAAGAATGCCGGAGAAGAGCCTTTCATGGAGGAACCCACATTGGAGATGCTTACAAAGGATTACCAGGTTATAATTTTCAAACACTGTTTCCCGGTTAGTAATATTCAGGCCGACCCCGACTCCGCTGACATCAATTCAGACTATAAGTCAATCTCAAATTACAAGCTGCAATATTCAACACTAAGAGATAAACTCCACGAATTTCAAGATACTAAATTTATTTTGTTCACCGGCGCCGCCCAGGTCCGGTCCCTCATTACTGAGGATGAAGCTAAAAGGGCAAAAGAATTCTTCGGATGGGTAACTGATCAATGGGATCTGCCCGGTGATAATATTTTTCTCTGGGACCTTTACATCCTGCAAACTGAAGGAGGCTTATATTTTAAGGATGAATACGCAGTATCTCCAGATGACTCTCATCCAAATGATGACTTTGCCAGCAAAGTAGTTAAGCTATTGTTTAACAGGATTATTGATGTTATTGAAAATAATGGAACTGGAACTCAACTGACAGGTGAAGAGATATAATGTTTAATTAGTGATATTAATCTCGTTTTCAATAAGGTCATTTAAGTAAATAACTAATTCATTGGTGAATTCAATTGCAGCATCTTGCATAAGATGAGTTTCATCAAAGTAATTATCTTCATTCCTGTATATCGGGTTTTCAGTATTGTATATGTAGAAATAAGCTCCCTCACCGCTTAATTCCCTTATCCGGTTTTCGAATGATTTGCTATGAGTCTGATAAACAGGAGGAAATATAACAACCAGGTTAATATTATTTGTATTACACGTTTCAATGATTTTACTGTAGGCCTTTACTTTTTCAGGCAGCTCTTTATCTTCCGGATATATTCTTTCACCTGAAACATAATCAAAATCCATGTCCTCCGGCTTCCAGGAAATGGGCATCGAACCACAATCCCGGATAGTATCTATTGGTGTGAATCTTTTCTCTCTCAGGTCAAAATTATATTTATTTAACCTGTTTAAAACAAGGAAATTTGAAAATAATTTGTCCCTGTCTTCCCATTTTGATAATTCCTTCCAGATATATTGGTATTTCACCAGAGGGTAGAGCCGGTCTTTTCGAAAAATAATAGACTCATCATATAAAAGTTCAACATTATCATCAACCACTAAAAGGGCAATTTTGGGGGGGGCATTAAATTTAACCAATGTTCTCAGAATGAACTCATGAAATTCAACATTAGAACCCGGGTAACATAAATTATAGGTTGAAAGCCCTGTTGCATCTTCAATCTGTGATGCTATAATATCCCTGCTACCGGTAGAAGAGCCAACTATAATAATATCTTTGTTAACTTCGCCATTAACAAGGTATTCAAGTCTTTTATCAGCTTCAGTTTCGGCTGAAAAGTGAGCCACAATGATAAACAGTTTATCAAAAATCAGAAAGACGGCAGCAAACAAAAGCAGTTTTATCGCAAATTTTCCCATTTAGAACTGAAAATAAATAAATTGTTGTACGTCACTGTTAAATACTATCACAATTGTAATTAATATACAATATACAGCCCATCTGAAGATCTTATTCCAGTTTTTATTACTTAACCAGAAAGATTCAATTTTATTATAGGTATTACTGAAATCGTGTTTAATAACCTCAAATGCCAGGATGATAAAAATAAAAATCAATACTAATATGAATATTTCATTTCTGACGCCGCCCGGCATATACCCATCTAACAGAGGTAATTTTGCAAAGAAAGTAAAAACCGAATTTATATCGGGAGCAAAGAAGAAGACCAGGGATGTTCCATAAAAAAGGTAAGTAAATATCCTCCCAAGCCATATCCTATAAAAATCCGGTAATTTCGAGAAAATTCTCACACGCCATTTCTTTGTGGAAAACTCATAAAAGATTGCTAAGGCCTGCAAAAATCCTAATAGCATAAAGTTCCATCCTGCGCCATGCCATATACCGAACAGCACCCAGGTCAGGAATAATGCAAAATTCGATGCACTCCTACCCCACTTTCTGTATCTGAAGCTGGTTCGAATAAACACATAATCATGAAACCAAGATGACAGGGAAATATGAAAACGTTTCCAGAACTCGATCATATTCTCTGACATGAAAGGCCGGTTAAAATTAGGTCGAAGTTCAAGACCAAATGCCCTGGCAAATCCAAAAGCGATGTCTGTATATCCGGAAAAATCAAAATACAGGTAGAGTGGTTGGATAAGCAATACTGCCCACAGGGAATACTCGTTTGAGTATTCTATATTTGCATAGGCACTATTAACTATAGGGACCAGCTGATTTGCGATTGCAACTTTTTTAAAAAGTCCGAACAATACCAATCTGAAACCTTCAGCAATTTTTTGCCGATCAAATGATTTATTTACCTTGAGCTGCGGAAGGAAATGATTTGATCTGTCAATAGGTCCTGATAAAAACCTGGGGTAGAAGATTATATATAAAAGAAAGTGTATGAAATTCTTTTCAGGCTTTTCCCAACCCAGATTAATGTTGATCAGATAACCGATTCCCTGAAGTGTGAAAAATGACACACCTACAGGAATAATAATTCTTGAAATTATGGAAAAGTCTAAATCAATATTAAATAACTGAAAGATCGGATTAATAGTAAATGATACATATTTCAGAAGGATGAGCTGAGTTAAATTAATAATAATCCCGGTTGTAAAAAGTAATTTTTTTAACCTGGGATCGGGGATTTTCAGTCCAATATAGTAGTTGATAAGTGAGTATGCTATGACATAAAGTAATAAATTATAACTGTAGGTTGCTATAAATGCACAGCTTAGAAATGTAAGGAATAAAACTCTGTATTTGTTCTTTAACAGGTAATAGATAAATATCGAAACAACTGAAAGAAAAACAAAGTATAGTGAGGTTATGTCCATTAGTGCTTATTTACCTTTTCAATTAAGGGGGCTAATATAAATTTTTAAAATAAATAAATCGAATTTATATTAGTACAACATTCTTAATATATTAATCGTTGTATTTATACGGTTCATCAATTATTATCATATATTCGTAAAATAAACTTTATCTGAATGAAAAAGGTCCTTATTATTTCATTTCTCATCACAGGTTATTTTGTTCATGCACAAGATATAGGTGGTGATTATTATGTTGCTGTCTATGGAGATGATGATAATCCCGGTACTTACGAAGCTCCCTGGGCTACATTTCAAAAGGCTTTTGATGAAGCACGGCCTGGAGATACTGTATATTTCAGAGGAGGTGTGTATTTGTCAACAACTCCAGCTGAAATCAGACCTCAAGATACACCTCGTATTGGTTACAGTGGTACTGCTGATAATCCTATTTGTTATTTTAATTATCCGGGTGAGACCCCGATACTTGATTGCATCCAGCATTGTGAGACAATAGATTATGACTGGGATATCTATAATTCTGCTATTGGTTTAAATGAAGCAGAACATATACATTTCAGAGGCATAACAATAAGAAATGTATTTCAGTGTGACCCTGTTGTGGCAGCTGCATTCTCAGCTACAAGCTGTGCTAATTTAACATTTGAAAATATTGTCATTTACAATGTTTCACAAAGGGGGTACTGGTACGATAGTGGAGCATATGGGACTCATGCTGCAAACCCCGTTTTTGAATACGATACAGTACGTTGGATAAATTGTGACACTTATAATTTATGCGATACGTTAACTTCTGGTGGTAATGCTGATGCCTGGAAAACCATACACTACGGGAACAATTATGCTTTTTTTCAGGGATGCAGAGCATGGAACTATTCAGATGACGGATTTGACTGTAATAATATTGACGGGGCGACATTGGTCTTTGATAGCTGCTGGGCAATGTCAACAGATAAATACTTAGAATTTTGTAATGGCATTGGTACTGAGATGGAGGGAAATGGATTTAAACTTACAGCCCCACAATATAACAGTGGAAATAAAATTCAGGTATATATTACAAATTGCGTAGCCTCGCATTGTGTGGGCTATGGATTTTATAACAATCTTTATCTCGGCGAGCAGGGCCACTGGGCAAATAATGCACGAGTCTATAACAATACAGCTCATAAGTGTTATCTTGGTTTTTTTGATAAGGGAGGTGGAGTATACCCAGATAGCTGCGCATCTATTTATCGAAATAATATCGCCTGGGATGCCACATCAGCACAAGCTCCATTTGATCCTCTTTATGAAGTTTTTTTTGCTTACACAACCGTTGCAGCAAGCCATAACACCTGGGATGTAGTAGAAAACGACTGGCCCGGGTGGGTTTATGATGATACATTAACAATCTCAAATGATGATTTTTTGAGTTTAGATGCAACTCAATTAACAAGGCCAAGAAAAAACGGTATCTACCTGCCGGATATTACATATTTAAACCTGGCTCCCGGCAGTGATTTAATAGATGCCGGAAAGGATGTAGGATTGTACTATGTTGGTTCGGCACCCGATATTGGTGCATTTGAATATGGGGTAAACCCAGGCACTCATAATAAGTATCCTTCTGTAGTAATAACTAACCCATCCAGTGGAACCGTAATTTATGAACCTAATAATAATGTCAATATTATTGCCGATGCTTTTGATCCTGATGGGTCAATTAAAAAAGTGGAATTTTTTTCCGGTTCAACAAAACTTGGTGAAAAAACCTCATATCCCTGGTCATTTAGTTGGAACAACATACCTGTTGGCTCTTATACTCTGTGGGCTAGGGCTACTGACAATAATAATGCAACAGCAAGGTCTTCAAATGTATATATAACAGTCAAGCCAGAAGATATTAATAAGTATCCTTCTGTAACAATAACTTCCCCATTAAGTGGAAGCAAATTTTATGTACCTGATAATAATATTAACATTATCGCCAATGCCAATGACCCCGATGGCTCAATTAAAAAAGTGGAATTTTTTTCCGGTTCAACAAAACTTGGTGAAAAAACATCAACCCCCTGGTCATACAGATGGAATAACGTGCCTGTTGGAATCTATTCTCTTTGGGCCAGGGCTACTGATAATAATAATGCAACAGCAAATTCATCAAACGTTTATGTGACAGTCATTCCGGAAGACGATGATGATACAGGGATTGATAGTACTAATAATACAGGCATTGGTACACTGTATCCTAATCCAAATAATGGTTCTTTTATTTTCATGTTAAATACTCCCCTGGAAGAGACGAGTGATATAATTATTATATCTATAGATGGAAAAGTTTTCCAGAGAGAAACTTTGCTACCAATGGATACGATGAAACAATTTGACCTTTCCTTCCTTGAACCCGGCTTTTATGTACTTTTACTTTCCTGTAATGAAATCCTGGTTGCAAGTAAATTTATCAAGTTATAAACCAGTATTCCGCTAATTAAAAATGCCAGTTCAGTAGTTTTATGAATTGCAGGATTTTCTTGCAACAGTTATATACTCACAAGTATATTGGTGGGAATTATCATACTTATTTAAAAATAATCCAAGCCTATGACAAATGAAATTATATAATCTGAAGATGCCAAGCCATTTAATCAGCCCCCGGTTAAATTTCCCTTTTATAAGATATAAATGAAGCTGAAAGAAGGTAATAATAAATCCACATAGTGGTCTTATCTCGATAACTTCAAATCCGGACTTTTCAAACAGATATTGTAAACCGTATTTTGAGAACCTGTAAAAATCTCTTGGCTCTTCATGAAGATGCCATATGAAAGGTGTATAATATATAGCATATCCCCCTGGTTTTAATATCCTATGACACTCTTTTATTGCTTGTTCAGGTTCTTCCAGATGCTCAAGTACACAGGTGCAAATTGCACTGTCAAAACTATTATCTTCAATTGGTATACTATAGGCATTAGAAAAAATATCAATGTTAGATTTATCATGGGAAGTATCAGAATGATCAACTCCAATATGCTCTTCAACTAAATTTTCCAGAAGTTCTTTATACGGCTTCGTTCCACAACCTATATCTATTAATCGACCTTTAACATAGCTATTACATAATTCTATGAAGTTGTCCAGGAAAAGCTTATTAACCATTAAGATATCTGAGTTCTCGGTTTCCCCAGTATTCTTTCTTTTCTTGTTAGTCCTATTTCGTTTTTCTGTCAAAATTCTATTTATAATGAATATTCTTTAATATAACACTTAAAACCCGATCACGATCTTCATCAGTCATATTTGAACCTGAGGGAAGGCAAAGGCCTTGAAGAAAAAGTTCCGAGGAAATTCCATTTAAATAAGAAGGACAGGAGGAAAAGACAGGTTGCATATGCATCGGTTTCCATAGAGGCCTGGTCTCAATGTTTTCTTTTTCACACTCAGCCTGTAGGTCCCAGCAGCTTATTCCCGTTTTTTCTGGATCAACCAAAATTGTCGTAAGCCAGCGATTTGAAAAGAAATTACCTGAGGGTTCCTTTAAGAAACTAATACCTGGTACATCCTTAAGATGTTGATAGTAAAACTCATGGCTTTCTCTCCTCTTTTGTACTCTCTGGTCTATTACTTGCATCTGCCCTCTCCCTATTCCAGCCAGAATGTTGCTCATCCTGTAATTATAACCAATCTCACTATGCTGGTAATACGGAGCTTTATCCCTGGCCTGGGTAGCCAGAAATCTGGCTTTTTCAATAAGTCTTATGTCATCTGAAATCAATGCGCCTCCACCTGAGGTTGTTATTATTTTATTGCCATTAAAAGAAAGCACTGCTATTTTTCCAAAAGAACCTACAGGCTTATCATTATATCGGCTTCCCAAAGCTTCGGCAGCATCTTCAATAACCGGAATACCATATTTATTCGCTATAGCCATGATCTCGTCCATCTTAGCAGGCATCCCGTATAAATGAACAACAATAATTGCCTTTACTCTGTGTTTTGTGCTCTTTTCTCTGTGCTCTTTTAGAGCTTGCTCTAAAAGATCAGGATCCATATTCCAGGTTTCAGGTTCACTATCCACAAGCACAGGGGTAGCACACTGGTAAACAATAGGATTAACGGTTGCTGAGAAAGTAAAAGATGATGCAATAACTTTATCCCCCTGCTCAACACCAAGCATTATTAGTGCCAGGTGAATAGCTGCTGAACCTGAGCTAAGTGCTGCAGCATGTTTTACACCACAATAACCGGCAAGAGATTTTTCAAAAGCATCAACATTAGGACCCAGAGGTGCTATCCAGTTTTGTTCAAAGGCCTCTTTTATATATTTCATTTCACCACCATTCATATGTGGACTTGATAAATAGATACGCCTTTTCATTTTTCGCCCCTTTGTCATCCTATAATTTTATTTAGAAAAGGTGTAAAACCATTTATATAAAGATCAATAAATGTAATCCCACGAGTTTCATCTACCCCAATTCGGGGTAACGAATATAAATGATTGGCATGATGCTTAAATATATTCCCATCTTTCCCGGTAAATGCCATTTTTAAATTACAGTGTTCGGTAATATTAAATTCCCTGATACTCGCTGCACTGGAAGATCCGATTGGGTAAGCCAGATGTCCCACGGTTTTTTTTGTTTTATTTTCGATTATTTTTATTGAATCATTTATTTCTTTAATCACCCTATCTTCTGTCAGTTTGCTTAATGCCAAATGATTAACTGTATGAGCCCCTATAGTAACTAACGGATGATTGCTCAATTCTATTACCTGATCCCAGGATAAAGCCAGCTTTTTTGTAAGATCCAACATCTCATCTTCATTTTTATTAAAAATATTCTGTAGTCTGTATAATAAATTATCCTCATTGCTTTCCACGATATATCTTCGAATTTTCCAGAAAGCATCTTTTTTTTCATTCATGGTAACTGTACTATAAGAATAATTTTTGTCACCATCTTTAAACTGTATTCTGTTGCTGTTCAAAACCAGGTTTTCTAATAAGTACCACCAGAGGACTATAGTATGATCCGGAAAACCAGTAGCAAGAAATAAAGCAAAAGGAGCATTGTACTTCTCAAAGACAGGTAACGCATTTATCAGATTATCAGCATATCCGTCGTCAAATGTGAATGCGACGAATCGCTTCACTTTGCCTTTATTAATTATGCGGTTATAACATTCATCCAGGGTGACTATATCAATATTATTAGAAATAAAATATTTCAAAACATCTTCAAGAGAATCCTGGGTCACCTGAAGATATTTATTAAAAATAAAGTTATTCCCATTACAAACCCGGTGAAACATCAGTACATGACCGATTCCTGAGTAAAAAGGTTTAAATACCTTATGTAATTTAATGTATCGTATTAAATCATATTTATTCATTCTTCAAGATTTTAAAACTCCAGGTTACAATAACGCATTTGTTTTAAAGCTTCCATCTATCAAAGAGGAAAAAATACCCTATTTTCAAATACTCCATTACCACATCCTTAATTTCATTCCTGCTCTTCCACCATTTCTCAGCATTAAAGCCTGAATATGTACTCGGACTGCTGACAACATGTACCGGCAATCCGGCTTTTCTAAAGACAGTCTTGAAGATAATGGATGCCCTACGTGTATGTTCCGCCGATGAGACCAGGAGTATTGTATCAATATCAGGTTTATTTACAAAATAGTCTCTGAATATAATTGCTTCCATCCGTGTGCTGGCCGCCCCTCCTGGCAGGATTATTATACTATCCAGAGGAACACCAAGTGAGACTGCAACATTGCGTGTTTGACCAGTATTACTTATGTTATATACCTCCTCCCCCTTCAGAACTTTATCATCATCGAGCTGTCTGGTTTCCACCATTATCATTTGCCGGCTCAATCCCTGCAGGTAAAGGTCTGATGCTTGCAATACCCTGTCATAAACACTGCCCATTAATATCACTATGGCATCAGCCTGCACCGGTTCATCCTCCTTCATCAGCCATTGCCCGGCCTTTCGGCAGCTTCCGATATATACTATAATAATTATTAATAATACACCAAAAAAGTAAATCCTAAACTTCATGTACTATACTGATTCTTATAAGAGAAAGATGAATTAAATCCAGACCTGATACCTGGAACTTGAAACTTGGACCCTGGAACCTGTGTTATTTTACCTGCATTATTATCCCCTCCCAAATATTGTCTTCAAAATAACAAGTATATCCCCAAAGAAACTCCTGTTATGACAGTAGTCAAGATTGATCCTGACCTTATCAGGCCATATAACTTCATCATTATACTTTTGAGGGTCATCTACTGATGTAAGGAATTCCTCTTCATTGGCATATTTCAATGTTGCCGGTCCGGTTATACCCGGACGCAATTCAAGTATTTTTTTTTCTTCACCTACCAGTTTTTTCGAATACTCTGGCATATCTGGTCGCGGACCCACAAAACTCATATCCCCTTTAAAAACATTCCAGAGTTCAGGTAACTCATCAAGCTTGTATTTCCGCAGTATATATCCAGCCGGAGTGATGCGGCTTTCTCCTTTTACTGAGATAGTGCTCCCACCATGATTGACAGTCATAGTCCGGAATTTATATATAGTAAATGGTTTACCTTTTCTACCTGTACGTATCTGGGAGAAAATTACAGGCCCTGGCATGCGAAGCTTAATGAGAAAAGCAATAACCACAAAGATTGGGCTCAATAGAAGCAGCCCAAAAAACGAAGCGAGAATATCAAATACCCTTTTTAACAATCGTCTGATTTCTTAATTTATTATTCACCTTTTACTTTCCCATCGGCATTATCATCATCTTGATCCCAACAGGCCATTCTCTTTACACTGAATCCTGAGACTCTCTGGTAAACTCCACCAGAAGATAATCATTCTGAAGTTCCTTTAGCACTCTCATAGTTGGATTTTTTGCATGAGCCCTCATCACTGATGTATTATTCTTAGATATTGTAGAAAGACATCTGTAACCCATTCGCCAGGATGTCTCATACATTATATAATTCATAACCAACCCGATACCCTGCCCCCGGTAATGTTTATCAATCAAACGCCCCACGAAGCATTTCTTGTTTATAAAAAATCGCAGGAAGAAATACCCTATCATTGTATCCCTGTTAAAAACACCCATCATAAGAAAGGATCGATTTCTAAATTGTTTTTTGATAGACCTTAGATCAAAACCATGCGGACGAAAATATTCAAGATCAGAAGCTTCCTGATCCTCAATAAGGCTATAAAGTGATCCAGCATCTGATAATACAAGTCTTTTAAATGAAAATGAAGAACTGGGTGACTCATCAAAAATCCTTGGAATAACCTTTTCCAATCTAGACCTGTAGAACAGAGAAAAGATCAATCCGTTGACCCATTCAATAATGTTCCATAGAAACCTAAAATGGTGCTTGATGAATAACAGGATCTTTTCCATTACAGATATTTTTCAAGCTCCTTCTTTAAGCCCTTCCTGGCCGGCAACTGCCACAGAAGCTTGCACCAGTTATGGTTGCCTTCGATAAGTTCCGGGCCCTCTTCAGTAATCGCTATATCCCAGCCAACTGATTTATTATCTGGCAAATGAAGAGCAGCTTTTCTTGTTAATGCAATTACCTCGTTCCAATATGGAATTGTAAAACCGGTTATGGCCTCACCGGTTACAGGATGAACTGACATATCCTCCTTCGTGATATCGCTATAAACACCCGGCCCAATGACAACTCCTTTATCAATATCAATGAAAGCCGCCAGATTACCGGCAGCCATATTATCAACCGGTGAGTTAACAGACACCCTCAGGCGTGCACCTAAGAAGTCCACATTCCCTTCATGTAATTGAGTGATGATACGCACAGTATTTAATCCCGAAGGCGACAATGCCATTAAGTCCGGGTGTTGCATTACATACTCCTCTGCAAGATCATATTTCCTCTCTAACATATACTCAATTAATGTTGCAGGGAAGTAATCTTTGCATGAGATCACTTCCACTTCAGTACCCACCTGTCCACGTGAACCTTTTAACACCAGTTTATTTGAGCTATTCGCTAATAGTTTATTAAGAAGATTATGGTCTGTTTTAAGTATTCGCAGATCAGCATAAAGTCTTTTAATGAACGGTCTGAAGTGATTTAGAAACTTTATTTTATCCTCTAAGATCATCCTGGCATTTGGGGGATTCATCTTCAATTGGTATTCATATAAAAATCCGGTTCCCGCCCATTTTTTACGTTCACTTTTATTTTTTTCAAAAAACCGAAACTGATAATATTCCAGAATTGAAATATTAAAAATAAATACCGAGATAAGTACATCAAATAAAAGAGTGGTTTTTGTTTTACCAGTTTCATTTTTTGCATAGTTTAAGAAAAGGTAGAACTTTTCTTTATCAAGCTTTTTTATATAATAGATGAAGTAAAAAATCCTTGATAATTTCATTTTTTATCTGCAATTGCTGCCGGAAAATCAAAATGTTCCATTTTGCCTGATAAGTGTGCACCCTGATTCATGAAATCAATGTACTCCAAGTTTGAGATTAATTTCGCTATCATCTGTCCAAAAAGGACCGAAATTAATATCCTCTGGCAAAATACTGGGACAAAAAGCATTCCACTCAATAAGTTTTGGTTCACCCGAATCATCAATACATACATCCCATCCAATCAATCGTAAATAGGGGTATTTCTTATGTGCTTCTTCGCATAAATCTAAAATTTTGTGAAACATTGGGATTCTGACATCCGAAAATAAATAACCGGTATTCTTATGCTTCGCGCCTGCTTTCAGGCCAATATAATCATATGCTAAATTTGAAGGCTTACCGGAAGAATCAAAATAAATATATTGGCCCCCGGAAGAAAGATTATCGATTTTTAAACCATCAACTCCAAATCTTAATATCACGCATTTGATATTAACAGAACCGTCTGTATTAAGAAATGTGGTAACCCGAAAGGTATTAACACCTTCAGGGTATAAGTCGTTAAGAACTTTATACTGTTTTATATAAGGCTGTATAATATAATTGATATTTTTCTTAAGCTTTCCCGGGATAAACTCAGAAGAGTGGATAATATTAATTTGCTTACCTTTCATGCCAAATTCTTCTTTCACTACTATAGTATTATCATAATCAGACAATAATTTCTTTACCTGACCTTCTTCAATTATCTCCAGGTCTGTATTATAAAATATACCCGAAATAAAAACCAACAGAGGCCTTATTGCAAATTCACCAAAAAGCCTGTAATCAAAAGTTTTGATGTTACTTAAGTCACGATAATTCTGTGGATTAATTTTTGGCATAAATACATACCGGAAATAATCATATGGAATCCATCCTTTAATAAATTGACCTCTTATTTCAGTATAAAGTGCCAGGTAGGGCCAATAGTTTGTTCTACCAAATCTTTGCCGGGCATATTCTTTTATGGATTTTTTAATCTGTCTGTTAATAACTGACCTGCCAATTTTTTTCACTACCTGCTTTCTTTCCCTATGAGCCCGAATTCTTGAATATGTTATAGATAATTTTAACACAAGATTTTTAACTAATCTTTCACATTGAAAAAATCTATCTTCAAAATTAATTTTTAGCATATGTTTGTCCTTGAATTAATTCTCAACAGTTCAAGTATTTCATTCGACAACCAACTCTATAAATTATTCGAAATAGTTGATCAAGTTACTAAGGTTTTACTTCGTTATCGTCTGTCCACATTGGTCCGCATTTAGCTTCAAAAATCCAAAATCCAGGATTATCTACATTCCATTCAACGAGTTTGGGCTCACCGGAGTCATCAATACAAACATCCCAACCGATCAGTCGTACATAGGGGTATTTCTTATGTGCATTTTTACATTTTTCTATCATCTTGTTGAACATTGGAATTTTCACATTCGAATATAAATACCCTGTATTTTTATGCCTTTCGCCTGATTCAAAGCCATATTTATCATATCCAAAAGTAGAAGGCTTACCTGAAATATCAAAATAAATATGATGGCCCCCTGCGGCCATATTATCAACCTTCACTCCGTCGAGGCCAAATTTCAGTATGACGAATTTTATGTCAACAGAACCATCATCTTTAAGATAAGTGGTCACCCTGAATGTATTAAGACTTTCAGGATACAAGTCGTTAAGAACTTTATATTGCTTTATATACGGTTGTATAATATAATTAACATTTCTTTTAAGCTTTTCCGGAATAAACTCAGAAGAGTGGATAATGCTTACTTGCTTGCCCTGACAGCCGCTTTCTTCTTTGATTACAATATTATTATTATAATCAGATAAGAACTTTTTTACCTGATTATCTTCAGATACTTCGAGGTCCGGATTTAAAAACATACCCGAAATAAAAAGAAATAGAGGCTTAACTGCAAAATCGCCAAATATCCTATAGTCAAAAGTTTTGTGTTCACTTAAATACGAAGAAGGTTTTGGGTTAATTCTTGGCAATAAAACATATTTGTAGTAATCAACCGGGAGCCATTCTTCAATAAATTCCCCTCTTATTTCAGTATAAAGTGCCAGGTATGGCCAGTAAGATGTTTTGCCAAATCTTTCCCTGGCATATTCTTTCATGGTTTTTTTAACCTGTCTGTTAATAACTGACCTGCCATACCTTTTTACCACTTCCTTTCTATATTTATGAGCCTGCATTCTTGAATAAACCATACATAATTTCACAAAAAGATTCTTTAATGATCTTTCAAGTTTACAATATCGATCTTCAACATCAATTTTTACCATATGTCTGTAATCAAATTAATTAGTATAAATTCAGTTAGTCTAATTACTGGTTAGTTCCTGAGTGATAATTTCCCGGAACAAAATACAGGGCCTGCAAAAAAAGTGAAAAATTGCGTATAGTTAAGAAATTCATTAATAATCATTTTACTGCAAAGTATGCCTATTTCTATTTTTTTCCCGCCAATGGTTGTTATATATTGCTTTTAATCTATAATCAATTGACCTACCGAAAGGATTCGTTTTAAATATTTTATATAGTAGTCTCGATCTCAATGGTAAGCGAAAGCCCATATTTGCTTTCATCACTCCTTCACAAGGATGGCACAGGCCACATGGTTTTCCTTTAATGGGGTGAGCACAAAACCATGTCATTGGGATTACATGTTCATATCCTATATCTTTATAAGCCTCCATAGTCTGCATCTTAGTCAGATTGAATAGTGGTAACCCAAAACGAAAATTGCCATAAATGGTCACTAAATCTTTTGAACTCTGATTACGATCCAACTCAACATATTCAATATTTCCACCTCCCGAAATGGGTAATGCAAATTTTTTAAAAGTTCCAAACTTAGCCATGCATGCATCTAATTTGCTGTGTGGATCATACTCCCATCCTACTTCCAGTATTAAATTATTTTGCTTGGCAAATCTCGCAAGTAAATCATATTGAGTACCAATTGCATATTCTTTATGCAATACATAAAAGGAATCTGCAACCTGTTCATCCGGGAGGACATCATCCTGGTTAATTTTAATTAAGGGCAACAACCTACATTTCTTCTCTTTGCTGGAGCTTAGGACTCCAGTAATATCAGCTATTGCTTTTAGCTCATACTGTTCGGATTTTCTACTTCTTAAACTTATATAGAATGGTTGTATTTCTAGGTTAAGTAAAGACAGCTGACACACTCTATATGAGGAGTCAAATCCACCAGTCCATAGCACATTTACTCTTTCCATGACTTAAAAAATGATACGACAGAAACTAGAATAATTAAAGATTATTATATTAAGGCAGCCATTTCGTAATGCCAATTAAATAAGCACATGAATCACTGATAAGTCTCATTTTCAACCTCTGTATTCCTCCAATGCTTATTATATAAAGTTTTTAATTTTAAATCAACTAATCTGCCAACAGGATTACTTTTAAATAATTTATATAATATTCTTGCTCTCAATGGTAATCGAAAGCTCATTTTTGCTTTCATAACTGTTTCACAAGGACTGCACAAGCCACATGGTTTTCCATTAATTGGGTGAGCGCAAAACCAAGTCAGTGGGATTACCTGTTCATACCCTATATCTTTATAAGCCTCTAAAGCCTGAATCTTATTTAAATTAAAGAGTGGTAATCCGAAACGAAAATGACCAAACACATTTACCAGATCCTCTGAACTTTGATCAGGGTCCAACTCACAATATTTAATTGTTGCGCCTCCTGAAATGTGTTTTTCAGAATTTTTAATAGCCTTATATTTAGAAAAGCATTTGTCCTCGGGGCTGAAAGGACTTCTCTCGAATCCTATTTCCGGCATTAAATCATATTGCCTGGCGAATCTTGTTAAGAAATCATACTGATAACCAATTCCAAATTCTTCTTCCAATGTTTTAAAAGAATTTGTTACCTCTTCATCCGGGAGAATCTCATCATAGTCTATAATTTTTACGGGTAATAAACTGCATTTACTCGCCTTGTTAGAACTTATATAATCAGTAATATCAGACATTGCTTTTAGCTCATATGGTTCGGATTCTCTTTTTAAGCTTATATAGAATGGCTGGATTTCAACCTCAAGTAAAGATAACTGACAGACCCTGAAAGTTGAGTCAAATCCACCCGTCCACAAAATATTAATTCTCTCCATAATATAAAACTGTATTCAAGAATGTAAGATTACCTGTGAATAGTAAAGATAAGACATGCTATGTTCATTATCAAGCTAAGAATCATATCTACAGCAAATTAATTCAAAGCTTATGCTCAAATTTTCTTTTAATCAGCTTAAAAAACCTACTGTTATTGTGCTTTAGATAATTATTCCTATAGTAGTTTCTGAAAGGAATTTGTATTCTTGCTTTCATTCTGGACTTTAAAGGAAATCTGGAACCCATACCTGATGCAACTGCATCAACACATGGACCGCAGACCCCACAAGGAGCTATCTTAATAATTGGTCTCCGGCAAAATGATGTCATAAAAAGTATCTCATCCCAATTATTCAGTTTTGCATTCCTGAGCATCTCTGTTTTTGTTAGTTCTATTGTGGGATACGTGAAGCTCATAAAAGCCGGGGAATTTTTAAAATGCTCAAAAAAGGCCTTCTCTCCTGAAATACTGGTCAAAGCTACTTCAATTTTATTAATGTTAAATTCCCTGCAATAATTTGACATTATCTGATATTGTTCAGCTACTTTTCCTGCTTTTTTTAATTCTTCAATTTGTTCATCTATATCTTTAAATC
>Ga0114922_10002112_pt1 | contig 18773 bp, 17 predicted proteins | sample AartaG_FD_100975 | JGI IMG/M metagenome (GOLD analysis project Ga0114922, IMG submission 100975) | Deep subsurface microbial communities from Aarhus Bay to uncover new lineages of life (NeLLi) - Aarhus_00045 metaG | ecosystem: Environmental > Aquatic > Marine > Oceanic > Sediment | place...
AGAGTCGCAGTCGCGCACGGCCAGCTGCACGAGCACGAACTCGAACGTGTCATGGATCAGTTTCTCGCAAAACAAATAGACGTTCTGGTGACGACGACTATCATCGAATCCGGTCTCGATATACCGAACGTCAACACGATCGTCATCGACCGGGCCGACTGCTTCGGGCTGAGCGAGCTCTACCAGTTGCGCGGACGCGTGGGTCGCTACAAACACCGCGCATTCGCGTACCTGACGGTGCCGGGCGAGCAAGCGTTGAGCGAGGTTGCGCAGAAAAGGTTGAAGGCGATCGAGGATTTCAGCGAATTGGGGTCAGGATTTCGGTTGGCGCTGCGGGATCTCGAGATTCGCGGAGCGGGCAACATACTGGGCCCGCAACAGCACGGCCATATTGTGGCGGTCGGTCTCGAGATGTATTGTGGACTCGTCGAGGAAGCCTCGCGCGAGCTCTTGGGCAAGACCACGGAACGTCTTCCGCTGCCGCTGGCGGACCTCGCAGTCGATGCGTACCTCCCTGACGCGTACATTGGATCGGCTGAGCACAAGATACACCTCTACAAACGACTGAGCCGGATTCGCGACATCGAGAAGCTCGACGATCTGCGCCAAGAAATGCGCGACAGGTTCGGCGAGCCTCCGAGGGAGGCCGATGCGCTGCTCGAAGTAACCGCGCTGCGGATCCTCGGTGCGCGGTTGGGACTCGAGCTCATATCGAAGACAGGCGACACGGCACTGCTGAGGTTCCGCGCAAACGTCTCCCCGGACCTGCAAAAGCTATCGCTTCTGCCGAAACCGGTTGGCCGGTTGCTGTCGATCCTTCCGGGGGAACCGGTGCGGATCGTCGTGCAACTTGACGGGCGCTCGAACGGAAGCCCCATCGAGACGTTAAAGGCAGCGTTGAACGAGATGGTTGCAGTGTGGTAAAATAAGCTTCGCACAGACGTGACGGACGAGGCTCCAGGTATATTGCGCAAGATGCTCTTCCTGAGGAATGCAACCATGGCCCAGAAGTGGTGCAACCAGTTCCTTCTGTTGATTGTTGCGGCTTTGGCAACTGCCGTCGGAACAGCCGTACCAACTGCGGTTGGGGAGGTAATAGACGGCTTGGCGGCGATAGTCAACGACGATATCATCCTTGCCAGTGAGATAGACGACGCGCTGGAACTCTATAGACAGGAGCTTTCGCTCACCTATTCAGGCGAAGAACTCATGCTGCGCTTGACCGAGGCAAAGGATTTCCTGTTGGACCGGTCGATAGAGGAGAAGCTGTTGTTGCAGCAAGCGAAAAGGCTTGGGTTGGTCGTCTCTGACGAGAGCGTCACGAAGGCCCTGGACGAGATAAAAAGTCAATTCGCCAGCGAGGCGGAGTTCGAAGAGGAGCTCGCAAGGAGTATGGAGTCCGTCAAAGATCTTCGCCAACGAATCGGCGAGACGTTGCTCGTCCAACGAATTTCGCGGTCGAAACGCCAGGAACTTGCCGCCAAGGTTTCAATTTCGGAGGACGAGGTAAGGCAATACTATGACGAGCACGCTGGTGAATTGTCGGGCGAGGCCCGTGTACGCCTCTCAAGAATATTCATGTCCGTTCCGGAGGACTCCACGGAACGCCAGCGTGCGCGTGTGCGGGCGCGGGCGGAACATGTTCTCTCCGAAGCCAGGAAAGGAGCGGACTTTGCCGAACTTGCAGCCAAGTACTCCGAGGGTCCGGATGCCGGTCCCGGTGGCGACCTGGGATATGTTCGGCGGGGTGAACTGAAAACCTCGTTGGAAGACGTGGTCTTTTCGCTCAAGGAAGGGGCAGTCTCCGATGTTGTTGAAGACACACGTGGAGTCCAACTATTCAAGGCAACCGAGGTCGTGCCGGAAGGGATGGTGTCGCTGGCCGAGGTGAGACAGGAGGCAGAGGCGATCCTCAGGCAGAAGAAGGCGGAAGAGCTTTACACCAAATGGATAGACAAGCTGCGGCGCGAGGGGCACGTGGTGATCCAGTTACGGATGAAGCGCCAGCCATCTCGAAGCCTCTGATTCGTCGTGTCTTCAAGTTTTTCTTCTGGGTGTCTTACGATCACCTGGGCAAACTTGTGCTCGTGAGCATGCTCGGAGGGGTGCTGTGCGTGCCGGTGGTGACAGTACCGATAGTGCTTCTGGCACTGTTCCATTTTGCCTCGCTTCTGGTTGAGAAAGACGATGCATCGATTGCGGACTTCTTTAGAGGGATTCGACTGTACTGGGCGAGAGGCTTGTTCTTCGGTCTGCTCGTTCTTCTGGTCTATGTGGTATTGGCATCTAACATCGTCTTTTACCTTCGCTTGCTCAAAGGAGACTACGCCTGGATAGGTGCGGTGTTGGGAGGGCTCAGCCTGTGGGGACTGGTTCTCTACAGCCTTATGCTCTTGTACGCGGGGCCGCTTGCCCTTGTAAAGAAGCACAACATATTCGGTGTTTTGAAGTACGCCTTTCTGCTGACGCTGGACAACATCGTCTACACGATAGGGGTCGCGATACTCTTGGTGGCCATGTTGTTTGTTCTGCTGGCATTGACTCACGGTGTCGGGCTGTTTTTCCTTGGCAGTCTTTGTATCATTCTGCCGAGCGTCGCCCACCACGAGCTCGCGCGTTACTATGAGAAGGTCGAGCTCGAGACGGCGGCCGTTCAGTCGGGCCAGCATCTGAAAGGGTTGACAGCGGAAGACGAGTTCGACAGGTACGCCAACAGAGGTTTTCGGGACATCGTCAAACCCTGGGAGATGTGAACCCGCCGAAGGAGCGATACCGGGCGGCGACAACGTATATCGGGATGCGAAAAGGAGGCACAAAGTGACTGCAATAGTCGACATAGTAGGCAGGGAGATACTGGATTCGCGCGGCAATCCGACCGTTGAGGTAGACGTCTATCTCGAGTGCGGAGCAATGGGGCGCGCCGCGGTGCCGTCGGGCGCTTCGACGGGTGAGCATGAGGCCATCGAGTTGCGGGACGGCGACAAGAAACGGTATCTGGGCAAAGGCGTCACGAAGGCCGTGGCCAACGTGAACGGTCCCTTAGCCGACGCCCTTGTGGGCTACGACGCCCTCGAGCAAACGCTGGTCGACCACACGATGATCGACCTCGACGGCACCTCAAACAAAGGCAAGTTCGGCGCTAACGCCATTCTGGGTGTGTCTCTGGCTGTGGCCAAAGCCGCGGCAGAGGCAGTCATGCTGCCGCTCTACAGGTATCTCGGAGGCGTCAACGCGAGAGTGCTGCCGGTTCCCATGATGAACATACTCAATGGCGGAGCACACGCGGACAACAACGTTGATCTCCAGGAGTTTATGATTGTCCCGGCCGGCGCAAAGAGTTTCAGTGAAGCGCTCCGGATGGGCGCGGAGGTCTTTCATAACCTCAAGCAGGTGCTGAAGAAAGCGAAGTACAACACCGCGGTCGGCGACGAGGGTGGGTTTGCGCCAAACCTGAAATCGAACGCGGAAGCTGTCGAGGTCATTCTTAAAGCCATCAAAGCCGCCGGATACAAGGCAGGCAAGGATGTCTGGCTTGCGCTCGACCCGGCTGCGAGTGAGTTCTTCAAGGACGGCAAGTACGTGCTCAAGGCTGAGAAAAAGCCGAAGCTGACGCCAACGGCCATGGTGGACTTCTATGCCGGGTGGGTTGAAAAGTATCCCATCGTCTCGATAGAGGACGGGATGGCCGAAGACGACTGGGCCGGCTGGAAGAAGTTGACCAAGAAGGTGGGCTCGAAGATCCAGCTTGTCGGCGACGACCTCTTCGTCACGAACACCAAACGGCTTGCTCGTGGAATCAAGCAGGGCGTGGCAAACTCGATACTGATAAAGGTGAACCAGATCGGCACGTTGACCGAGACGCTCGAGGCCATAGAGATGGCGCGGGCGGCAGGCTACACCGCTGTGGTCTCGCATAGAAGCGGTGAAACCGAGGATTCAACGATTGCCGACCTTGTGGTGGCAACATCGACGGGACAGATCAAGACCGGATCCGCGTCACGCAGCGATCGGGTCGCCAAGTACAACCAGTTGCTCAGGATTGAGGAGGAACTCGGTGACCAAGGGGTATTCCCAGGCATAAGTGCATTCGCGAGGCCGTGTTAACGTGAAGAAGTATCTGCTCATCTTGCTCGTGGCTGTGGCTCTCATCAGTCTGGCGTTCTACCGCGTCTATGCGCCGCGACAGGCCCGGCTCGCCGAACTCGCGGCAAAGCGGGATGCAAGACGCGAGCGTGTCAAATCACTCGAGATGTCTCGGACGGAACTGACCGAGAAACTGCACCGTTTCGAGAAAGACCCTCGGACCGTGGAAAGCGTTGCGAGACAAACACTTGGGTTGCTGAAGCCCGGCGAGACCGTCTATCTCTTGGCGGAGGAGGGTTGACGGTAGTCCGAAGCGAATCCGCCACGGCTGTCAGCCAAAGCGGAGAGAGTTTCGTTTGACTTGACGGAGTCCTCGTGCTATACTAAAACTTGGTTTGGGAGACGTTGATTATGCGCGAAACAAGTCCGCGTAACCGGTGCGGGCACTTAGTCATCTCACTCTTCTTCATCTGCTCCGTGACGGGCGTGTCGTGTGTATCTGTGCCCGGACCGGAATCGGGGGGAAGCGAGGTGGAAGAAACGGGGACCGACATCAGCCGCCCCACCAGCGCGGACAAGATAATCGAGTTGGAGGCGGAACTGGATGAAGTACGTGCCGAATCGCGCGAGCTTCACTCCAAGTCCGAGGAACTGGCGGCAGAGAACGAGGAGCTACGCCGCAAGCTCGACGAGAGAAGGGACAAACTGGCGGCGGCGGAGCAGCAGCTTGCACTGCTTCAGGAGAAGCTCGACGCTCTGCTCAAAGTGTCGAAACCACCGAACGATGTGAAGACGGAACAAGAGATATATGAGGTTCAGGAAAACGATACGCTGGCAGGGATAGCTGCGAAACCCGAAGTCTATGGCGACTCGTCGCGCTGGCTGGACATATACGAGGCCAACAAGGACCGAATAGACGATCCGGGAGTCCTGACAGTGGGCCTGAAGCTCGTTATACCTCGACCGTAACGGTGAGTATCGGTAAACAACTGCGAATAGTCGGGTTTGGCTCTTGGCGCACAACACAGTTCTTGTGCCAAGGGCTTTTGTCTTAGAAAGCAAGGTGCGGGGTCGAGTTGGGCACGAAGCTGAGCAGTGAGATCGTCCTTAAGGACAACGACGAAGCCATCCGATTGCTGGGTAGGAACGGCGAGATACGCAAACGTATCCAGTCCGAGATGGGTGTCAAGATTGTCGACAGGGGAGAGAAGCTTCTCGTGCTTGGTGCGCCGGAAGAGGTCGCGAAGGCGAAAGGCGTGTTGAGCGAAATGCTCGCAGCAGTGCGGAACGGCCGTGGTGTGAGCGTATCGGATGTCGACTGCGCCCTGAACCTCGGAAACAAAGACGGCGTTGAGAACCTGCGCTCGTCGTTCGAGACGATAATCCCTGTTGCGAAGAAAGGCAAGACGGTACGGGCGCGCACGCGTGGGCAGCAGCGGTACGTCGAGGCGATGCGCGGTCACGACATAACCTTCTCCATCGGCCCGGCGGGAACGGGAAAGACGTATTTGGCGATGGCCATGGCGATTGCGTCGCTCCAGAGCAGAAAGGTCGAGAGGCTCATTCTGACCCGGCCCGCGGTAGAAGCCGGTGAAAGCCTGGGTTATCTCCCCGGCGACATAGAGGAGAAGGTAAACCCGTATCTTCGTCCGCTGTACGATGCGCTCTACGATATGATGCCGAGGAGCGAGGTGTTTCGCTGCATGGAGAAGGACATGATCGAGGTGGCCCCGCTGGCGTTCATGCGCGGCCGCACGCTCAACAACGCTTTCGTTATCCTTGACGAGGCGCAGAATACGAGCCCGCAACAGATGAAGATGTTTCTCACGCGGCTTGGCCAGAACTCCCACACGGTGGTCACAGGCGACATAACGCAGATAGACCTTCCCGAAGGGCAAACTTCGGGGCTAATCCATGCCCGCGACATACTCGACGGGACGCGGGGTATTGCGTTTGCCTACCTGACACCGGAGGACGTGGTCCGGCACAGGCTCGTGAAAGAGATAATCGAAGCGTACGAGAAGCATGATTCCGGACAGGTTCGTTCCAATGGCGAAGAAGAACAAGAACAAGAATAAGAACAAGAAGAAAAGCCCCCGGACCGGCGAGCCAACGCGGAAGAAGCTGGACGGGCAGTCGTGGACAGGGATTGTTACGATAGTCCTTTCGGCCGCGATCCTCTTTGTTCTCATCGCGCCTTTCACACCTCCGGAACAGGAGGAGGAACCTGTGGTAGGCAAGCCCGCAAGCCAAACATGGATTGCGGACGCTCCGTTCAAAGTGGTCGACAGAGAGGCTACCGAAGAGAGACGGCAGAATGCTGCTGATAAGACACCGTTTGTCTACAGGGTTGACAAGGAGAAGGTGAGCACGCAACTGCAGGCCGCCGAAACGTATTTCGAGAAGGTTCAGGGAACAGCGGTCGAGCCCGCGTTGGACTTCGACACAAAGGTCAGCTCGCTCCTGGATTCGCTGCCCGAGGGCGTTACTGAGGACAACCTGCGTTTTCTGCTTATGGATTCGGGCGCGGATGCGTCTCTGGTTCCTGGTGCACCGGACTCCTCGCAGACGTTTCCGGAGTCGCCTTACCCGGAACCGCTCGATCAATGGCCGGAATGGCCGGACGTCGAAAGAGACCTCGCGGTCGAGGACGTCTCGCTCTCGACGGTTTCTTTGGACAACCTTCTCGAGGCGAGGGAACTGACCTTATCGGCGCTCGAACAGGTTCTGGCGGAGGGGATCCTGCCGCCGGACATACCCAGCGAGCGAATCACTGTTGCGAGAATCAACGGCAAGATCGATGAACAGGAGAAAGATGTATCGGAAGTGCTGGCGTTGTCGTCGGGAGCAGAGCCAACACGGCTTCGGGCTGCGGTGGGGAAAATTGTGAACCAGGCTGTCCCAGCAGACGAACCGGGGAAACGCGAAGCTGTGTTTAGCCTCACGAACGCATTCCTCAAACAGACGTTGGTGCTGGACAGGGAGTTGTCCGACAAGAGGAGGGCCGAGGCATCTGCAAGCGTTGCGCCGGAATACAGAGATGTGCAGAAGGGCACTCTGATCATCACGAAGGGTGTGCTCTGGACTGAAGAGAAGATAGGCGAGTATGTGGCGTGGCAACAGGCGAGGAACCTTCAGAGCGATCTGGCAAACAAGATCGCCACCTTTGTAGGCCATGGGCTTCTGCTGTTGAGTGTGCTCGCGGTATTCCTGCTCTACATGACGAAGTCGGAACAGGAGATCTTCGCGAACACCAAGCAGTTGGTCCTGTTGATGACAGTTGTCTGCGCGACGGTTGCTGTGGCGCGCGGATTTGCCTGGTACCATCGCTCGGGGTATCTGGTCCCGGCCGCAGCCGGCAGCATACTCATCGCCATCCTGATCGAGAAACGGGTGGCGATCTTCTCGGCATTGCTGATCGCCTTTCTTGTGTCGATAGCGCATCACAATAGTTGGGAGGTGTTTGCAGCAATGCTTGCCGGCGGCCTCGCCGGAGTTCTCAGCCTGACGACGGTGCGCAAACGAAGCGACCTGATCAGGGCGGCGGTGATGGTCGCGATTGCAACATGCGCGGTCATCCTGGCGATCAACCTCATGGGAGACGTTTCCGCAACAGGCGCGAGAGACGGTATGATCCGGGAAGCTTCGCACGGACTCATCAATGGGCTGCTGGTCGGAATGGTGGTGCTGCTCGCGTTGCAGCCGCTCGAATGGTTGTTTGGTGTTGTGACGGACGTGCAGTTGCTCGAGTTCTCGGATCTGAACCACCCGCTGCTGCGGCGTATGGTGCTGGAAGCGTCGGGCAGCCATGAACACAGCCAGATAGTCGGCCGGATAGCGCAGGAGGCTGCCGAGGCGATAGGTGCGAACGGTCTGCTTGCGCGAGTCGGCTCGTATTACCACGATATCGGCAAGATGGCCAAACAGGAGTACTTCTCGGAGAACCAGCGAGACCACAACGTACACGAGGATCTGTCGCCCGCGATGAGTGCGCGCATTGTTGCGGGACACGTCAAGGAAGGGATCAAGCTTGCCGAGGAGTACAAGCTGCCGCAACCGATACGCGACATCATCGCACAGCACCATGGCACGAGCCTGATAGGGTTCTTCTATCAGAATGCCGTGAAAGAGAAAGAAAAGAAGGAAGGGACGATCCGGGAGGAGGATTTCAGGTATCCCGGACCGAAGCCGCAGACGAGAGAGGCTGCCATAGTCATGCTGGCCGATGCAATAGAATCGGCGTCGAGGTCGCTTGCGAACCCCACGCTGACACGTCTGCAGGGGCTGGCCGAGCGGATAGTGAACTCGAAGTTCACCGACGGCCAGTTTGACGAGTGTGACCTGACGCTCAAGGATCTGCATGTTCTTGCCGAGGTTATCACGCGAACGATTGCGAGCGCGTCGCATGTGAGACTGGAATACCCTGAAGAGAAGAAGAAGCGGTCCGACAAAATAACCTACGCCGGAGTCTCGGAACCTCTGAAGCAGAACTCTCATGAGGACGAGGAGCCGAGGGAGTCCGAGGCTACGATGTCGCAGCCCGGTTAGCACGGTATGTTGCTTCGCACGTGTCTCATGATTTTGAAGCGGCAGGCGGGGTCGGTTGCCAGCTGAAAGTCATGGCGCAATCCCGAAAGACAGAGATACAGAAACGCAACATCTCCCGGCGGCGAGCGCCCGGAGGCCGCGAGTTGGACGGGGTTATCGCCCGCGTGCTCGCAGACAACGGGTGTGACGTGCGCGAGTGCGAGATAAGCATACTGTTCTGCGACGACCAATACATGCGGCAGCTCAATAAGCAGTATCGAGGTGTCGATTCGCCGACCGACGTTCTGGCGTTCCCGCAGGACGAGCCGGGAGCAGCCGATGCCGTGCAACACATAACGTTCGGCGACATCGTCGTTTCGCTCGAAACAGCCGGGCGGCGCACAGGGAGCGACAGGGAACACTACGCATGTGAGGTGGCGTTGCTTGTGATTCACGGCTTGTTGCACCTGCTCGGCCACGACCACGAGGAAAAGAATGAGGCCCAAAAAATGCGCCGGCTCGAAAGGAAGTATCTCGCCGGCTTTAGGGATGCGATGGGGAGTGACGGACGTGGATAGCGGCCGGTCAGTTGTGTCCCGAAGACGCAAGGAGGGATGATCCCACTTTGGACGACTTACCGCTCCCTCCGTGGGTTTACATCCCGCTGGTCATAGCGCTGCTGTCGCTGTCTGCGTTTTTCTCAGGATCGGAGACAGCACTCTTTTCGCTGTCGCGACCGAGCCTGCGAAAAATGGAGAGAGAGTCCAGCAGGACCTCTCGGCTGGTCTGCCGCCTGTTGGCCCGCCCCTACCGCCTGTTGACGACCATTCTGGTGGGCAACACGATAGTCAACGTTGTGCTCTCTGCGTTCGCTGGAATAGCCGTCGAGTCGACGGTCGCTTCGCTCGGTTTTTCGGAAAGCGTGAGTTTCGTTGCCGCGACGGTGACAGTGACGGTCATGCTCCTGGTGCTGGGCGAGATAGGACCGAAAGTGCTTGCAGTTCAACATCCCGAACGGTCGGCACGGCGTGTGGCCGTAGGAGTGACCTTCTTCTACGGGTTGTTACGCCCTGTCCGGGCGCTCGTACTGGCATTGGCCCGCGGGGTGCTGCGCGTTACGGGCGCGTCCAAACTGCGTGCGGCACCGTTCATTACGGAAGAGGAGTTGAAGGAGGTCGTCGCAGAAGGCGAGAGGCGAGGCGTGTTGGAGCGTGATCAGCGCGAGATGATCCACAGCATATTGAGATTCACCGATACAACTGTTGCGGATGTTCTCACGCCGCGCGAGAAGATGGTAACGCTGCGGGCACAGGTGCTTCTGCAAGAAGCCGTCGAGACTGCACATCGAACAGGGTTCTCGCGAATACCTGTGATAGGAGCTTCGCCTGACGACGTGGTCGGCGTGGTGTATGTGAAGGATTTGCTGCCGTATTGCCGCAAAGGGGATCTCGACACATCTGTGTCGAAGGTAGCGCGGCCGGCGAAGTTCGTGGCGGGGACAACAGGCGTGGCACGGTTGCTCTCGGAGTTCAGGGACAACAGGGTTCATATAGCCATTGCAACGGATGATCGAGGCAGGACGCTGGGGGTTGTAACGCTCGAGGACCTTCTCGAGGAGGTTGTTGGTGAGATAGTAGACGAGCGAGACGAGTTCCCGACAAGGAGACGGCATGGCTGAGCACGCGGACATGTCGCTATTGACGATGTTACTGCTTGCCCTGACGGGCTTGTCAATACATGCATTCTTTGCAGGGTATGAAACGGGGATCATCTCGATCAACCCGATTCGTCTACGCCGATTGGTCCGTGAGGGCTCTCGCCGTGCTCGAATCCTGGAATCGTTCGTAAAACGGCCCGAACGGGCGCTTGTCCTGACGCTTGTGAGCACGAACATCGGTGTCGTTCTGGCAACCGTGGCGGTGGCGACGAGGCTTGGCGAGTTGTGGGCGATACTCCTGCTGACGCCGGTGGCGCTTGTATTTTGCGAGATCATACCCAAGACCCTTTTCCGACAGCACGCCTCACGGCTGTCGGTGGCCTTGTCATACGTGCTTTGGGTCTGGTACATTGTGTTGTATCCGCTGATCGGCGGGACGTCCAGGGTATTCCGTTTAGTGATGTACGCCGCGGGCATGAAGCCTGTGAAGGGCCCGTATGTCGGTATCGAGGAGATGCGGTGGTTGTTCGTCGAAGGCGAGGAAGCGGGTGAGATCGACAGCTCCGAGCGGGAAATGATCCATGGTGTGATAGACCTTGGTGCGACGACTGCCAAGGAGGTTATGGTGCCGAGGATCGATATGGTAGCGATAGAAACGGGGAGCACTCGGGACGAACTGGCAGCACTTTTCGAACAGAGCGGCTATACGCGTATCCCTGTGTACGACGAACAGCTTGACGACATTAAAGGAATCGTCAGTGTACACGACCTGATAGGAGCTGGTGTTGCGGACGGGAAAAGAGGGTTCGGGCGCCTGGTGAAACCGGCATACTATGTTCCTGACACGAAACGCATTGACGCACTTCTGCCCGAGATGCGGGGCAACCGCATCCACATGGCCATAGTCGTTGACGAGTACGGTGGTACCGACGGGCTGCTGACGCTCGAGGATCTGGTTGAGGAGATATTCGGCGAGATACAGGACGAGTACGACTTCGAGAAGCCGGTGCTGCAGCAGGTGGCATCCGGAGAGTACATGGTGCAGGCACGCATGACGATAAAGGACGTTAACGACGAGCTTGGACTGTCGTTGCCTGAGGAGGATTTTGACACCATCGGCGGGTTGGTCCTGCAACTGACGGGCAGAATACCCGTTCCGGGCGAACAGGTGCGTTACAAGAACCTGGCGATCGACGTCGTGGAAGCCAACGAGCATAGCGTCAGCCAGCTCAGACTGAAAATCGAAGAAGATGAGGAGGGAGATACGGATGTCCGATGATCAACATTCCGCTGCTGGACAGCTCAAACGCTATTTCGTAACGGGACTGCTCATACTGCTCCCGTCAGTGGTCTGTATGTGGCTGGCGTGGAAGATGTGGTCCGTTGCTCGCGATACCGTTGGCATCCCCATCAGCAAAATCCTCGGGTACGGAGAGATCATGGCGGGAGTTCTGGGCTTGGCGATTATCGTTGTCGTGATACTGTTGGTCGGACTCATAGCAACGAAGGCGATCGGACGCAAACTCATAAGCATCGGTGAGAGCATCGTCGCGCGCATACCGCTGATAAGCAAGGTATACACGACTATCGTGCAGATACGGGACGCGTTCACGCAGGGCAGCGGTAGTGTGTTCAAAGAAGTGGTGCTCGTGCAGTATCCCCGTCACGGTGTGTACTCGCTGGGGTTTGTTGCGGGGAAAACCCGAGGCGAAATCCACGATCAGCTGCAAGGCGCAGGGTTGTGCGTATTCGTGCCGACGACGCCGAATCCCACATCGGGCGTGTTGATATTCGTTCCTGAACACGAAGTTATCAAGTTGGGGATGAACATCGAGGACTCCATGAAGCTGCTGATATCGGCCGGGATGGTCGTGCCTGAACAGTCGTCGCCGCAGGAAGATGATGAGGGTGCCGAGAATGCTGAGAAATGACTCGGGACATCCGATCATCTCCATGAAAGCGCTAGTGTCGGTATCCGCTTGGGCGAGCGAATGAGCCTGAGGAGAACGCTCGCCAAAGGTTCCGTCCTGACATACGACAGGCTGCTGCGTTGGTATGGTGCTGTGCCTCGCGTTGTGGGGCGGGGGCGCGCCTTGCCGCCGCTGCACATCCTCCTGCGGGTCACGCCACACTGCAACTTGAGATGCAAGATGTGTATCGTTCTGCCGGTTGTCATAGGTAAGCAGAGCACGCACGGTGACCGCCAGATACTGACAACTGCCGAGTGGAAACGGGTCATAGACGATATTCCGCGTAGAGCCCTGCTCAGCTTCACCGGTGGCGAGCCATTGGTACGTGGTGACATCGTCGAACTCATACGGCACGCCTCTCGCCACCACAAGACTCACTTGATCACCAACGCGACGTTGCTCGACGAAGAAAAACTGTCGGCGTTGATGGATATGACACCACGACGGTTCTTGGGCGCGGGATTCTCCTATCTAGGCGTCTCGGTCCACGGTCTCCCCGAAACACACAACACCATCACAGGGCTCAGTGACGCCTTTGAGCGTGCAGCGGATGCACTTACGAAGGTCCGGGACGAGAAACGGCGGCGCAGGAGTCGCTACCCGATAGTGCATCTTGCGACTGTAGTGATGGCAGGGAATATCGGCGAACTGCTCGATATGGTCGACTTCGCCGCGAGCGTCGGGGCGGAAATATGGAACGTATTGCTCGATTACCGTGCGGACGAATCGTGCTGGTGCGGCGAGATGACGGTCTCTGATTTTTGCCGGACACCCTTGCCCAGAGATAGAATAGACAGAGCCGAGTTCGAACGAGTAATCATCGAACTCAAGCGCAGGGCGAGAACGAAGCGAATACAGTTGCGACTACCACGTATGCCTGTACGCGAGATGGCGGAATTCTACGAGAACCGCACGGACGTATCGAGATTTGCGTGCGGGTCTGTGTGGACGAAAGCCTACATTGCATCTACGGGCACGGTTCATCCATGTTACGAGCTCGCGATGGGCAACGTGCGGGAGACCTCGCTCAAGGCGATATGGAACAGCGCGGAATACAGAGCGTTTCGCCAGCAGGTGAAACGGCGTCGAATATTCCCGCTATGTGCCGGTTGCTGCGACGCCTATTTTCGAGGCTAGCCGGCCAAACGCTTCCTTGCGCCCCCCGGAGAACGTTTACGTATGCCCGGCTCAGGAGTTCGCACGCTGTATGCAGCGGCTATGGGCGTGGTCGGACGGGGCACCGTCGTTCCTCCGCTCGCAAACACGCTCTTTACAAAAGCTTCGGGACATACCTTCAATTGACAACCACTCGCGGGAATTGGTAAAATTTGTCGTACAGTCAGAGGGTTGAATTTGTCCTTCCACAGGTTCTTCGGAAAGCAAAGGATTGGCAGGCACAGATGCAAATAAAGCTAACCTGCAGACACACACGTCTGAGTGAAGCACTACGGACGTATATTGAGAGCAGACTCGAAAAGCTGGGTTCCCACCTCAATGGTATAATCGAAGCCCATGCCGTGCTTTCGGTCGAGAAATACCGGCATCTTGCAGAGATCACCATTGTGGCCAACGGCCTCACGATTCACGCAAAGCAGGAGACCGAGGACATGTACGCCTCGGTGGACGCAGTCATCGAGAAGCTCGAACGGCAGATAACCAAGTATAAGACCCGGATCAATCGGCACCAACCTCGCAAAGCCCGCCATGCACACCGTGTCGGGCTGAAAATCATAGAACCGGATGACGTATGGGAGTCCAGTCAACCTGAACCCGAGCATCAACACCGTGTCGTGGACAGACGGAGTTTCCCCACAAAACCGATGACGATCGACGAAGCCCTTATGCAACTCGACCTTATCGAGAGCGATTTCCTCGTCTTCACGAATGCACAGACTGACCAGGTGAACGTCTTGCATACGCGCGAAGATCGCAAATACGAGCTGATCGAACCGGAAACCTAACCTCGGGGACGCACTGGAGGGCGCGAACATGGACAAAATAACCGTCGCCGATCTCATGGAGAGTGAGAAGGAAGAGCTTGAACTGGACATTCTCGTCGGCTCGGATGAGCTTGACAGGCGGTTGGACGTCGTCGACACCAACCGGCCCGGCTTAGCGCTTTCAGGATACCTGGAGTATTTTGCTTTCGACCGGGTGCAGGTTCTCGGCAACACAGAGATACACTTCATGGAGCAGCTTGACGAAGAGACGCTACACCAGCGGATCGACAATATTCTCAACTACGCAGTACCATGTTTCATGGTCACTCGCGGGTTGCGACCGCCCCAACTGTTATTGGACTTGGCATCTGAGCGCGGCATACCCGTCATCCGGTCGAAGCGGACGACGGCCGAGGTCATAAGCAAGGTTATCGTCTTTCTGGTGGACAAACACGCGCCGCGCACAACCATCCACGGCGGCGCGGTCGACGTCTACGGCGTGGGTGTGTTGTTAACCGGCAAACCGGGCATCGGCAAGAGCGAAACGGCGCTGGAGCTGGTCGAGCGTGGTCATCGCCTCGTTGCGGACGACGTTGTCATCGTTCAACAGCACGGAGACAAGTACCTCTATGCCGAATGTTCGTCCGCGGTCGGCCATCACATGGAAATACGGGGCATTGGCATCATAGATGTGCAAGCGATATTTGGCGCGCGGTCGGTTCGCGAAACCAAACGACTCGGCATGGTGGTAGCTCTCCAGGAATGGGACGAGACAACCCAGTACGAGCGTATCGGCATAGAGGAACAGTACGACTTCATCCTTGGAGTCAGGATTCCCAGGGTGGTTATTCCCGTGCGACCGGGACGGAATATAGCGATCATCGTCGAGGTTGCCGCTTTGAATGAGCGGTTGAAAGAGCTCGGGACACACTCGGCGCTTGCGCTAAACGAGCGCATAATCAGGCATATGGTAGGTGCTGTGGAGGCTCGAGATGAGTGACACTCACTTTGTCATCGTTACCGGGATGTCTGGTGCCGGCAAGAGTCAAGCCTTAAAGTGTCTGGAGGACATTGGCTTCTTCTGCGTGGACAACCTGCCGACCACGCTCATACCGCCCTTTGCGCAGATCCTTGCCCAGTCTTCGACGAACATCAAGAAGATAGCGCTCGGCATAGACATACGCGAGGGCGAGTTTTTCGACAGCGTTTTCATAGAGCTGGCAAGACTGAACGAACTCGGGTTCGACTACGAGACAGTGTTTCTGGATGCGTCGTCGGAGGCGCTGCTCCAACGATATAGCGAGACGCGGCGCAGGCATCCGGTAAGCAAAGACGGCTCGATAATTGAGGGTATCGAGAGCGAGCGCGCAAAGATATCGAAGATTCGGTCGCGAGCAGACTGGATCATAGACACCTCCAACTTGAATATTCACGAGCTCAAGCAGGCCATATTGAACATATTCTCGCCGACCGACGGCCGAACCAACCTCAGCATCAACGTCTTCTCGTTTGGCCACAAGTACGGGTTGCCCTCCGGCGCGGATCTTGTGTTCGACGTCCGGTTCCTGCCAAACCCTCATTACGAGGAGGAACTCCGACCGCTGACTGGCGAAAACGAAAAGGTGCGCGATTTCGTGCTCGGTAACCAGGACACCACAACGTTTCTCGACAAGGTGAAGGATCTGCTCCTTTTCTTGCTGCCCAGATACTTGAAGGAAGGCAAGGCGTACTTGACGATCGCCGTTGGATGCACGGGTGGTCGCCATCGCTCGGTCGCGATCGCAAATGCTATTACCCAGTTCCTCGACGAGTCCGGCCAGATAGCAACGGTGCGGCACCGGGACATTGACCGATGACGGGGGCGAAGCGACATATCAGCTTCGTATTCGGTTGCCACTGTCACCAGCCGGTCGGGAACTTCGACGAAGTCTTCCAGAGGGCCTATGAGCAGGCGTATCTCCCGTTTTTGAAAGTCCTGAAGATGCATCCGGGAGTCAAGGTTGCCCTGCACTATTCCGGGCCGCTTTATGACTGGTTTATCGAGCACCAGCCAGAATTCATTGACATCTTGAGAAAGCTGGTTTACCAGGGACGCGTCGAACTTCTCTCGGGTGGCTACTATGAACCGCTGCTTGCAGTCATTCCCGAGTGGGACCGCCGAGCTCAGATCGATACGATGAGCGAGTTCATCCGGCGCAACTTTGAAGTCGAGCCGGAAGGGTTCTGGGTTACCGAACGTGTATGGGAACCGTTTCTTCCAACCCCACTTGCCGAAGCGGGCATCAAGTATGTGCCGATCGACGACGTCCATTTCAAGTGTTCGGGTCTGACCGAAGACCAACTGTTCGGGTACTACTCGACCGAGGATCTCGGGAACAGGCTGTTCCTGTTCCCAATACTCAAGAACCTTCGCTACTCCGTACCGTTTCGCCCCGTCAGCGAGACGATCGAGTTTCTCCGAAACAACGCCTCTGAGGACGGAAGGCGCGTAGCGGTGCTGCACGACGATGGCGAGAAGTTCGGTCTCTGGCCTGAGACGCATGGCAGCGTATACGGCGAAGGGTGGTTGGAAGAGTTCTTCACCGCGCTGGAGGATAACGCGGACTGGCTTCACAGCGTGACCTACAGCGAGTTCTTGCGCGTCGCGCCCCCGCTTGCTCCCGTGTATCTCCCAACGGCATCGTACACAGAGATGATGGAGTGGGCTCTGCCTCCCAAGGCGCAACACGACCTGCTCGGATTCTCCGACGACGTTAAAAGAGCCCACAACGACAACCACGACTACATGCGATTCGTGCGGGGCGGGTTCTGGCGCAACTTTCTCGCCAAGTATCCCGAAAGCAACAATCTGCACAAGAAGATGCTGCGGGTCAGTAACAAGGTGCACCGTGCGATAGCGAGCCGGAGCCATCCGGGCGCCGCGCTGGAGAAGGCGCAACGCGCTCTCATGAAGGGACAGTGCAACTGCGCGTACTGGCATGGTGTGTTCGGCGGGCTGTATCTGCCGCACCTTCGCAGCGCGGTATACAGCAACCTTCTCGAGGCGGAAAAGACGGTTGACGAGATCGAACGCTCCGGGTCCGCACCTTCCGTGGCGGTCGAGCAGACAGATTTCGACGCCGACGGCTCGGACGAGATCATCTTGTCGAACCCGTTACTCGCCCTCTACATAAGCCCTCGAGACGGCGGAACCCTCTTCGAGCTAGACTTCAAACCGCTCAACCTAAACCTTCTGGACACGCTTGCTCGCAGGGAGGAAGCGTACCATAGAGAACTCAACGAGGCCGAGTGTGGCATGAGCCGGAACGTGCAGCAAGACGCTGTTGCCTCCATACACGACATCCATGCCGCAAAGGAGGAAGGGCTCCACCAGTTGTTGGTGTATGACAGGTATCGGAGGACTTCGTTGCGGGATCACTGTCTTAGTATGGACACTTCGTTCAGAGATTTCTCCCGCTGTGCCGCGGAGCCGGTCGCCGAATTTGCCTGCGCACGGTACGAGGTGCACATTGAGCGCTCGGGTTCCGAGCCGACGGTCCATCTTCATCGATCGAGTAGCCCGTTCGAGCCAACGCTCTCTGTCAACAAGGCGATCGCTCTTCACCCGATGGACAGCTCGTTCTCTGTTACACACACCCTGCAGAACAATTCCGACAAGACCATAGGCCTAATATTCGGCTCCGAGACGAACGTCGCGTTTCAAAGCGGTTCGGGTCCCGGAAGAGGGTATTTCTCGAGAGATGTGAAGTTCGAGAAGGACTGGCCCGATAGCAGTGGGGTTGTGGAAGAGATCCGCCACGTGGGCCTCCGGGATGAGTACCTCGGCGTCGCCTACGAGTGCAATTACGGCCAGCCGGCAGCGCTCTGGCGGTTCCCGGTCGAGACAGTATCGCAGTCCGAATCAGGTCAAGAGCGCGGATACCAGAGTTCCGTGCTTTTTCCCAACTGGCGGATCGAGCTCGAACCACAGGAGCAGTGGTCTGTTGCTGTTGAGCACAGCATCCACAACCTATGAATAGCAACGAGAAGGAAATCACGCTGACCATTCAGAACGAGATAGGTATTCACATGCGCCCGGCAAGCGCGATCGTCGAGACGCTTGGCCCGTTTGACGCCGAGGTCTCTTTCGAGAAGGATGGCACACGGGTGAACGCGAAAAGCATCATGGGGATACTCACACTCGCAGCCGGCAAGGGAACGATCCTGCGTGCCTTTGCATCGGGCCCCCAGGCGGACGACGCGCTCGCCGCGGTTGCGAAACTCGTGAACGACAAGTTTGGAGAAGACTAGGGTGGAATCGCTCCAAGGCACAGGCGTTTCCCGGGGGATAGTGATTGGCACCGCGTTCCTCTATGGACGCGAGGACTACCACGTTCCGAAGAGAGAGCTTGCGCCTGAGCAGGTCCAGGAAGACGTTGCCCGATTCGAGGATGCAATACTCCAGGTGCGGGACGAAATAACCGAACTCAAGGATAAGCTCCTCGAAGAGATGGGAGAAGACCATGCGAGGATACTCCAGGCTCATTTGCACGTGCTTGAGGACGATCTGCTCAAGGGAGGCACGGTCCGCCGTGTACGCGACGAGCTTGTCAATAT
>Ga0114922_10002113_pt1 | contig 18757 bp, 16 predicted proteins | sample AartaG_FD_100975 | JGI IMG/M metagenome (GOLD analysis project Ga0114922, IMG submission 100975) | Deep subsurface microbial communities from Aarhus Bay to uncover new lineages of life (NeLLi) - Aarhus_00045 metaG | ecosystem: Environmental > Aquatic > Marine > Oceanic > Sediment | place...
AAGCGAAGAAGACCATTCTTAAGTTGAGGATGCAAATCTGTGGGTAAAGGAGAAGTCGTAGCAGGGCGTGAGGGTATAATTCGCCATTCTTCGATATTCATTGCCACTTCTGGTCGAGCTCTCCACGAACTTAGCAGTCTATTTACTGACATATACTATCCTACCGACCCAGATATTCTATTTTAAATCTAATAGTATGCGCATAGATATTAACTTGCTAATCACTTAAACCAATTCTACCAATTTTTGTACTCCCAAGAATAGGAATACCAGACAAATCAACACGCTAATGCGTTGATGTATTGCAAGTAAACAAAAGAATTCCGGAGAACTCTCGGAATTCTTTTGTTTGGTAACAATTCTTTTTCTTGGATTAGATCCAACGGATCTTAAGGCTACTTCGTTCAACAGTTGGGTGGCAAATCTGATTTTGGTTTAATTACGAAATTCAATACTAGTGGTTGATCCGCAAGCGGCCCAACACCAAAAATTATACCGGATTCACTTGCTAACATCCAATTGGCGATATATGTATTACCTTCTTCCGGTGTTGCAAAATTGATCTTAAGCTCCACAGTTTCTCCAGGCGGAACTTCTTTAGGAAGCGGAATGTCTGTTTGATTTAGGTTTGGGTCACCATCGATGAATACAAGCTTGTAATCAGTAGTCCAACTGCATGTCCCGATATTCTTTACACGCCATACCTTCGCATATAGATTATTTGATTCTAATACGCTGCCATCTGAAATTGAGAGATGTTTTTCAAACTCAGCAATGTTTGTGCAGATTGGTTGCGCAGGTGTTGCAGAATCCTGGATTGTTGGAGAGGCTGATGGTAGTACCTCTTCTGTCGGTAATGGAGTTGAGGATGGAATTTGAGTAACCGTGGCGCTTGGTGTATATGGTACTGATGTACTCGTAATTATCGCAGATATATCTTTTGATGGGTCGCCAGATGTACTTTGGATATCGGAAGCGCTTGGCGATTGCGAACAAGCGGATATGATACCAATGGTTAAAACCAGCAATATTAGGATATCGGCGATGATACTAAGGGTTAATATTGAAAAAATTTGTAACTTTGTTTTATTAAAATCCATATCAATACCACCATTAATTAATCAATTATTTTTAAATTCGAATTGTAGTATTAAAAATAAACGTCCCCGATTATATCAGATTTCAAAAAAACGATGAAAGGTAATTTGGGCTACCGGAAAAGCTTATTGTTTGACGAAAAATCCTACCCCTAGGATACCCGGACCGGCATGGGTTACGATCGCAGGCGGCATATTAAAGATTGGCACATGCTCTTGTTTGGTGGTCCTACTGAGTTCGTCAGCCAATGCCATTCCATCCTGGGGTACATCCGCATGCATCACCGAGAGGTATCCACTTCCATCGCGAGGTAATTGCTCTAAAACAATATTCTTTAAGCGCCCAACAGCGCGCTTATATGTCCTTTCTCGCTCATATTGATCCACTTTTCCTCTACGTATGGTTAATATTGGTTTGATTTGTAATATACTTCCGAAAAGTGCGGATGCTCCTCCTATACGCCCACCTCGGGCCAGAAATTCTAGCGATGGGACGAGGAAATAAATCCTGCTTCTATTGATCATACTCTCTAATTTCTTAACAATCGTGTCTACATCTTGACCTTGTTCTGCCCATTCAACTGCTAATTGAACCATTGTTCCCAAGGGACTCGCTATTGTGCGCGTATCTATTACTCTGATATAAGCATCTGGAAAATCCTTAATGGCAACGGATGCCGATCGTACGGTTCCGCTAATTTCTTTGGATGGGTGAATGCACAAGATAGGTTCGCCATCAGGAACCAATTTTTTAAATTGCTCAATAAATAACTCTGGAGGTGGTGCGGCTGTTTTTGGTAATTCACCAGAATTTTTTAATCGTTCCATAAAAGTATCGATATCCATTTGGCTGCCTTCATAGTATGAATCTTGACCAAAGGTAATGATTTGAGGGATAACAGGAATATTAAAACGATTTGCGATATCAGTCGGTAAGCAAGAGGTCGTATCCGTGATTATTTTTACCATTTTAATTTTCGTTAGCTCTCATTTTTGTTACCTGATAGATGCATTCGTGATCGAGATGAAAACGCATTTGACTTCTTTTTTCCCCCCTCTTTTTTCACACCAGCTCAACTCTCACTGCACAAATTTTATATTCAGGTATTTTAGCAACTGGATCTAGTGCAGCTATTGTGAGTTCATTAGCAGGGGATTCAGGAAAGTGAAAATTCGCAAATATCATCCCTGGGGGGACTCGATCGGTGATCCAAGCTTGGGCCTCGATGGAACCTCTACGGGATGTTATTCGGACACGGTTTTTTCCGTCTAAGCCAATACTTTCTGCATCATCGGGATTGATTTCAATCAGCGATTGTCCATATATCTCCTTGAGACCCCGTGCACGGCGTGTCATTTGGCCACCATGCCAATGATAAAGTACCCGACCTGTATTTAGCAGCATGGGATATTCCTCATCAGGCATTTCCGCTGGGGAGATATGATGGATAGGCATGAACTTACCTTTGCCGCGCGCAAACTGATCTACATGAAGAATCGGTGTGCCTGGATGATCATAATCTCTTACCGGCCATTGAAGTCGTTCGCCGCCTTCCAGTCGCTTGTGACTTACGCCAGCATAGATTGGGGTTACGGCAGCAACTTCATCCATGATTTGAGAAGCGCTCTCATAATCCCAATCTGAATATTCACCTCCGCTCACTTTTCGCTCACCGTTTTCAAGTATTAGTCTGGATAATTCAGTAATGATGCGCCAGTCTGCAAGCGCTTCGCCAATTGGTTCGACAGCTTTATGGACCATCTGTATTCGACGTTCAGTATTTGTAAACGTACCGGTTTTCTCAGCAAAACTCGCACCAGGAAACAGCACATCCGCGTAGGGTACAGTTTCAGAAGGAAAAATTTCCTGCAGCACGATAAATTCACAAACATCCAAACAATCTCGAATATGATTGCTGTCCGGATCGCTCATGATGGGATCTTCTCCCATAATATAAAGTGCTTTTACTTTTCCTTCTCCTGCCGCAGGAATGATCTCTGTAACAGTCATGCCGTTCTCGTCTGACAATGGAACGCCCCAGGCACTTTCAAATTTCTGGCGTGATTCCTCATCGGTAACTCGCTGGTAGCCTGGATAAACATTAGGTAGACCTCCCAGGTCACACGCGCCTTGAACGTTGTTTTGTCCTCGCAAAGGATTGACACCGCCTCCAGGCAAACCCATATTTCCTAATAACATCTGCAAGTTTGCGAGGCTCATAACGTTTTGGACACCAACAATGTGTTGAGTGATTCCCATCGCCCACATAACTGCCATTGGTTTAATTGTCGCAAGAATTTCTGCTGCTGCGTGTAGCTTTTCAACTGGAATACCAGTAATCTCGGCGGTTATGTCAGGTGGATAATCTTCGAGAGTCGTTTTGAAATCTTCAAATCCTTCGGTTCGAGATGCGATGAATTCAGCATCTTCCCATTTATTCTTAAGAATGATGTTCATCAATCCGTTTAACAAAGCTACGTCAGTTCCAGACCGATGGCGCAGGTGCAGGGTGGCAAATTCAGTAATATCTATCCTGCGTGGGTCTGCAACAACGAGCTTTACTCCTCGTTTGCGAACAGCCTGGCGAATTTTGATTCCGAAAACAGGGTGTTGTTCGGTTGTGTTTGAGCCAATAATCAACATCGCTTGAGCTTTATCGACGATGTCGTCCATCGAATTTGACATAGCGCCTGAACCAAAGGTAGCGGCCAGACCGGCCACAGTGCTGGAGTGTCAAAGACGAGCACAGTGGTCAATGTTGTTCGTCCCAATCACCTGGCGAGCGAATTTATTCATCACATAGTTATCTTCGTTAAGGCATTTTGCGGAAGCAAGGATTCCAATGCTGTCTGAACCATTAGTGTCACGGTAATGGTTTAATTTCTCAGCAGTGATGTTAAGTGCAGTCTTCCAGTCAACTTCTACCCATTCACCTCGATCTTTTGGACGCGTTTGACCTTCAAGAAGGTATTTCCGGACACGCGGTTTTGTCAATCTGTCTGGATGGTGAACGAAATCATAGCCATAACGTCCTTTGACACAGAGTGCCATCCCATTTACTGGCGCATCAGGATTTGATGTAACACCGATAATGCGACCATCCTTTACATTTAAGTCAAATTGGCATCCAACCCCACAATATGTGCATGTGGTCAAAACCTTTTGAACCTGGTGGGTACGTCCGAGACCATATGACATTTTATCGCTTAGCGCGCCGGTTGGACAATATGCAACACATTGACCGCATGACTCGCAACGAGCTTCCAACATAGTTGTCCCAGCCCCTGCGACAATCTCTTCATTGATACCCCGGAATGCAACACCCCAAACCGACCTTCCCTGGATCTCTTCACATGCCAGTATACATCGCCGGCATAAGATACATTTATTAAAATCAACACGGATGAAAGGGTTGGGGTCGCTGTCTATAACGTATCTAGTGCCCTTACTCCCCCAGTCAGGTATTTTTACCTGGTAATCATATGCCAGATCTTGCAATTCACATGTAGCGTTTGCCTCACAAACGAGACAGTCCTGGGGATGGTGTGCTAGCATCATTTCAAGTGTCGTCCGACGAGCGTTTAAAACTCGTTCACTATCGGTCCACACTTCCATGCCATTCCATACATTAGTTACGCAAGCGGCTTGTAAAAAACGTTGTCCCTTGACTTCGACCACGCAAATACGGCAGTTGCCATCTGGAGTAAGATCACGGTGATAACAAAGAGTTGGGATGTTAATAGCGTTATTTCGGGCCGTTTCTAATAACGTCTGCCCGATTTGCGCGTCAATGGTTTTTTCGTTGATAGTTATCTGTATTGTCATTTCTTATCTCCATGAGGCAAAGAATATTTTCTGTTAAATCGAAATTCAGGCTGTCTCGATTGCGGTAAATGCTTCTTTAAAATGAGTAAGAGCTGATTTTATCGGAACTGCGACCGATTGACCCAGCCCACAAAATGAGGAATCTTGCATTACTTCGGCGAGCGTATATAGCTCATCTACATCACCGGGTTTTCCACTTCCGCTAGTCATGCGGGACAATATTTCGTATGAGCGGTGTGTTCCTACCCTACAAGGTGTGCATTTTCCACACGATTCGACCTTGAAAAAAAATAACACTTCTCGCAGAAAGTCGACTGGTGATACGGTTTGGTCGCAGACGAGAAATGCTCCGGCACCTAGCGAAATACCTTCTGTGGAAGAAGCGTAATCGATAGGAACATCGAGCAGTGAAGGTGGGGTAATGGTACCGGCAGCACCTCCAGTCAGAGCAAAATTAAAAGTGGACCCAGGTTTCATCCCACAACCGAAATCGTCGATGATTTGTCTCAGAGTTAGCCCGAAGGGTGCTTCAAATAATCCTGGGGCATTTACATCACCAAGAACGATGTATATCTTGGTTCCTGGAGTTTTATAAGTGCCGAGCGATTTATACCAATCTGCTCCATTGGAAATGATCGCAGGAACCGCCGCAAAAGATTCAACATTGTTCACCAGAGTTGGGTTTCCATGATACCCAGCTTTGGGTGGATAAGGAGGTCGCAGGCGGGGTTCACCTCGGTTGCCTTCTAGAGATTCAATTAATGCGGTTTCCTCTCCGCATATGTATGCACCAGCCCCCCTGTGAACATGGATGGAAAAGGAGAAATTACTGCCCAGAACTTTATTCCCTAAAACCCCATTATTTTCTGCTTCTTTAATTGCACTTTCCAGGAGAAGCGCTTGAGATTCATACTCACCCCGAATGTAAATATATCCTTCATTCGCTCCACACGCATATCCGGCGATCGCCATTCCCTCAAGGATTTGGTGTGGATTTGTATCAATTAAAACCCGGTCCTTGAAGATAAGTGGTTCCGATTCATCAGCGTTGCATATGATGTAAGTCGGAGTTCGGTTTTCCTGGGCAACGAATCGCCATTTGCGACCTACAGGAAATCCGGCTCCCCCTCGACCGGATAAGCCCGATTCTTCCATTTCACCGATCAGCGATGATGCCGAACGATTGAGAGATGTTTTTAGAGCTTCATAAGCTCCATGTTTCAAGGCAGAATCAAGAGAATAAGGATCGATTATGCCGGCTTTTGCCATCATAACCCGGGTTTCCCCTGGTCTTGATTCTGAGTAATCCGGCAAATTACCTATATAATCTGTGGTTAGAGATGCTATTTTTTCAGTGATAACTGGTCCCGCCTGTTCATTGTTGACCAGAACTGCAGGTGCACGGTCGCACAAACCTAAACAGCTCGTACGTTCTATATTCCATTTCGGATTGGCTTCAAATATCGATGCCGCAGAATTATGGATTTCATCAGCCCCTGATAACCAGCAAACAGGTCCATCACATATGCGCATCACACCCCCTTGCTGTTGTGTGAGGGACAGCATTGAATAGAATGAGGCTACTCCATATGCATGCTGGGTTGAAATATTGAGCAGACTTGAGACATCATAAATAATTTCCTTTGTCAATCCACCGTACATAATTTGCAATTCTTGGAAAATATCCAATAGGGCTTCTGGATTTGAACCGTGTTCTTCAACGGACTTTTTGATATCCGGATCGATAGGTTTGGGTTTCGTTGTTCTGTAAGACATGTAAACCCCTTTGTTTTTGATTGTGAAGAAGCAACTTAGATTATGGTTTTTCCATTCAATGTGGTGATTGAATATTCTTCTTCTTGGGATTAATCTTCAGGTCATTTAATGATGAGCCGAAAATTTTATTTTTCAACGGTCACAATCCTTTTGGGATGCGTGTACACCCTAAACTGATTACGACGCGCATAGCCGATTAATGTTATTCCCCAAGCATGTGCCATTTGGATCGACAAGGAACTGGCTGCAGTGCGAGAAATTACAACTGAAGCCCCCAATCGGCTTGACTTTTGGAGCATTTCCGAACTGATGCGACCCGTCGTCACAATTATACGACGAAACAAGTTGATACCTTCCATCAGGCAACGTCCAGCGATTTTATCCAATGTATTGTGACGTCCGATATCTTCTGCGGAAGCAAGAATGCTATTGCCATCGCTGATAGCGGAGGTGTGTACTCCACCAACTTCGCGATATAGGGATTGTGTTTGGAAGAGTTCGTCGAGAAAATTGTTGACCTGTAGATGAGTAATATGAGTTTCGTTTAAGCTCAATACGCTTGCAGAATTTGTTGACATCTCCGTTCCGACAAAGGTGATTCCGCCTGTGCAGCCTGATGTGCGGAGCCATTTTACTGGTTTATTTACACTGTGATTGATCCAAACGTCGATGTTATCACCCGAGGAGCACACATGAACCGAATCGATCTCGTCGAAAGATTGTATCAGGCTTTCGTTATATAAGAACCCCACTGCCAGAGCTTCAAGGTCAATTGGTGTGCACAGTAATGTCAACCATTTTTCCCCATTCACAGTCAAGTATACTGGGGCTTCCACGATCACTTCAGAATCGATGAGAACACGCTGCCCCATCTTGTAAAGAATATGTTCAACAGGGAATGTTGCTTTGTTCATGAGAACCATTAATGTCATCTAATGACAACAAAAAAGAGAAATACTCATAAAAAACTGCCGATCACATAAGATTTTATCAGAAATGCGACACTAGTATAAATAAGAACTATCATGAATGATGAGATTACAGTCTGTAATAAGTAATATGAGATAAAAAAGCTATAAGTTTTCACCACAAACCACAATCAACTTTAGAATATAATTAGTAACTATTTTTGAAAAATTTGAGGCTTCAGAAACTGTATGAGAAACCAACAATGGAGGAGATAATGAATATATATCGGGTTGCGCCAGATGATGATATTAATTTAAGTGATTGGGATCCGAATGATAAAAGTAAATTTGATGGAAATAAGATAACAGCTCAAAAGCGACTCGAAGAACTTAACTATGAGTTGGAAGCTCTTCAGGAACTTCTCTACGCAGAACACAAATATAGAGTGTTGGTAGTGTTACAAGCAATGGATACTGGTGGGAAAGACGGTACGATAAGACATGTCTTCGAGGGAGTTAACCCTCAAGGGGTTAAAGTTGCGAGTTTTAAGGTGCCTACACGAGAGGAGCTGGATCATGATTATTTATGGCGAGTCCATAAACAAACTCCTGGAAAAGGAGAAATCGTAATTTTCAACCGAAGTCATTACGAAGATGTGCTGGTTGTGCGTGTTCACAAATTAGTACCAAAAGAAACCTGGGCTCTCAGGTATGAGCAAATAAACGAATTTGAACGTTTGCTGTACGAAGAGGGGACAAAAATTTTGAAATTTTTCCTGCACATCGATTTGAAAGAGCAGAAAGAACGTTTGCAAGCTAGATTGGACGATCCAAATAAGCAGTGGAAGTTTTCTCTAGGGGACTTAAAGGAGAGAAAATTATGGCCGGAATATACTGAAGCGTATGAAGATGTGCTCAGAAAAACCAGTACTAAATGGGCTCCTTGGTACATTGTTCCAGCAAACCGAAAATGGTATCGTAATCTGGTTGTTGCTTCAATTATGGTTGATGCTCTGAAAAGGTTGGATATGAGCTATCCTCAACCTGAGGATGATTTAAGTCAGGTGGACATCGAATAAGAATCCTGATATGGGATAAATAGGTTGTGGCTATTCGATAACCCTCCAATAAGCAATTTCGTCAACAAAAACCTGAAAGTCTGATGTGGCATCTGAGCGGATCATCAATCCGAATAAACCACTGGAGTATGTGTCATCGTAGAATTCCGAAATTATTGAACCATTGATAAATAATTGAAATTTACTGCCAAATATCTTAACACCAAGGCGGTTTATCTTGTTTGGTCCTGCATTTATCTTCTCATCGCTGGTCCAACTCTGAATGGCGTTAAATTCACCCTCATCCATTCTGAAGATACGGTACATTCCATCGCAAGAAATGCTGAATATGTAACCGGAGTCAATGATGCCATCCGGTTGGTCTGGTGCGCGCACAATAACGCCATAGCCATCCTTCCCTGAGCATGCGTCGCCAGTTGTGGCGATCATTTCCAGATATATATTTCCAAGCTCAGGGTAGTTAGCGACACGCCAAAGATCACCAGTAGGCTGGATCGCCGTCATTACTAATTTGCCATCTACAATTTCAAAGTTGGTGTATGTGTCACCACCCATGTACCAGTATTGTTTCTTACCATCGAAGGTATCTATCCAATCTGGGTTTCCTAAATCTGTATGGTCACTAATATCTGATTTATCGCCCACATCTATTTTTATCCACAAAGCGGCAGCGGATTCCACCCCTAACCCGAATTGTTCACCTCTCTCGTTTTGCAGTTTCCAGAAACCTTCATAGTATCCATCGTTTGGAGGGGCTTTCAAAGGGATTGTTATTTCAAATTCGCCATCAGGGGATACGGTTTGACCAATTGTTGTAGGACTCTCACCATTCATCTGTTCTCCGCCCAGAAATATAATTGAGTAGTCGGGAGTCCAGGTACAGGTCCCCACATTTCGCAAAATCCACGTCTTTTCAAAATTTTCTCCTGGTTGGAAATTTGCTTGATCTGTGATTGTTTCACCTTCGAGTTTGGCTTTTTCAGTACAATCAGGTTTTGGTGTTTGAGTAGGGGTGAGCGTTTGAATTTGCTCTGTGGTAAGGTCGGGTTGGAGAGTAAATGTCGCATGCGAACCTTGATCTACCATATTGGTGGATAACAATTGCTCAATTGCTTCCGCTGTTTGAGTTTGAACGACCATAAGCTCGATATCTGGGGTTGGTTGGGATGCATTTCTTCCACATGCTGGTAGCAGTGCTAGAATAACAATGAAACTGAAGATTAACAGGTATTTCATGTCGCGCTATCTCCAAAGGACGAAGAAATATATTCATTTACCGAGGCTTCCATCGATATTTTGCTGGCTAAAATCGATTTTTGGTATTTTGCTGCCCAATTATAGAGCTGTGAATGCGCAGTGCGCAATTCGATTTGAACTAATTTCACCAGCGGGCCTCCACCTTCTAAAAAGCCTGATGTGTAAAAATCGCGTTCCGCTAATTCCCGATCATACTCAAGACGAACAATCTCGGTCTTCCAATTATCACCCTGCCATGTTAATTGGGCATACGCAAAGCGTGTGTCACCGTCAAAGGGAAGTCCTACAGAACCCGCATTGACAACCGTTATCCCATCCAAAGTTCTAATTAATGGTCTATGTGTGTGACCCACGCAGAAGACAGAAGGAGGAGTATAATTATCTTTTTGTTTATCTGGCAATTCAATCTTCTCACGAAGCTCTTCATCACTAGTTTCGGGATAAATTCCATCCCGCAGTCCCTTCATGGAACCATGAACGAATCGAACTTCTCCACTATCCGGTCCAATAAGACTTTCTTGTATCGGCAACACCTTGAGTGTTTCAACTTCAACACCTAATTGTTTGCCTGTCCAGATGGAGGCACGATGAACCTCCACTTCAGCATAGGTATATTGAGTTCTGAGATTTATATTGTGCAAGACATATTCCTCGTGATTACCTCGTATCAGTTTCCAGCCGTAATTTAGCTGCTTTTCTTTTACAAACTGGAAACATTCCAGTGGGCGAGGACCTCGGTTAACAATGTCCCCGGCAATAATCACATAATCAGGATTCCAGCTCTCGATGTGGGCATTTGCAGTTTTTAGTGCTTGTAAATTGGCGTGAATATCTGCAAGGACGGCGATTTTCATAATAAATCAGAAATTTAGGTTCTGCTCTTTTTTTGGAATAGGAGTATAACCCATTATTTCTATGAAAGTTTAGTAATTGAAAAGCGCATTTACCCACCGGAAAAATGAATTTCAAACTATCAAGTAAAAATATATGAATATTAAAATACTAATTTATACTTTCGGCTGAGTAAAATTAATCCACAAATCATATGCTATAATCGTTTGAATTGCTTAGAGTTCTAATTGGTTGGGATGTTAATAAAATTCCTGGATTAATACTGTATGCATCTGGTTTGCATTTACTTAATTTAACAATTTTCTAAGTGTGTGCAGGGTAAAATTAATTTGTGTGTCTGGAGAAAATTACATTGAATAATCAGAATAAGAAGTTATGGTTCATCATTGGTTTATTGGGCGGGCTGATCGTTTGCTTAATAGTAGTTTTAATTTTGTATTTTGGCTACGTCAAACCTGGTTCATCAGAAGCAGATCAACAAACTGCAGATGCTGCTAGCCAGACGGCGGCAGTGGAAGCGACCAATCAAGCAGGCGGTACATCAACCCAAACGATATATACCGATACCCCAATTTCTCTGCCTACTTCAACACAAGTTAGTATTCAAACAACGCCGACATTAAAAACAGAAGCACTGTTAATAAGCGCCAATCTGGATACAAACTGCCGCGAAGGACCTGATACGGTTTTTCCTGTTATTGGGCATTTCCAGAGGGGCCAGACTTCAGAGGTGCAGGGCAGCAATGCTTCACAGACATGGTGGTACATTAAGAATCCAGACAATCCCGAGGGATACTGCTGGGTTTGGGGAGAAACGACATCTGTAGAAGGAAACACGAATGAAGTCGCGATAATTACACCTCCACCCCTTCCGCCCCTCGGAATAGATTTTACTGCCACTTATTCCCATATTGAGGATTGTTTCGGAGTACCTGTTGCTGTTTTCGCAATTGAAAATAAAGGCAGTATCAAATTGGAATCACTGCAAATGCTGATAGTTGACATAGCAAAAGGTGGACAATTATATTGGGTGCCGTTGTTAAATCAACCATTTTGGGCATCGAAGGATTCCTGTAATAATGATTGGAATTATATGGATCCTGGCGATTTTGCTTATGTAGGTGGAGAATTGTTATATACTAATGTTTTGGGCGATAAAGCACAAGCGTCGATAAAATTGTGTTCCGAAGAAAATCAAGATGGACAATGTATGGAGAAAACAGTCCAGTTTACAATCCCATATCGATAGATTGAAGATTAATTAATATATATATTCGGGATAATAAACGGAGTGGAAGGATATACGTACTTCCACTTCGGTATTTAAATACTGCTTGATTTGGTGATTAATTAATTCCTGATAACGGAGAGAACGATGTTAAAAGAATTTCGTGAATTCCTGCAGCAGGGGAATGTGATAGATCTAGCAATGGCTGTGATAATCGGCGGCGCGTTTGGCTCAATCGTACATTCTCTCGTAGATAATATTTTTATGCCGGTAGTTGGTATTTTGATTGGTGGCATTGATTTTTCTGGTTTATCTTTGCAGGTTGGGAAAGCTGTGATCCTATATGGGAACTTCATTCAGGCGATCATCAATTTTGTGATCATCGCATCAGCCATGTTCCTGGTCATCCGAAGTTACAACAAATTGCGGAGTGAAGAACATTCTGCTCCACCAAAACTATCAGCTGAAGAAAAAATATTGGCTGAAATCCTTGATTTACTAAAGGAGCGGAAAATTTAATATTTTATTCGCAATAGTAGCACTAAGATATATTAAATAATGTACGACACATTGGGAAAGTTTCTTATTTTTTACGGATTGTTACTTTCAGCATGTCGACCGATACATAATTATTTAAAACCGGATGAACCATTATTTACAGGATCGTATGCAGATGCACAATATGTATTCAATGAGGAAATTATTGTAATGACCTGGAATATCAAGTATGCGGAAAAAATTGATGAAGCGCTTGTAGAGTTAAATAATGTCGAAAAATTGAACGAGGCAGACATTATTCTGCTGCAGGAGATGAACGAGGAAGGGGTGGATAAGATAGCGAAATCTCTCCAATATGATTATGTCTATTATCCTGCTTCAATTCATAACCATCATGGAAAAAATTTCGGGAATGCAATTCTTACAAAGATGCAAATCTCAGATTCCCAGAAGGTGTTATTGCCATATCAAAATCCGAAAAATGGACAAAAACGCATTGCTGTTAGAGCAACTATAATATTCAATGACTACGAGGTATTTGTTTACAGTGTGCACACGGAAACATTTTGGTTAAGTAGGAGACAGCGGGGAGTTCAACTTGATTCTTTAGTTAACAATACTGGTAATGAATCCAAATATGTAATTATTGGAGGCGATTTCAACACAATGACTCCCAGAAGTGTAGTTAATTTGGAAAAGCGATTTGGACGATTCGGCTTAGAACGTACATCAAAAAGTGCCGGTACTACAGTTGAGATAGGTGTCTTTAGATTCGCAATGGATCACATATTTGCCAGGAATATGACCGTGCTCGAGACAGGTGTTTGGAGAGAGACAAAAGCCAGTGACCATTTCCCCCTTTGGGCAGTACTTCGTTTAAAAAGATAATCTTATGAACAGTTACAACAACCATTATACTCATGTAAAATAATGAAAAAGGATATATAATTCTCTTTCATTATGTTGATTATATACACAATAGGAGGAGTTAAATGTCAAAAACTTCACATCAAATTGAAAGGGGTTTCTGGTTATCCCTTGTACTTGTCTTGATTGTGATTCATAGTATATTTACAATATGGTTTATATATAATGCGCAGCAAGCATCAGAATCGACATCAACACCTTGGTTTATTGGTGCTTTAGTACTTGTAGCAATTGCTAAATTTATTGCTGCTTTTGCTATCTGGAACTGGAAAAAATGGGGTCTTTATTTGTTTGCAGTTTCAGTTGTCGTTTCGGTAATATTAGGATTAATACTGACAGGATGGTGGTTAATTATATTTAATGAAGTTTTGCCATTAGCGATTTTGGGGTGGCTAATCCGTGATAAATGGCCAAATTTCGGAATAAATACTTAAGTATCTTCGGATGGGTTCCAGGTAACGAATAGGTGAGAGAAAACCTCGATAATAGTACCTCCCTCCCCAATTATTGTCTTATTTAAGAATCCGCGAATGAAAAATATATTGCTAAGCTACTTGTTTGTTTTAGTTGTGGGGGTAGTAATGTCAGCTTGTACATCAACGTTACAGGAGAATTTTGACACTAATGAAGACGAATTGGTGATTCTTCAATCCACGGAACCAACTTGCATTTTTACAGATACAGAGTTAAAAAACGTGGAGTACCAATCCGAGTGGATTGACTCCGGCACAGTTAAATTAACTAATGGCGAGTATCGAGTGCAAGCAGCTCCTGGATCAGCCTCCGAAATAATTATTTTTCTTACTGATCACGCTGCATGTGGAAAGTTGGAAGAACAGGATGCCATGGCAGTTGTTTTAGTCTCCTCTGGTGGTGGCAGCGGCAGTTTTTATGACCTCGCAGTTCTCATGGAAACAGATGGCCGACCTGAAAATGTGGCGATCCATTCATTAGGGGATCGTGTAATGGTTAATTCTCTAGTAATCGAGAATGATGAAATTGTCTTAGATATGGTCACACATGGACCAGATGACCCTATGTGTTGTCCAACCCAACCGGTTGTGAAAATATATAAATTGAAGGGGAATGAGATAATTGAAATAAATGGACCGTAGAGAAAACGAATGCAATAGTGCTTTGCATTTACGGTATGCCCTGATAGTATGGTGGATGTAATCTAAATTCTCAATTTCGTTCTAAAGATCTTCGATCTCAACCTTCAAGCAGTCGAGATCGTTTTGAATTCCCTCAAGCTTATCGCAAGTTTCAATAAAACTTCCGCGCTCTGCACGTACGAAACGAGTATAGGGGGCGATTGCTTCGTTTATACGCTGCAAACTGCGTTCGATCTCTTTTCCGAGTTGATTTTGCAGTGTATTGGTTAGCTGTTCGCGGAGAGCAGATATCTTCTCATGCAATTCATTTTTTGCCATTTTACGTCGTGCTGGTATGATAAAAAGTCCTAAGGCGGCAATAAAACTTGCTAAAATAATACCGGTAACATCCGCAGCTACCGTTGTAGCCAATATAGCTACCAGAGTTCCCAATCCTACAGCACCAATTTCGAGGGCTGCCGACGCTGCAACAGCAATCTGTGCATTTTCAGCGATTGCTTTTGATTCGCTGGCTTTATCGTATGTTTCTACCACGCGTTGTGCTTCCCGGCCAACAGCGTCTATAAGACGATCGCGTTCGTAGTCAAATCTTCCGATTCCATGGTCGCCAACTATGCGATCTTTGTGTATGCGGCGTCTCTCGGCAAGATGATCATTCACCGATTCCCACTGTCGTAGATCAGAATCGACCAGCCAATCGATCAGCTCGTTGACTTTCTGGTCAATAAGCTGAGGTGTTTCTCCAATGACCTGGCTTTCAAACTCTCTCTGGATGCGGTCTTTGTTAAGTAAATCAAATACCCTGGCAAGACGAAACGTCTCATTAAAATATCCATCCCCACGCTGTTCCATCTCGAAGAGAGCGTTCTCAATATCTGCCATCCGAAAATTGAAATCGCGTTTCATATCCTCTTGATAGAGGTCTAATTGCGCATCTACATCAGATATCATCTCAAAATCATCTTTAAGCAAAGACAATCTTGAAGTGAACACTTCAAGATATTTTTTTACCAGATGAGTCCCGACCCCTAATGGATTTAATAATTTTAGTCTCAAACGTCCGCTTTCATCCAGAGTGTCGTGGATAAAGATTTCTAGAGGTTCAAAGCGACTGGTTGCCCAAATTTCTGGTTTCCCTTGCTTAGCTAGTAAGGCATTCTTCGAGCTGAGCGGGAATATATCTGGAGAAAATCCCATCAGTTTATTAGAATTATCGTGTATAAAACTATTTACTTTTTCTAATTCTTTATCATCTTGAAGTATGTCAATTTTATTGACCACCACCACGACTTTCTTTCCCCAATCCCGAATTCGTTCCAAAAATTGTCGTTCACTTTCTGTAAAGGGTCTATCAGCAGAGGTTATAAAAAGTACAATGTCTGATTGTGGGATGAACTGTGAAGTGATCTCTTCGTGAGAGCGGATTATCGCATTAGTGCCTGGTGTATCGACAATGCTTATCTCAGAGAGCCATTCGACAGGCAATGTGATTATATGCTCATTTTCAGAGAGCACAAACCGTTCTTTGGATTCTCCATAACGGAGAATGTGGATCCGGGATGTGGTGGGTGTCACTCCTTCTTCCAAATAACTTTCACCCAAAAGTGCATTGATAAAGGCAGACTTTCCGGAGTTAAATTCACCAACAACGACCAACAGAAACAATTCATCGAGCTGTTTTATAGTATCATTCAAAGTTTTTATGTCTTCATTGGAAGCGTTATATTCTATAAGAACAGTCCGCAGGTCGTTCAGTTTATTTCGCTCGTTTACAAGAAGTTTGTCTTGGGTTTCATTGAGAATTTTCATAGCATTTCATCCTCGGCCAGCATTATAGCATTCTATAGTTTTTATTGAAACCCCGAGGAATTTTGGGTTATACTCAGAATTCGTATTTCCTAATCTTGATAAGAGAGAACCGATATGAACCAAATTACTGACCAGAATTATCTAAAAGAAAAGCAGTACAAAGACTCAAGCAAATTGGAAGCCAGGATATCCCTTCACCGTCGTTTTGGAACAAATCCCTATGGGTGGTGGCAATGGGTTTTTGATCAATTGAATCTAGAACCAGGCATGCGAGTATTAGAAGTTGGCTGTGGAACTGCTGGTTTATGGCGAGAGAACTCGGTGCACTTGCCGGAAGGTTTAATTATCTTCCTGGGCGACCTATCGGTTGGAATGGTTCGAGAGGCGTCCAAAGTGATGAGTGAGGGTGTTGATTTTTTCCCCATTAACCTTGATTTGCAAGCTATTCCTACATGCAGCAATTATTTTGATCTTGTGATTGCCAACCATATGCTCTATCATGTTCCGGACATTCAGCGCGGATTGAATGAAATTGTCCGAGTCCTGAAACCAGGCGGAGTGTTATGCGCAGCAACAAATGGCTTTCATCACATGCATGAGTTGGGAGAACTGGTTCAAAAAATTGAACCGAATTCTATAAACAGAAATGAACAAACCAGAAGATTTGCGCTTGAAAATGCCGAAGATATCCTAAGAGGTCTATTTAATGAGATTGAAATCCATCATTATGATGAAAATTTAGTTGTGACCGAACTTAGACCTTTAGAAGAGTATATCCTTTCTATGTGGGATGAATTATGGAGAAGTGATAGCAAGGAATTGAAAGCACTGAAAGGAAATTTAGAAGCACATTTTCGTTCACACGGGAAATTCTTCATCACAAAATCGCAGGGTTTAGTGATAGGGAAGACAAAATTTTAAATTGCATTTAGATGATTGCTTTGCAAATGGGGAGGAAAATGCAAATAAGTTTCAGAAGCCTGATTTAAACTTGAATATTATCCACAATTTAAGGGGGGTAGTGATTCAGCTAGTTGATACATTATCTACCTCATTTGTCATCTGATATTTGATATCCTTATTGACCCTGGCGTCTCCTGCTGGTAAATAAAATGGATTCCTGACAATAATAGTAAATGGTGTTTTTACCAATAACTTTAATTATTGCGCATAGTTTTCACTTCAGAAGTAAACTAGTGGCATACGCAGCCCCGCTTTGAAGCGCTAAGTTACCTACCCCTGGGTGTCCGAGTACTAATCTACCATTCCCGCTGCGTGTTCCTTCGGGTCCCAAGCCGATGATTTTACTAGCCTTCAAATGTGATAAAGCACTTCGAATTGCAGCCAAATCTACCTCTTCGCGGTGAAGTTGTATATGCTCCCACAAGTCAGCCAGATAGTGGAGAAATGGATTTTTCTACCCCTCGGCTTTTACAAATTCTGTAATCGGACGTGGTAGTAATTGTATGTACAAAAGCGGGACTTCTGTAAAAGTGATGTGATTACTGGCAAGTATTAATGGACCTGTATCAGGAATTTACCGTAACGCTGTATCGTTGATACAACATACAAAACGGTAGACCTGTTTGATAATAGAATTTACTATATAAGCATCGGGGCTCATATTGGACTGTCCAAATAATCGAAATTACATCAGTCGGCTTAGGAAAGGTCACTGGCGCGCTGGACTATCCTGTCTCCAAAACGATCGCGCAGGTTATCTATTGCAATCTGGAGATTGTTATCCTTCGTAGTTACGTGTCCGGTCAATTCATCCCACAAAGTAAGTTGGCGTATAGGGGGAACAAAACCACTTACTCCTACACCAACCAAGCGTACCGCTTTTCCTTCACACCAGGATTGCTCTAAAAGATTTTCGACCGCGTGGATAATCAACAAATCCTGATCGGTGGGATTATCCAAAGTCAATTGTCTGGTAATTGTACTGAAATCTGACCAACGAAGCTTTATCTTGATAGTCTTGCCGCATTTGTTCGCCCGGCGTAGCCGCTTACCAACATTTTCAGACAATTTCCGTAATGTGCGTAGAATTGATTCCTTATCAAGTAAGTCAGAGGTGAATGTGGTTTCGTTACTGATGGATTTTACCTCATGCGTTGTGATAATCGGGCGCTCATCGACCCCTTTTGAGCGCACGCTTAGATCATGCCCATGTTTACCTAGAATCCGCACAAGATCAGCCTCTGGATAGTTTGCTAGCGTACCAATAGTAGTTATACCCAATTCTGCCAGGCGCTCTGATGTTTTAGGACCGACGCCCCATAACGCTTCAACGGGCATAGGCGCGAGGAATGATGCCTCTTGCCCGGGAGGAATCACTGTTATTGCATTGGGAGGACCAGCGCATTTCGAGGATGCTTTCCC
>Ga0114922_10002114_pt1 | contig 18754 bp, 18 predicted proteins | sample AartaG_FD_100975 | JGI IMG/M metagenome (GOLD analysis project Ga0114922, IMG submission 100975) | Deep subsurface microbial communities from Aarhus Bay to uncover new lineages of life (NeLLi) - Aarhus_00045 metaG | ecosystem: Environmental > Aquatic > Marine > Oceanic > Sediment | place...
AACTCAGTCAAGCAGTTGATAATTATTTTGTTTGGCTATGCGTTCACCCCTGCTCACCGCGTAACCCACACCAGGCTGGCTCATACTAAGCCGTCTGCCCAGTTCCGACAACCCGTATCCTAGGCAAAGGGGTCAGCGGTGGGCAATGCCCACCAAAATTCAATCAATGCGGCAGTTTTTTGGGTTGACGGTCTCTCTTTATGGTTGACGGTGCCCACCTTACGAACTTAACGCTTAGCAGTGGCAGCCTTCTCCTGTTGTACCCTTTCGTGCAACCATACCTTGATTAAGGCCCCCCGGGCTACCCCGATACTTTCTCTAAGGCGATCGATCTCTTTGACCAGTTCTTCTGCCATGTCAAGCGTGATGCGTACTTTTTTCCCGTGGCGGATAATCTTGGATTTGGACATGTCAATAAGATCATGGATATCCTCACCATCGTCGAATCGCCGATCAAACTCTTTCGTGCTCTTAGCTATTTTCTTTTTGACCATACAATTTCGCCTCCTGTTTTCTGGCGCATTTCACTGATATGATGCGTATAGCATTTTCCATATTGTAATATGAGGGAGGCATGACCTTGTCGTCTCTTTGATTTGTCCCCGATATGCGATATAGATTGACATCAGCTAACGTATCAAGCTTGTAGTGTGGGCACCGCCCACCGACAACTAATGGACTAGCGAGCCATGAGTAACAGCGAGCAGCGGAGTGCGGAGGGTCAACTTGACAAATGGCGAAAGTAGGGATATACGTATTGGTAAACAAATGGGTTAAAGTAAAGGAGATCATGAAATGTACGCCAGGATTTCAAAAAAAGGCCAGGTAACAATACCCAGGCTGATAAGAGAAAAATTAAAGATAGATACAGAGGGCGGGATATTGTTTTTGATTGAAGATGATGAGGTTAAGCTTAAAGGGGTCCCAGGTGCACCGGGCAAGGTTTTAGCAGGGAGCCTCAAAAAATATGCTAAGAGTTATATTCCGCTAAAAAAAATAAGGAGGAAAATCAAAGGAAAAATTGCAAATGAAATCGCCCGAGAAGGTTTATCTGATTGATACAAACGTCATTCTCAGATATCTTTTGGGAGATCATCCTGAGTTCAGTCCAAAAGCTGAAGCATTCATGGAGGATATCTCTGAAGGGAGAAAAAAAGCTGAGATACTCGATGTTGTTACTGCCGAATGTATCTATGTCCTGGAAAAATACTACCAGGTTTCCAAACATGAAATTGTAGAGAAATTAAGCGCGATATTAAATTTTTCCGGGATTGTAAATTTCAGCAGGGCGGAGACGCTTACGGCATTGCTAAAGTACAGAGATTCAAATGTTGATATCGTAGATTGCATCCTGGCAGCAAAATCCTCCCGATCGAAGGTCGTTGTTTCATTTGACAAAGACCTTGAAGAATTGAAGGCAGTTAGCGAAACCCTGTGAAATGTCAAGAACTGTATCTCAAGGTCAGGTAAGGTGCATTGCTTCGATTTAGATATGACATTATCCACGACACAAAACTTCCCACGAACTTTCGCGACTAAAGCTTCGCAAATCGAGACCTTTGCATAACCCCTTTACACTCCTTTGTATGAACTCTTTGATCCCGCCATGGGCGGGACTTGCTCGCTAAATCCTAAAAACTCGGCCCAAGGGCCTCAAACAGTGTTATACGGATTGATTGGATGTATGCTTTTTGACTATGTTTTTGTCACACAAAAAGCTTTAATTTACACCAGCTTATATATCATACGCTCATATTTCTGTGAACAGATTTGTCAGATTGAGTGGCCCGATTCATAATAAGCCTTGACAGGCCTTTACATTCTGGCTACTATAGCCACATATTGAAAGCGTTCAAATCAGCATGTTTTAGTCCATGGGTCCTGAAATTCGTGTTTTTTCTGGCAGTCAGCCTACGGCGGATTTCCATGGAGGACGAAAGCTGAAAGGAAGGAGAAGCTAAGAGTCTAAGATCTATTTGTTGCTTTGAGCTTTGAGCTTGTCCGGGTTAGGGAGGTATCCTGTGATAAGGGCGAACATAACAGAAATAAAAAATCGGTTAAGCCACTACCTCAGACTTGTTAGAGGAGGGGAGGAAATTGAAATTGTTGACAGAAAAACGCCATTAGCCCGAATCGTGGGGATAGGAAACCTACCTTACAATGAAAAAGAATCCTCATGGATAAAAGAGATGTATGATCTGGGAATCGTTGGTCCACCCAAGAAGACACAGGTTTCTTCTAATTTCTTGAGCATAGACCAGGTCCTATCATCTGAAGGAGATACCTGCGGAGTTCTGGGGGCCCTTTTGGACGAAAGGGAAAAAGGGCGATGAGATTCTGGGATTCCTCGGCAATCGTGCCCCTTCTGGTGCTTGAAAAGGAAACAGAACAGTGCGTTAGGGCTTTTCAGTCTGACCGGGAAGTCATAGTTTGGACAATGAGCAAAGTCGAGGTATTCAGCGCTTTATGTCGGCGACTTCGCGAGGGTTCACTGAAAGAGCACGTTTTTGATGCGGCAAAGAAAAGGACGAATGACTTTTTTGATATGGCATCAGAAGTTATTTCACTGCCAAAGGTCAAAGATAGAGCCCTACGGCTTTTGCAGGTGCACCCGTTAAGAGCAGCAGATGCCCTCCAGCTTGCCGCAGTTTTGGTGGCCACCCAGGAAGACACTTCGAAAGTGCCTATAATGACCTTTGACGATAGACTCATCCAGGCAGCCAAGTGTGAAGGCTTTACAGTTAATCCAGATTAGGGATTTTTCTTTTGTTCCTCGTTCACGGGGCACACATGTCGTCATTGCGAGGAGCGGAGCGACGAAGCAATCTCTCTGGATGGAATACCAGATTGCTTTGCTTCGCTCGCAATGACTGGGTGGATATTGGAAAATGATACAGCAGACTTAGGGACCCTGTGAACGGTTACTTCTTTCGTTACTCGGCAAAGCCTGGGGAGAGAAGAAATAAGCCGCAGCCCACCATTTCAGCCGTGGTTCCTGGACCTGTGGTATTAGATCCACAAGAAACGAGGTGGTGGTCGAAGATGTGGCATGAAAACGTAGAGGATTTTGGTCAGGAGATTGAGTCTGATACTACATTCCGGTTTGAGTGTCACCCCGGCCTAGGCTGCTTTGGTATGTGCTGTGGCACAGAAATCACCCTGACGCCGTACGATATTGCTCGTTTGCGCCGGCATATGAGCATAGACACGGGAGCGTTTCTCTCCGCATACTGTAAGACCTTCATAGATCCTCGAACAGGATTTCCCTTTGTGATCCTCAAGCATAAAGAAGATGGCAAATGTGTTTTTCTGGGACGCCATGGATGTGACCTCTATGAGAGCAGGCCGAGCTGTTGCAGAAACTATCCCTTGGCGCGGGTAATAGATGAAGACGGCAAAACCGGCAAAAGATTGATCAGGTATTACTTGCAGCAGGAGGCCGCCTATTGTGAGGGGCTGGGAAGAGGGCCTGACTGGACAATAGGCGACTATTGTCAGGCAAACGGGCTGGGGCCTTACGAAAAAGCAAATGATCTGTTTCTGGATATCCCCTTTACCTTCAACAGGCTTCCGTGCGACATTAGGCAGGACAGGGACGTCCAGGGTATGGTCTTTGAGGCTGTGTTTAACTTTGACAGGTTTTTTGAAAGATACGGGCGATTCCCCCACACCGCTGTGCCAGAGGACGACCATGAGATGATCGTTCTGGTCAGAAGCATAACCCTTAACCTGATCGAGAAGACAGCTTTGCTTTGCGGATTAAGTAGTGGTTGAAGATATACAATACAAGGTTCTCTCGCCCGCTCCTAGCAGTCGCTTGAGCGCACAGAGATCCCAGAGATGATCTTGAGCTTGGCCTGATTTTTTGACCCCGGTTAAATAGGCTACGCATTTAATAGGGCAGGGAGGAAAAATCAGGCCAAACAATTCCCGCCAGGCGGGATCGGGGCATCTCCGATGGCGCAAATACGTCTGCTACAAGAGACAATCAGAATACCCACGCGGAGCGTTGCAGTTTGAGCTGAATCCTCCTCTCAAGGATTCAGCTCAAGACCTCTGTGTCCCTGTGGGCTCTGTGAGAGATGAGAAAACAACGGTATCCAATGATCGCTTGCAAACGATGGTGGCACTATGCCCATATTTTCGGACCAAAACGAAAAGGATCTATATGTTCAAGGGGTATGGGAGAAGGTGGAATCGAAATACCTTCAAGTATATCCGTTCCTTACAGACCATGAATTCAGGGAACTCTTTGGGGAAAAGCTGCTCAACATCATGGCGGCACTGAACTGTCCTCAGGAGAACTGCGGCCTGTGCGACACAGACATTGACTGCCCGTTTTATTCCGCAAAACTGGACCGATGCGGCATCGACCCGTATAAGCCGGTCCATTGCAGGCTGTGGCACTGTTATGAATGCGGACCCCGGCAAATCGTGAAAGAAATACGGGAACTCACAGGCATTTTTGCAGACCAGATGGGTTCGGAGATGAGGGCAAGAAAGATCAAGAGTGCCCTGGAGCGAGGGGAGGTATCAGCGGATGCAGCTCGAAAAAGGTTTGAAAAACTCATTGAAGAATTCAGGACAAAAAACCGAACTTTTCAATGACTAGTCCTTTGAGTGCCGGTCCAATATTTTTTGAATGGCTATCGCACACTCAACCTTGCTTTCATCCGGGCAATCTATATCCAGGACCTGTTTTTCCAGATCGATTTGTCTCACTTTGGCTTCAAACTTTTCCGCTTCCAGCCTGATAAGCCTTATTGTTTCGGCATCATGTTTATCTGTAACCGGCATCTTGCCTCCTTAATTCACGTCTCGGAATTTTCATATGTTCAATCTTTATGCATTTATTCATCACGACTTCAATGCCTGCCTTTCGGGCCTTGGCTGCTGCCTGATTATGGGCAAGGCCCAACTGCATCCAGACCACCTTGGCCGCAATCTCTATGGCATCGTCCACAACGGGGGGTATGGCCTCCGGTCTCCTGAATATGTCTACCACGTCGATTGGGAAGGGAATCGCCTTCAGATTGGGATAGCATTTCTCTCCCACTATCTCTTTTTGGCCGGGATTGACCGGAACGATCCTGTAATGGTTCGCTTTAAGGTATCTGGCCACCTTGTGACTGTCTCTTTCCGGCTTGGGGGACAGGCCTACAATGGCCACTGTCTTGTATTTATCAAGGATTGCCTTGATTTCTTCTGAAGGCGGATTGTATTCAGGGATTTCACACTGTAGATCTGACATAGCATTCTCCTGTTGCGTAATCGTTATGATCATATTAGATGGGGTCTCGGGGGTCAAGTTATGAAATCGTTACGCTGTCTAATATGACCCACTACCCAAGAAAGTTGTGGTTTTCGTCACTCTTTTCAAGGCGACAGCCGCAAATCCGCAATCCGCAATCCAAAATCCAAAATCCAAAATGCTATACAAGGAGGGATGATCATGGCGGCTCAGGATGTCAAGTTCAGGATTGAAAGAGATACCATGGGCGAGGTCCGGGTACCCGCAGACGCCTATTATGGCGCTCAGACCCAGCGTGCTGTGGACAACTTTCCCGTAAGCGGAATCAGATTCCCCCGGGTTTTCATCAGAGCCCTTGGCCTCATAAAAAAATATGCAGCACAGGTAAATAAAGACCTCGGACTCTTGGACGCGCAGTTTGCCAGGTCTATCATGACGGCTGCCGATGAGGTGGCGGCGGGAAAGATGGATGAGCAATTTGTGGTAGACATTTTTCAAACAGGCTCGGGTACCTCTACCAACATGAATGCGAATGAGGTGATTGCAACAAGGGCCAATGAACTGCTCACCGGCAAACGAGATGCTAGAAAGCCCGTGCATCCGAATGACCACGTGAATATGGGCCAGTCGAGCAATGACGTGATTCCCTCAGCCATTCATATAGCTGCCCTGACCTCCATTACGGAGGATCTCATCCCGGCACTTGAGATCCTCTACGAATCACTCCGCAAGAAATCCGAGGCGTTTGACAGCATTATCAAGATCGGACGAACCCATCTCCAGGACGCAGTTCCGATCCGGTTGGGCCAGGAATTCAGCGGATATGCCCATCAGGTCAAGCTCGGCATAAAAAGGGTCCAAACAGTCAGGGGCTCGCTTTCCGAGCTTGCCCTTGGCGGTACCGCCCTGGGCACGGGCCTGAATACCCACCGCGAATTTGCCCCCAGGGTTATTGACTTGATCTCGCAGGAGACCGGGTGTCAATTCAGAGAAGCAGAAAATCGCTTTGAAGCTCAGGCCGCCCGGGAGGCGGCTGTAGAGACAAGTGGGGCCTTAAAAACAGTGGCGGTGAGCCTGGTGAAGATAGCAAACGATATTCGATGGCTCTCATCAGGTCCCAGGTGCGGCCTTGGGGAGATCAACATCCCGGCCCTCCAGCCCGGGTCCTCTATTATGCCAGGCAAGGTGAATCCGGTCATCCCCGAATCTGTCATCCAGGTTGCAGCCCATGTCATAGGCAATGACATGGCCATCACCATAGGCGGCCAGGGAGGCAATTTCGATCTGAATGTGATGCTTCCTGTGATTGCCCACAATCTGCTGGAGTCTATTAGGATTCTTGGTTCATCGGCAAAGATCTTTGCTGAAAAATGCATCAATGGCATCACAGCCAATGAAGCAAGGTGCAGGGCCTTTATAGAAAACAGCCTGGCCATGTGCACGGCGCTTGCCCCGGCCATAGGACATGAAAAGGCCGCGGCGATTGCTAAGGAGGCCTACACAACCGGAAAGACGGTGCGAGAGGTGGCCATAGAGGAAAAGGTCTTGCCCGAAGCACAACTGAAGGAGTTACTGAATCCTCTTAAAATGACTTGAGGTGCTAAGGAAAGTGCCGATATATAAAATAGTTGGCCAATTTGACGATTCTGTGATAAATTAATAAATATATCGGGGCGAAGCCCCTAACTCGGAGAAGCCGGAGCCAAATCCGAAATCCGAATATCAAATGTCCCAATGTTCTAAACATCACAGATTCATGAATTCGGGAATTGAGTATCGCAGTGTGACGATCCTTCAATTCCTTTGTTTTGAATTTTTGTCATTCGATATTGTTTCGAATTTCGCGTTTCGAATTTCGAATTTGCACTTTTCAACATATGAAAAAACTTTCTGCCAGAAAAAAACGCGAATTTCACAACTGACCGACTAAGTTCAGGAGGGTAGCATCATGGACGGATGGACAAAAAGATCGTTGATTTTTGTAGTGGTGGCGGTTCTAGTCTGTACGACCACGAGATTTCCGGCCTTCGCCCAGGACCAAAAACTGGATGAGGAGGCCACGGCTGAGGCCATGATTACAGACTTCGTTTTGCTCAGACCCCTGGGAATTGGGGCAACCGCCGTGGGTACGGTTTTTTTCATTGCCTCACTTCCCTTCAGCGCGCCTTCCGGAAGTGTTGGAGTGGCTTTCCGGAAGCTGGTGGTGGAGCCTGCTGCTTTCGCATTTGCCAGGCCGCTGGGTAAAGTGATCTACTAAATTCCCGCGAATAGTCGCAAAATATGATCACCCCCATCTTTTTCGGTAGCTGAGAGTTTATTGCCTCAACAGTTGACAACGAGACCAAAATATACTATAGGCCGCTTCAAGTTATAAAATCGCTTCGCGATTTTATGTAACGTCCGCCCCTGGCGGACTCAAAAAAAGGAAATTCCTATACTATCCACTTACGGGCGATTTGCGTTTCCTGGCTACCGATCGAAAAGTAGCAATACACCCCCACCCTGCCCTCTCCGAGGCGTAGGCTCTACGAGCCGGAGGCCTTGAAGGGGGAGGGCAAGGTGGAGGTGAAGAGGCTTTGGTTTTTAACAGATGGAGGGAAAAGTCATGTCTGCACAAGAAAAACCGCACACAATGGATCGAAGGCGCTTTTTGAAACTCTCGGGCATCCTGGGTGTAGGCTTTGCTACTGGGGGGTTGCTACCGGTTTCCGAAAGCGTGGCATTTAACAGAAAGCTCTACAAGGTCACTAAGACACGCACGGGTATGGGAACTTTTGTATCGATAACCCTCATGCACCCATCAAAGATCCAGGCCGAAGAGGTGATCGGACAGGCATTTGAGGAAATGGATCGGGTGATCGCGCTGATGGATCGTTACCGGCCGGATTCTCCCATAGGCGTGCTTAACAAGGAAGGGGGCCTGGCCGATTTGCCTACTGAGGTCGCCCGTGTGCTCGACCGTTCCCTCTATTTTTATAAGCAAAGCAATGGAGCCTTTGACATGACCGTGCAACCCATGGTTGACCTGTACAAGCGGCACTTTGACACAAAAGGTCTCCCGCCATCCGAAACAGAGCTGGACAAGGTGCTGGCTTTGGTGGATGCCAGTGCAGTACAATTTGATGGCAAATCGATTCGATTCAAGAAAGAAGGCATGGGAATTACGTTAGACGGGATTGCCAAGGGCTATGTCATCGATTGCGTGGCCGAGCTTATTAAGAGACACGGTATCAAGCATGCCCTGATAAATGCGGGTGGTGATATCCGCGTTGCAGGCGGTAAAAAGAACGGGACACCATGGAAGGTAGGGGTTCAGAATCCTGACGAGGGGGGGCCATACCTGGACATTGTGAAGATGAAGGATGGTGCCATGGCGACCTCTGGCAATTACGAGATCTATTTTGATGAAGAGAAGCTATATCACCATATTGTGAATCCAAGGACAGGCATTTCACCCAGGCAAAGCGACAGTGTCACCGTGATGGCATCCAATGTAATGGACGCCGATGCCCTTTCAACGGCTGTTTTTGTGCTGGAACCTGACGCAGGAAGACGTTTCATCGAAGGGACCCCCGGGACCGCATGCCTTATCCTGGGCCGTGACAAAGAGCGCATCGCTTCAAAGGGCTGGCCCTGTTGAATAAATGGTTTCATCAGTATAGCTCAAGATGACAGAGCAAGAAGGCCGCCGATTCTGGCGGCCTTTTTTTATTAATCGGCTTAAACCACTACCCCTGGTAGTGGTACCATAAGAAGGTTCTACCGTTGGAGTAATTATGGGGAAGTGCGTAAAGTTAAGAATAAGTATTTGGTAGGGCCATAGTCTTTTGTCAGTACCTATGGGTGCCATGGACAAACTTGTTTGTCCGTGCAAAAGATGTCGGGGGCACGGACAAACAAGTTTGTCCATGGCACCCGTCCTGAGTCATAGGGAGATCGATAACTTCTATGGAGAAAGCTCCCTTCAAATGTGCGGTCATAGGTCATGCGCCCCACTCCTCTAAATCCGCAATCCGCAATCTAAAATCCGCAATCCTACACGTGGCCCTCAAAAAGAGAGGCTAATCGCGACCATCGCGATTAGCCTCAAGCAGGAGGAAAGCCGATGAAGGAAATTTCTTCACGGCGTTTGCCTTTTTGTTCTGCAACAATGATGCCAAACTGTGATGTTTTAGGGGAGATTTCATTTTGGCTGGCACGCCAGGTGAGGGGGAAGGGGCTAACACCGTCATTTTTTTACGAATAATATCTTAAGAAATTTCTGATGGCTCAATACGAACGGGCTAAAGCGGCTTTGGTTAGTGGCTATTTGAGCCGCCGAAGACTGATCGATTTGTACAAATTTTTGTACGGCTCGTGGCGAAATAGTCTTTAACGAGTTGATTTTGTACGGAATCCTGCCAGGTGTCAACTTTTTGTACAAGCCAACCCCCGGTTCTACTTAACCAGTTGATATCATAAATGATAAGCAGGGGTGTCAATTTTTTGTACACCAAACCCAACAAACCCGTCCGGGGCTACAGAAGATTGTGCTTTTTCAAGCGATAGTGCAGGTTGTTACGGGGAATGCCAAGAAGATGGGCTGCCCGAGACTGCACATTGTTCGACAGGGAAAGGGCTTTTTGAATCAGTCTCTTCTCTATGGCATCCAGCGTTTCAGGAAGATTGGAAAGCCTTTGCCAGTCTATTGGAATTTCAAGGTCTGCAAAACTCACAAGGTCCTTGGGCAGGTCGTCGAGAGTGATCTCATTACCCTTGCTGAAAAGCACGGCTCGCTCAATGGCATGCTCAAACTCCCTCACATTCCCGGGCCAGCGATGATTGCACAAAAAGCGCATGGTTTCAGGGGAGATGGTCATCTCTTCTCTGTTCGCTTCCCTGGCATATTTGTTGACAAAGTGGACTGTTAGGAGGGGGATGTCCTCGGACCGCTCCCTCAGGGGCGGCAGTTTGATGCCAACAACGTTCAGGCGGAAATACAGCTCTTTTCGGAAACGGTTGTGTTCTACCTCTGCCTTGAGGTCCTTATTTGTTGCGGCGATCAAACGCACGTCCACTGCAATGGGTTTGGTACCACCCACCCGCTCAAAGCTCATCTCCTCCAGCACTCGCAGGAGCTTTACCTGTAGGGAGACTGGCACTTCACCAATCTCATCCAGGAATAATGTCCCTTCATGTGCCATCTCAAACCGGCCCTTTTTCATTGTAGTGGCACCGGTAAAGGCCCCTTTTTCGTGTCCGAAGAGCTCGCTTTCAAGCAGGGTCTCGGTGAGGGCTGCGCAACTGACTGCCACAAGGGATTTGTTGCGGCGAGGGCTGTTAAAATGAATCGCCTTTGCAATCAGTTCCTTGCCGGTGCCACTCTCACCTGTGATCAATACCGTGGCCTTGGTGTGTGCTACCCTTTGAATGATATGAAATACGGCCTGCATGGGCTCGCTTTTCCCAATAATGTTGTCAAAGCGATAGAGGTTTTCCAGGGCCCGGACAAGGCGCCGGTTTTCCTTTAGGACCCTGTAAGTGCGGACCGCTTTATCCACTATCTGCTTCAGCGTTTCGTTCTGAAAAGGTTTCTGGATAAAGTTGAAGGCGCCCAATTGCATGGCCCCTACGGCCTTTTCCACGGTACCATACGCTGTCATCATAACCACTGGCAGATCAGGGACCTTTTCCTTGATTCGCTCAAGAAGTTCTATGCCGTCCATGGTGGGCATCTTCATATCTGTGAGGACCAGATCAAGGTCGGTAGTCTCCACAACCTCAAGGGCCTGTTGAGCGCTGTCGGCTGTCAGTGTTTCATACCCTTCCCCTGACAGAAAGGCACTCAGAACCACGAGGTAGTTTTTTTCGTCGTCCACAATGAGGATTGTTTCCATGTTTGTCACTCGTCACTCGTCACTCGTCATTGGTCACTTGTCAATCATCAATCCCTCTCTACTGGCAGGGTGATCGTCACCTGAGCCCCCTTCTCGGGACGATTCTCAATCTCAATGATGCCGCCGTGCCCCTCTACGATCTTCTTGACAATCGGAAGCCCCAATCCACTTCCCTTATCCTTTGTGGTAAAAAACGGTTCCCAGATCTTGTTCAGGGTTTCATCGGGAATCCCGGCTCCCTCATCGGCAAAAGAAATCGTCAGGGTATGTTTACGGGCAGAGATCTCAATGTATATGGCCCCGCCTTCTGGCATAGCCTGCATGGCATTTATCAGGATATTCAGAAATGCCTGATACAGCAGTCCAGGATCGGCTTGCATCTCCGGGATATGGCCGGCAAATCGCTTATGGACCTGGTAGCCGTTCTTATTGATTTCGGGAGCAAGGAACGTAAGGTTGTTCTCTATGACCTCATCCACTTTACATGGCATGAGGTTGGGTGCCTGAGGCCGGGCAAAATCCAGAAAATCGGTTACGATGCTGTTGAGCCGACAGGCCTCCTGAACAATAACATCTGCAAGCTGGACTTCACGGTCAGTACGGGCCAGCTTCTGTTTCAAAAGCTCTGCCGTGCTGCTAATGATTCCCAGGGGGTTGCGGATCTCATGGGAGATGCCGGCCACCATTTCGCCAAGACTCGCCAACCGCTGAGCATGACTCAACTTCTCCTTTAGAAGGAGTCGCTCCAGTGCCCGTTTTTCGATGATCTCCTCACCCCGTTTGACAACATGCCGAAGAATAAGAAAAAGGACGCCCATAATGACAACAGACGTGACAATGATCCTGTGCTTAAAATGGCTGATGGTCCGGTAATCCTCAGACAGGTCTTGAACAATCTCGAACACCCCGAGGATGGGCCCCTCGATGTTTGACAGGGGCTTTTCGGCCCTCAAAGGTACGTAAGTTCGCAGCTCGCTTTCTTTTGGGGCTCCGAACATTATGCCCCAGAATCCTCCTCTGCGAATCAGCCTGGAGCGTGATTTGCCAAGAAGCGCTTGCTGATAATCAATGCCTCCCAGGCCCTTTTTCCCTACCAGTTCTTTGTTAAAGCTGTAAAAGATCACATTCTGTTCACGGTCAAAGATGTTGACCATCTCCACACTGAAGCTGTGGAGGGTGTTCCTGACCACCTGGTCGAGGCGGTCAAACAGAACCTTGTTCCGCAGTTGAATGACTTGACCAAACTGAAGGGCCGCAGGGATAATGAACTGAAGGAATACTTGATGGTTGAGGTTTTCTGCCATCAACAGGGCGTAATCTTCACTCTTTTTCAAGAGCACCGTCTCGGCTCGATGGGCGATCACCATGGACAAGGCCAAAGAGCCCAGAAGGATTACAATAAGGCTGGTAAGAGTAAAATACTTAACGAGCTTAAAGGGTTTTATCCGTTCTATATCCTTTGGGTCCATCATGTGCCGGTTTGGCCCGTTTAGCCGGCCCGCCCTGGCGCTCCTGCTTATCATAGGCCACAAGCTGATAAATCCAGGTCTGGGCCAGGGTTTGGCCCGTTATGACCGTTCAAGTATACACTCTAAACCATTATCCGGTAGGACCCTATCTCCTGACGTTTTGAAGCGATCAATTGGGCTCTGTCCTCAAAGCCCTTTCGTCCCATCATACCGTAGGTAAATTTTTTGCCGGCCTCAACGCCCGGCTGATCCAAAGGATTGATCTCGAGAAGCCCGCCTGCGTACAGGGTCTGAACCTCAAGCAGAAACAGAAGCTGCCCCACAGTAAAGGGATTGATTTCAGGAAGCCTTATTCCGGTGTGAATGCGGCGGGCCTGTGTCAGGGCAAACCCGGTGGCTTGCTCTTCGGCCTGCATCAGATCATTCAGCGTATGACCCCCGAGGTAGCTGAGCCCATCAATATGATTGAAGCCTGCGGGAATCTTGACGGTTTTTCGGAATTTTCCAACCGTAAGAAAGGTAATAACCTTGTCAAAGGGGCCCTCCATGTAGAGCTGGAGTTGGGAGTGCTGATCAGTGACACCGAGCGCCTTTACCGGGGTTGGTCCTACATGCACTACCCGACCGTTCACGTCGAGTCGTTTGCCCAGGCTTTCTGCCCAGAGCTGACGGTACCAGTCGGCTACATCCCGCAGGGCATCTGAATAGGCGATCATGACAGAGATGGGCTTCTTTTTTGCGGTGTAGGCCAACACCTGAAGTACGGCATTCATGGCCGCCGGGTTTTTCCACAGGCCCCCCTTCTCGCAGGTCCTGTTCGCATTTCGTGCTCCGGCAAGAAGTTCGGCAATATCAATACCGGCTACGGCTGCCGGAAGAAGCCCAACCGGAGAAAGAACGGAAAAACGTCCTCCCACGCCCGGATGAATCGAAAGGGTCTCGTATCCTTGCTCCCTGGCAAGGGCTTTCAAATGACCGTGCTCGGGATCTGTCGTAGCAATTATGTGGGGGGGGTGTCTTTTGCGGCCAAGTTTTCTTATCAGTCTGTCCCGCACTATGATAAACTGGCTCATGGTTTCAGCTGTTCCGCCGGACTTGCTAATAACATTAAATACCGTTTTTTCAAGATTGACCAGGTTCAGCAGCGCGCTAAAGCCTTCAGGGTCAATATTGTCTGCAAAGAAAACCCTCGGCAGGCCCTTCCATTTGGCCTCCGGAAGGAGGTTGTGCTGTGGATGAGCAAGAGCCCGAAACAGGGCAATACCGCCAAGGGTCGATCCCCCGATGCCAAGTACGACAAAGTCTTCACACTCCTTGATGACCCTCCTGGCTGTCTTCAAGACCTTCTTTAAAGCCGCCTGGTCGTAGGGGAGTTCGTAAAACGGTAGGTCTCCGGCTTTCCTTCGCTGTTGCAGGTTCTGATGAACAACTTTGAACCGCTCTGACATGGCGTCGATCTGTTCCACGGTCAGACCGTGCCGGCGTCCAACAGCGTCAGCCATCATGCCGCCAAAGTCCAGCGTGATCCTCATGGAGCGTGTCCAGGACTTGTCTTCCCAGCGTTTCATTTCAACTCCTTTTCTGTATCGGCTCAACGGACCGGCTTGGCCCGTTTGGCCCGTTGGTGGGAGCGGCTTTTAGCCGCGATGTTTTGCGGATCTTATCCTGGCTTGGCAACTATCTGGGCTACGTATAGGTCCAGGAATCGCTTGGAGGTTGCAGATCTTATGATGGCTACTGTATCTGCTCCTTTGGCCGTACCTGCCACGGCCACAACCTCTTTGCCTTCGGCAATGAGGCCTGCGTCTGTCGCCTCCATAACGATCTCGCAGCAGACCTTTATCCCCTGGCCCAGCCGCCTCAAGGTGTTGGCGACAAGGAGCGTGGGATAGGTCCCGGAAAACTCCTTTGCCAGGGCAGTTTCGATGGAGTGAGTCAGGATCGTCCCTTTGTAGATATGGCCTCCCAGCCGGACTATTTCCTGATAGGCATCGTCTGAAAACTGATCTTGATTTGGTCCCAAGAAGCCCACTGAGTGCGCGACTATTACCAGGTTCACATCCTCACCCTGCAAGGTTCGCGCTGCCATGGTACCGGTCTTACCTGAGGTAGATGCCACTATGACATCCTTATACCCCTCATCATGGACCAATTTGTAAAGAATATCCGTGCAGGCCCGGGTGTTTTGAGGGCCAGGGTTTTCAAAATATTCAACCAGTCGTTTCATGAGACCTCTTAAACCTCCGTATCAGTTTACCCTATTTCGTCGCCAGATGGAATACACCATCCCATTTTTCACCGGGAGCTACCGGCGGACTTTCTCTAAATGTTTTGCAGCGCTGAACATAGACTTCAGATGGAGTGGTTTTGCCGCCGGATATACGTTCGACCTTCAGGGATTCATTGAATTTAGCAATAGCTTCGTCCCATTCCATCTTGAGGTAATGCTGCATGCCCTCGTCGAAAACCTTAAAGAGCTCTTTCTCCTGATCGCTAAGATTTCCCTTCATGGCGCAGACTTCGTAAACCTTGACAGGCTTTGACTTGCCCACAACCGTGATGTTGTCGATCATGCGGGCTTCGACCATATCCCTGATTTTTTTCTTTTCGCCGTTTCTGTTGAATTCTAGGTCCATTGTGTACTCGCTTACCACGGTGTAAATGCCGTACTGTTTTCCGGCTGCTTCCAGGCGGGCTGCAAGATTGACGGGATCTCCCATCATTGTGTAGTTCATGCGCATGGAGCTTCCCATGTTGCCCACGACAATCTCTCCGCTGTTGATACCAATCCGCATTTTCATCTGGTGAACAATCTTCGGCCATTTGTCTCCGGGAATCCATTCTTCAGGAGGCATGTTCTTGGTATTGCGGTTCGGCTCTCCGGGCGCCTGTTTTTCATTCCGCCACTTCTCTCGGAGCTCGACAAGCTTATTCTGCATGGCCAGAGACACCCGGCAGGCCCTGAGCGCGTGATCGGGAAGATCCATAGGGGCTCCGAAAAAGGCAAGAATCGCATCACCTTCATATTTGTCTAAGGTACCTTTCTCGGCGATGAGAATATCTGTCATGGCGGAGAGATATTCGTTGAGAAGCTCCACCAGTTGATGAGCCGTGAGTTTTTCGGAAAAAGTGGAAAAGCCCTCGATGTCGGTAAAGTAAGCGGTAATGGTTCTGGCTTCACCGCCGAGCTCGGGCATGGTCTTGCTTTTGTACATGTCGTCGATTAGTTCGGGTGCAAGGTAGCTTGAGAATGTAGCTTTAAGAAATCTTTTGTCTCGCTCCTCGGTGAGGTACTTGTAGACTGTCAGGGACACGTAGGTCGGGACAAGGACAACGCCCACGGGGTAGACAATGTTCAGCCAGGCGCCCAGGTGACTGAACAGGTACTGGCAGAGAAGGATGTAGGTTACGAGTAATCCGATGGTCACGGCCGTCCCGGGCAAGGCCCGAAGGCGCGGAACCGCCAAACCGACGATAAACCCGAGCAGACACATGGCTGCGAAGTCAAAGATGGCTGCCCAGTTGGGACGCTGGATAAAATCCTGGTGCAGGATGTTATCAATGATGTTGGCATGAATCTCAAGACCCGGGAATACGTTGGAAAAAGGTGTGACGCGCAAGTCGTATATACCGGTGGCGGTGGCACCAACCAGAACAATCTTATCCTTCAAGATCTCCGGGGGCACCCTGTAGTGGAGGATATCAGTAACAGATATGTGCGGAAAGGTCTTGCCGCCGCCTCGATAGTTCACCATCAAGCCGCCGAACTCGTTGGTGGGTGCTATCAGTCTGGCGATCTGTATTTTTTGAACCCCGTAGTCAGCTATAACAGGTGTGGGGGACCGACCGGTGTAGGCCCGAAGGGCTTGCACAGCAAGGGGGGCATAAAGGTGTTTCTGGCATCGGACAAGCAAAGGGACCCATCGGACGCCACCGTCCTGATCAGGAAACATGTTAAAATAGCCTGAATACCGGGTAGACCTGGCAAGGATCGCTATGTTGGACTGTGGCATGAAGGCATCTTGGAGCCGGACCCTTTGGGCTTGATCTGATGTGTAGCGAATTATGGAGTAGCGTGAGGTTCGTGCATTTCTGGTCTGCTCCTCAATGGCGTTTTTGTCCAGGTGCTCGAGGCCTTCCGGGATCATTTGAAAGAAATACCCCAGCACCACCCTTGCCTTTGAGGCCTTAATCGCTTCAGCAAAGATCAGATCATTATCGGCCCGCTGTCTGGCCTGCTTCAGGTAGGCATCAAGCTCGTCATCTTTTATACCAAGGCTTTTTACTATATTTTCAAAATCGGTGACCGCCTGAACAGTGCTGTTTTTGTCAGGCTCTAAGAAGCCTATATCAAAGGCAATGACCCTGGCACCGCTTTCAGAAAGTATGCGGACCAGTTGTGCAAATTTGGACCTGGGCCAGATCCACTTTCCCTGTTCCTGTAAGCTTTTTTCGTCGATTACTGCCAGGACCACCTCTGGCCCCGGGCTCACCGGACCCCGGGAAAGAAATCTCAGGTCAACCGTCTTCAACTCCATGAAGTCCAGGAAGGGCACGCCCCGTAGATAGGTCGCCACCCCCAGTACAATGATGCCAATGGTGATAGTTGCCGCATTGATCCTGAAGAGCCTTTTCAGGATTTTATCAGACATGCTGCGACCATAGGAGATGTAAGCGGGAAAGTCAAGCTAAAGCTCTATTTTTATTGACACTATCGATGTATGCGAGTAGGGTGAAGTTGGATGAAACGTATTCTCACCATTGCCGGCTCAGACTCGGGAGGGGGTGCCGGGATTCAGGCGGACCTCAAGACCATAACGCTCCTTGGGGGTTTTGGCATGAGTGTGCTGACAGCCCTTACAGCCCAAAACACGGTGGGCGTTTCCGCCATCCACCCCGTGCCTCCGGAATTCATTGGACAACAACTCGATGCGGTCCTCTCAGACATCGGCGCAGATGCTGTGAAGACCGGTATGCTCTTCAACGCAGATGCCATTGAGGTTGTGGCTGACAGTCTATCGGCTTACGGCATCAAGAAGATCGTGGTTGACCCGGTGATGGTCGCAAAGGGAGGAGATGTTTTGCTCGTCCAGGAGGCCAGGGAAACCCTTGCAGCACGACTCATTCCCATGGCCCTTGTGGTTACCCCGAACATCCCGGAGGCAGAGGTTCTTTCCAAAAGATCGATCAGGACCAAAGACGATATTCATGAGGCGGCACGTATCATACACGCTATGGGAGTCCGGTATGTCTTGATAAAGGGCGGGCACCTGGCCGGCCCGGCTGCGGATTACCTCTATGACGGGGCAAACCTTGTTGAATTCTCGAAGCCGCGCATTGACACACCCCATACCCACGGCACAGGGTGTGCATACTCTGCTGCCATTGCCACCAACCTTGCCATGGGAGTTGGAATAATAGAGGCCGTTCAAAAGGCCAAGGATTTCATGCATACTGCTATCCGATTTGCCCTGCCGCTGGGCAAGGGGCATGGCCCGACCAACCTTTTCGCCGGGCATGCTCGCGAGCTGGAAAAGTACCGGGTCCTTGAGGCACTTAAGGCGGGTTTGGCCCGCCTCCAGACAGCCCCTGTGGGGGATCTTATCCCGGAGGTTCAGTCGAATCTGGGCTATGCCTTGCCGTTTGCCGAAACCCACAAAGACGTGGCCGCTTTTCCCGGCAGGTTGGTCCGGCTGGAAAGAAGTGTTGTCCCTGTCAGCAGCCCGGCCTTTGGGGCATCCAGGCACATTGCCACCATCATCCTTACCACTATGCGTTATGACCCCGAGTTTCGCTCGGCCATGAATATCCGGTTCTCAGAAGGGCTTATCCGGCAGTGCAAGGCTCTGAGGTGGAAGGTATGCTCATTTGACCGGGGTGACGAACCCGAGGCAATAAAACAACGGGAAGGCAGCACCCTTGAATGGGGCACAGAACGGGTGCTCTCAAAGGAAACCAGGATACCGGATATTATCTTTGACAGGGGCGATGTGGGCAAGGAGCCGATGATCCGGGTCCTTGGAAGGAACCCGGAGGAGGTAGTGGGTAAGGTGCTCAAGTTATAAAATCGTTTCGCGATTTTATACGATGTTGACAGTTCATCTGCATTTATCTAAAATTGCCATAAGTAAAGAAATCAAGTACGAATCAAAGAGAGG
>Ga0114922_10002115_pt1 | contig 18750 bp, 8 predicted proteins | sample AartaG_FD_100975 | JGI IMG/M metagenome (GOLD analysis project Ga0114922, IMG submission 100975) | Deep subsurface microbial communities from Aarhus Bay to uncover new lineages of life (NeLLi) - Aarhus_00045 metaG | ecosystem: Environmental > Aquatic > Marine > Oceanic > Sediment | place: Aarhus...
CCGTATGCCGTGATGCGAGACCGTGACGGAGTAGACGCAAGTGCAGGCTATCCGTACGACATGCCGCACAACGTCATGCCCACTCTGAACGACGATGCCATGATCGGGGCCCTGTTCTTCCTGACCGAATTCTGGCAGGAGGCCCTGGATAACCCGGGCCTCGATCAACAGGTATATCTTGATGGGATCCGGCTCAATGTCCAGTACTTGATCGACGTTTTCGACCTGAATGCCCACGAAGGTCGCGGGTCCTGGGCATCGCAGTACTGGCTCAGCGATGGGAGCGACATGGCCGGGCGCCCTACCTGGGGCCGGGCCATGGAGCCGCCGGCATTCACCTTCAATACGGCCCATGCCGACGAATTCCTGGTGAAATGGCATTCTCTGGAGACTGACGAGGCGCTGAAGGGGGAGATCGAGAGAGTGCTGACGGGCCACTTCCTCTACTGGAAATACGAGGCGGCGCCGGTGAATTCGCGTCTCGAGTGGATCGAAGCCCTAAGCGACTGTCCGTACCTCAGTAGCTCCATGCAGAACTACGATCCGGATGACGTGAGAACGTGGTACTGGTGGCTGTGGTACAACCACGACGCGAGTGCCGTGGACCGGTTCGGTGATCCGGTCCCTCTAAATGCTTTTGTGTCCGCCAGCTCAAAGATAACCGAGGGGATAAATGATGAGTTCTACAGGACCTACTACGGGGATGATGCGCTGGTATGGGGTCACTACAACACCTCCAGCTACCCGATGATCCGTAGCATAGGTGCCAAGATGCACCTGATGCTGGTCGAGGACGGCCAGGGGGGCGCATCGGTCGATCTGCTCGACGGAGCAGGCGGGCAACACGATCGCACTTTGAGCCACTACTTCAACCTAGACACGGAGAACCGGCTTTTCAAGACAGGCGAATACTCCGAGACCCTGCTGTCTCTGGCGCTGACCGAGCTGGATCAGGATACGGGATTCTTCCTTGCAAAGGAGGGGTTCGTCGGGGGCCAGACACGGACGTACGTCCAGGATTGGTCTTTCTCAAGCCGGATGTGCCGTCTGGCCTGGGGGGTCGGAAACACGGAGGGCGAGGTGATAGATTCGGATGGGGATGGATGGTCGGACGTGGAGGAAGGTGCGGCCGGCACAGACACGCACGATTCCGCATCCTATCCGGGGGATGGGCAGCACAGCCCTGTCGCCGAGGATGACGCGTTTGAGACGCCGGAGGACACCACACTGGTTACCGGCAGCGTTCTCGTCAATGACACGGACGAGGATGGTGATGAGCTTAGCGTCGCTTCGGTTACCCAGCCGCAACACGGCACGGTTCTGGACAATGGGGACGGCACCCTCACATATACGCCAGTTGCCGACTGGTTCGGCGCCGACACGTTCTCTTACACCGTAAGCGACGGGCACGGTGGGACAGACACGGCCACGGTGACGATCACCGTCACGGGCGTGAATGACGATCCCTCGGCCATCAGCGATGGCTACGGGGTCGATGCGGACGGCTTCCTGGCCATCGCGGCCCCGGGACTGCTGGCGAACGACACGGACCCGGACACGGGCGACACACTCGCCGTGACTGGTGTGGATACCAGCGGTACCGTGGGCTCGGTGACGTGGAACGCGGATGGCAGCTTCACGTACGATCCCAACGGCCAGTTCGATTCTCTTGGGGTGGGGGAGACCTCGGCCGACACCTTCACCTACACGGTCGCCGATGGCAATGGGGGAACTGACACGGTTACGGTGACGCTTACCGTCACGGGCGTCAACGACGATCCCGATGCTGTCGACGACACCTACGGCGTGGCCGAGGGCAGCCTGCTGTCCGTCCTCGCATCGGGGGTGCTGGAGAACGACTCGGATCCAGACTCGGGCGATGCCCTCGCGGTCCTTAGCGTCGATACCAGCGGCACGAGCGGATCCGTCTCCTGGAACGCCGACGGGAGCTTCACGTACGATCCGAACGGGAGCTTCGACTCGCTTGGCAGTGGCGACAGCGCCACCGACACGTTTACCTACACGGTCAGCGACGGCCAGGGCGGCACCGACACCGCCACGGTGACCGTCACGGTCACCGGCGTCAACGACGACCCGGCCGCTACAGACGACGACTACGACACCAACGAGGACAGCTTGCTGTCCATCGCGGCGATGGGACTGTTGGCCAACGACTCAGATCCCGACGCGGGCGAGACGCTGACCGTCCAGAGCGTCAACCCCAGCGGCGCCCTGGGCTCAGTGACGTGGAATGCCGACGGCAGCTTCACGTACGATCCCAACGGCCAGTTCGAGTCGCTCGCGGCGGGCGAGACCTCGGGTGACAGTTTCAGTTACACGGTCGCCGACGGCAACGGCGGAACCGACACGGCCGTCGTCACGGTCACGATCACGGGAGTGAACGACGCCCCGTCGGCTGCCAGCGATCGGAAGGTGCTGGGCACCTACGAGTCGCTGGTCTTCGAGTCGAGCGATCTGCTGGACAACGACACGGACGTGGACGGTGACACGCTGACCGTGAGCTCGGTCAGCGCCACGGCGGGGACGCATGGCACGGTCAGCTTGGACGCCGGAACGATCACCTACACGCCGGACGCCGGGTACGATGGCGAGGCCAGCTTCGAGTACACCGTCAGCGACGGCCACGGCGGCGAGGACGTGGGCACCGTGACCGTCGGGGGCACGACGGTCGGTATCGGCGGCGACGACCCGTCGCGGGTAGACTACACCGACGCCGATGGCGACCACGTGACGATCTGGCTTCGTGGGCCGGGAAGCGGCGTGCTGCTGTTTCCCATTGGCGAGAACCCGGATGTCGCCGACATCCGCCTCCAGGACACGACGCGACGCTCTTCCCTGATCATCGGCGTTCGGCAGGCCGAGGAAGGCACGGGCGAGACAACGGTAGACAGCATCTACGTCCAGGGCTCGATGCGGTCAATCCGGGCCAAAGATGTTGATCTGCTGGGCGACGTGATCGTCGACGGGACGCTGGGCAAGCTAGTCCTGGATGACATAGCCGACGATCACCGGATCAGCATCAACGATGCCGGGCAGGACGTGGGGCCACGCGACAGGGTGATCATCGTTGCCGACATGGTCTCGGACACCGCCGTGGACACACATGGCGTTGCGATCCAGACACTGAAGGCGACGCAATGGGTCAACGAGGACGGTAGCCAGATCGTCGCGCCCTGGATCGGTCGGCTCGCGGTGCCGGGCCGAGCCGCCAAGCCCAGATGGGGCATCGAGGCGGTCCCCGGCCAGTTCCAGGCCGACCTCGTCCTGAACGGGGGCAATCCCTTGGGCTTTGCGATCGGCAGGGCGTGGATCGCCGGCGAGGTGAGCGGGAACTGGAACTTGGCGAGCGGGGGGGCCGCCTTCATCCGCGGCGATACAATGGCCTCGACCTGGTCGCTCCAGGCCAATGGCACAGTCCGAAACATCCGGGCGGCAGCCCTCGCGGGCGCTCTTTCGGCTGATACGTTCGGTCAGATCCGCGTCAATGGGAGCCTGGCGGCCGACATCCAGGCGAATGAAGCCAACGGCCGAGACGTCTCACTCGGTGTCCTGCGAGCCGATTCTATCCAAGACACTTCCCTGGACTTGGCCGGCGGGATCGGATCTCTGGTCGCTACGGAGTGGCTTGACACGGATGCTACGGCAGACCAGGTTCGGGCCGGCTGGATCGGTCGCCTGGTTTCGCGTGGCCGGCTGGCCCAGCCTCGGAGAGGTGTGGCGGCTTCAGACGGCAACTTCCAGGCACAGCTCACCTTGGACGGAGTGAATGGCCGAGGTCTGGCCCTGGGCAGCGCGAGGATCGCTGGCCAGCTCAACTCGGACTGGTCTATCTCCGCCGGCAATGCGGGCGTGGTGGTCCTGGGCGCCACGGCGACGGACTGGACGCTCACTGCGGCCGGGGCCGTGAACCGTTTGGTCGCAACGGGTTCGCTCACCGGCGACGTTTCGGCGCATCACTTCCGGCGCATCGTGACGCGGGGCGATCTGACGGGGATAATCCTCGCCACCGGGACGGACGCCTTGGGCCGATCCATCGGCTCGCTGTGGGCGAACACCGCCAGAGAGGTCTCCGTCACTGCTGCCGGTGGAATCGGGGCCATCCGTGTGCGGCAATGGGCCAGCGACGATGGCTTCGTGGACACCATCGAGGCTACCTGGCTCGGCTCGCTGACAGCACGCGGCAAACAAGCCGTATCCCAGCAGGGCGTTGCGGCGCTACCAGGCGACTTCGAGGCCGATGTGGTCCTGACAGGCACCCAGGGCAGGGCTTCCCTCGGTCGGGCCAGCATCGCGGGTTCGCTGGCCAATCAGCAGTGGCGCATTGACGGGGACGTGCAAGCGATCCACATCGGCGGGGAGGTCAGCAACTGGATGCTCCGCGGCCACGACGAGGGCCTGCAGACCCTGCAATCCCTGAGCCTCGGCGACGTTGCCAGTGCCGACGTCACTGTTGCCGATGCCCTCGGTATCGCCAAGGCCCAGCGATGGGCCGACGGCCGGCTGGAGGCGGACTCCATCGGCTTTCTCAATGTCACTGGCCATCCAGGCAATGCTTCCGCGGGTGTCAGCCCGGTCTCTGGCGATTTCGGTGCGGAACTGATCGCCAACGCAACGAACGTCTCCAACGGCGGAAAGGCGGTCGGAAAGGTCGTTGTCTCCGGAGACTTGGACGCGAGCGTCTGGCGGGTTGCCGGCGACGTGGGCGAACTAACCGTTGTCGGCAGCGCGAAGAACAGCGCAGTTCGCGCACGAGGGAGCGTGGGCAAGATCGCGGTGGGCGCCACCGACGCCAGCGACTTCCTGGCCGGCGTCGACGAGCAAGGCGCCGGCCGCTACACGAACGCCGCGGGGGACTTCGTCAACGCTGCCGCCACGATCGGCGCCGTGCAGATTCGGGGTTTGAAGGCTCCGAGCGTTGAGACGCCGACGGAAGAGCCGGTGGGCGAGCCCAACCGGTTCTTCGTGGACAGCAACTTCTCCGCCGCCCGATTCGGTTCGATCCACTTGATCAACGTCGACTTCGACACGGGAGACAGCGGCTTCCACGCGGCCGGGGGGGGCGGTGTCCCGTTCCAGTGGATCTCGAACGTTGATAGGGCCACCGGCGAAGCGTGGTCGTGGTCCGCCCGACACGGGACCGCGATCCCCGCCCCGTCGGGCTTCTTCGAGCTTGTCTGACTGGGCATGCTGAGGGTGGCGCCTCGCCAGGTAAGCAGTCGCAGTTCGCGCAGCAACAAGGCGATCCCAGGTGAGAGGTGACCTCGCCAGCAACGTCGGGCCGAGCAGACGACTGCCCTTGTCGGGCCGCAGTTGCGACAGCGGTCCGGTGGTTGCTTGCCCCCTGCGGGACGCTTCTCGGGACGGGTCTCTGGACGTTTGCGCGGCACCTTCACCCGCAAGCCATGAACTGCCAGTGTCGCTCCCTTCGTTCACGTGGGGGCGTGATTCGTGACGCATTGGGGCCTCCAGGCGAGGCCCCGAGCGATGGCGGAGCATCGGTTTCTGGTCCTGAGCATGCCCCCCCCCAGCCCTTGGCGCCATCGTGGACGGCTGGTCCTAAGTGCTGGGAATATCGCCAGAAGGGTCCCACCTCCTCGTAGCCTTCGCCGCTAGTTGATCTAGGGTTTTTACCCTATAAAGCACGTGATAGGGTATTTACCCTAGTTTCTTTATCCTCCAATCCTGGGCCGAGATAAGTTCCCTCATTGGCCATTTTTCCCTTGCAGGTCAGGACCGTTCGTGTATAATCCTACCTGCTTGCTGGAAATCACCGCGCGTGCGGGCGGTGCGCGGTTGGGATACGTGCTGCACGCATGCGAATGGTACTGGGGAATCACGGAGGTTGGCCCCATCGTGCCATGGGCGCGTTTGTAGTGGGACCTCCCCAGGGGAAGGAAAGGAGATCCGTCGCTACCGTGATCGGCACGCGGGATGTCTGTCTGTCGGCGATGGCCCGCGACGACGGTTGACATACGGCTGGGTCCGTGGCGCCATACACCCGTCATGCGTGGGCGCATGGCGTGCCGAGCCCCTTCGCACGGGCCAGCGGCGATGGCGCATGACAGAGAACTGCTGGGCGCGTTTGCGTTGTCCTTGCTAGATCGCAGGGCTCGCCCACCGGCGTGTAGCTGGACCCGACAGGGAAAGAAGAAGCGGTTCCGGGGCAAGCTTGGCTGGCTCCTCCGAAACCGCTTTGAGACCCGCAGGACGGTCGCTCCATGGCGCGGCCTTCCTGCGTCCGTACATATCATAGGGTCGGCAAGCGACAAATGCAAATGTTAAAAGGCACAAAAGGCCTGGGAAATCTGATTACAGCACCGCGGGGGTGGTTCTGGGCCCCATGGCTAACCAACTTCTGTGTTGAGAATAGCTTGCTGATGCCACGGGCGCGATGCGCCCGAACGTGCTTGGGGTGTTAGCTCTCGCCGCCAAGCCGGAAGAACCGAAAACTGGGACGATGGTAGAGCAAGAGGGAGCTTGCGGAAAACCCCCGGTCGGTGCGCCGACGGGGACGGAGTCTGCGCTGCGACGGTCCTCCTTGGCTCCCTCCCGCGTAGTGCCGAGACCAATCTGAATCCCGCGGAGCGGTCGTGTGCCGAGGGCGGATACGCTCACGCTGGACGCCGCCCGGCCTACGGGTGGCACGGCGGATTGACGAATCGCTTCGCGCTGCTGCCTCTCGCCCAATGGGGAGGAACGCCGGCGGCAGCCTTGGGACGGACCGAAGAGCCGAGCAGCAGTGGGGATGCCCGTGCGTTCATGGGAACCCCACCGACAACCTGCAGCAGAAGGACGTGGGGTAAGGTGCAGTGAGGGCAGAGGCATGCTGAAGGTGTCGGACAACCCGCCGGTGCTTTCGCCGGGGCATGAGAGCCTTGCAGAGCTGGCGGGATCCTGGTGGGTGGCTCATACGAAGAGCCGTTTCGAGAAGGCCTTCGCGTGGGACCTGCTCAGGCGGGGAATCGGCTACTTCCTGCCGATGATCGAGCGACTGCGCGTCTCAGGCGGCAGGAAACGACGCCTTCTCGCGCCGCTTTTCCCGTCGTACGTCTTCTTCTGCGGCAGCGACGAGGACCGCTACGTGGCCATGACCACCAATCGCCTGTGCACGGCGATCCCAGTCCATGACCAAACGCGCCTCGTCAGGGAGCTGACGGCGATCGAGATCGCGCTGGCGGGCAAGGCCCAGCTCGATCCATACCCGTTTGCGGCGGTGGGTCGGCATTGCCGTGTCAAGGGCGGTTGCCTTCGCGGCGTGGAGGGCGTGGTGATCCAGCGGAATGGCAGGGCGCGCATTGTGCTCCAGGTGGCCATCCTCGGCCAGGGCGCGTCCATCGACATCGACGCGGACCTGCTCGAGCCTATCGACTAAGGGGGCCAGTCGAGCGCTGGTCGTCCCCGACAGGGGGCGGTCAACGGCGCAGGAAGAAGAGGCAGGGAGCCATGAAGACCTACATGGTCGTCTACTTCGGCTCTGCCCTGGTGGCGATGTTCCTGACGCCCATCGTCTGCCGTTTCGCCAAGAAGAGGGGCTGGGTGGACTCGCCAGGCGTCCGCAAGGTCCATAGGGTCCCGGTACCCCGAATCGGCGGCACGGCCATCATGCTGGGTACCTATGCACTGACGCTTTCGGTCTTCCTCCTCGACAATGTCATTGGCGAAGCCTTCCGACTGATCCAACGTGAAGTCATCGTCCTGATTGCAGGCGGGCTTCTCGTCAATGTGATGGGAACCATCGATGACATCCGCGACCTGCGGCCTCGAACGAAGCTGCTTGTGCAACTGGTCGCGGCCTCTGCCGTCTGCGCTGCCGGCGTTCGAATTGAGGAGGTCGGACTCGGTAGCTGGGCGACCATCTCCTTCGGCTGGTTCTCCTGGCCCGTAACCGTCTTGTGGATCCTGGGGCTCACCAATGCCGTCAACCTGATCGATGGCCTCGACGGGTTGGCAGCGGGCATTTCGACTGCTGCTTGTGGCGTAATGGCAGTCCTCGCCATCTGGGCCAACGACGTTGTCATGGCCGTCCTGATGCTGGCACTGTTGGGGAGCCTGACCTCATTCCTGTTCTTCAATTTCAATCCCGCGAAGGTATTCATGGGGGACGGCGGTACCTACTTCGTCGGCTTCCTTATCGCTGGCAGCACGGTAATGTGCTCCCAGAAGAAGGCGGCCGTGATTGCCTTGGCCCTGCCATTGCTGGCCATGGGCGTGCCCGTCTTTGACATGCTCTTCTCAGTACTTCGCAGGACGTTGGAACGCCGTTCAATCTTCGCGCCGGATCGCGGTCACATCCATCATCGTCTACTCGCCCTTGGGATGAGTCAGCGGCACGCTGTTTTCACGATCTACTTCGTCACCTGCTTGATGGTCGGCATGGGGATGTGGATGCTGGTAGCGCGTGACGCGAGCCTGCTCATCCTCTTTGCGGCTTCGGTCGTGCTCATCCTGGCTTTCCGTGCGGCCGGAGCGATCCGCCTCCGGGAAGCGTTGAATGCCCTCAGACGGAGCCTGGCGAACGCGCGGGCAATCCGGAAGGAGCAGAGGGCCTTCGAGAACGTTCAGCTGAAGCTGCGGGAAGCGGGGTCGTTCGATGATTGGTGGGCCAGCCTGTGCAGCATGGGCGAGAGCATGGGATTTGAGCGCATCACCATCTCCGCTCGGGGTGAGCAAGGCGAGTGGGGCATCCTGGTCTGGCAGGGCTCCAAGGAAGCCCTGCGTCTGGGGGACGTATGGACCTTCAGAATCCCCGCATCGGGTTCACAAAAGGGGGAGGAGCCAACGCTGGAGATCTCCGGGTCTGTGGGGCAGTCTCTCGAGGTCTCCGGACGGCGCCTCAGCCTCTTCGGTCGACTGCTGGACGAGAATGGTCTCCCTTACTTGGCGGGGCTGTCATCGCTGCTCAGAAGCGAGGGCGCGATCGGGCAAGCTGACCTCACGCCTCGTTCGGCCACGGGCTCAACGGGGCAAGCCGCGCATTCGCTCCAGGGCAGGCAACTCGTGCCTGACAAGCTGGGATTGCAGATCCCTCACAAGGCCTGATGCAGCCAGAGAAGGCGATGAGCCTAGTGCGGCCCAGGGACCGGGATAGGCCCGAGGCGCTAGATGTTCTGGGTGTGTCGGTAGTACCGTTTCGCTCCTACGCCGACGCCGTTGTCTCTGTGCAGCGGGCGATTGATGAGCGTGAGAGAGCTTTCTGGGTGGCCGTGAATCCCGAGAAGGTCTACGGATCCCTGGCCGATCCGGCGCTGGCCCACGCCCTGAGAAGCGCGGACGTAGGGATCTGTGACGGCATCGGTGTCTCGGTTGCCTCTCGATTGCTCAACCGGAAACCGATACCACGGTGCACTGGGTGCGACCTGTTCTTTGAGTTGATGCGAGCCGCATCGCAGCTGCGCTGGCGTGTCTTCGTTCTAGGGGCCAAGCCCGAGGTGAACGCCTTGGCCTGCGATAGTCTGAAGCGACAGTACCCAGGAATGCGGATCGCGGGCCGGCAACACGGGTACTTCACAGACTCCGCGCCTGTGATCGAGCGAATCAACGATACGGGCGTGGACATGCTGTTCGTGGCCTTGGGCTCACCGAAGCAGGAGTTCTGGATCTGCGAGCACCGAGATCTTCTCAACGTTCCCTTCTGCATGGGCGTAGGCGGGACGTTGGATGTGGTTGCAGGGGAGGTCAGGAGGGCGCCCAGGGCATGGCGGCGTCTCGGCCTGGAGTTCCTGTTCCGCCTCATCACGGAGCCCTCTCGCTGGCGGAGGCAGACGGTGCTTATTCCATTCATGCTGCGTGTTCTCCAGGCAGCGATTCTGGGCACACGGGCAGGAGAACCGGCCCGTGACTCCCATCGACCAGCCGGTCGGGCAGCAACACGGTCGGTTGGTCATGCGGAGCCGACGAGGCGGAAGAAGGCAGGGAAGCCGCGCGTTTGCGGTTCGGCCGATGAACGCACGGTAGACGTCGGGGCCTGCCGGCCAACTGCGTCGCTGGCAATCGCTTCAGCGCAGGCTGCAACGGGCGGGAAGGGGGCCGACCGACGGGCAGGGCCGTTGAGGAGGAACGGAGGGTCATGGCCGACCTAAGCCAATTCCCACACCAGCCGGGGTTGCCTCACGAGGTAGTCGGTGCGAACTCCGGCGCTCTAGGGCCGCCGCAGCAGCACACGGGAGACCACTTCCTCACGGGAGACTCGAGGCAGGGCAGACCTTCGATCCTGGCGCCGCTCGGGCGACACTGGAAAGTGTTGGTGATCTGGCTGGTGGTTGTGTTCGTCTTCGTCGCCGTGCCAGCGGGGGCCGCGATCTGGGTCCTGAATCCGCCGAAGTACAAGGCCAGAGGCGTGATCCACGTGAAGCCCAACATCACGCCTCTGGTCTTCAAGGCGGATGAGACCGGCAGATACAGCGACTTCAAGAACAGCCAGGTAGGCCATATCCTCCATCCGGACGTGATTCAGCGGGTCCTGGAAGATGTGAGTCATACCGCCTGGTATGCGGAGAAGCCTCTGTTTTCCATGGGATTGAAGTCGCGTAGAAAACGCCTGCTGGATGGGCTCGAGGTTCGTCCTCGTCCGAGGACGGAGTTCATCGATGTCTCATTTGACACGGCGGACCCCAACGACGCGGTGTTGATCGTTCGCTCCTTGTTGGACCGGTACATAAAGCAGCATGAAGACGAGAGAAAACGGGACAGAAAGGACCTTTACGATAAGCTGGTAGAGGCGGAGACTGGAGAAAGAAGCAGGATCGAAGCAATCCGGACAGTCATCCGAGAGTCGCGCAAACGCCTCAGGGGAGATCCCGAGCGACTGATCGGAGAGGCGAGAAGTCGGCTGGACGCGAGCCGGGCACTCCTGGGCGAGGTGCGACGGCAATTCTCCGTGGCCGAGCTCGAACTGAGGGACATGGCAAGGGACTTCAGCGGCATGCTGCCGGCGCTCGCCGACGAAACTCGTGAGAGCCTGTACCGCAGATTGGTGGGCGAGCACATTGCGGTGGCCCGCGATCTGGCCGACCGCAAGGAGAAGATGGCGGAAGGCGGCAACGCTGGCGGCGGCCTCTCGGAGGAGGAGATTGAGGCCCAGATCAAGGCTCGGGAGTGGGAGAGGGACTTCCTCGAAGACCGTTTGCTGGAGGCGGCTGCTGACGCGCTTCCCAGCCCCAGCCGGGAGGCGATCCACGAGGCACTGGAGAGGGCCCTGAGGGCGCCGGCCAAAGGACTTGGGGGGAGCCGGCCGGTGAAAGGTCCGCGCGACGAGGACCGGCGGGGCGATGCGAGCTCTGGAGGCCCGGCCACCAAACCTGCCGTGAACTCGCCCGGGAAGCCGCCCGCCGTGTCTCCTGGTCCTGTCATAGCAGATCCCCCTGGACCACTCACGGCGAACGGTCCTGTGCGAGAGGCCCTGTGGAAGCAGCGGGAGCTTCTCCAAGCCGCCGGCGACCGACCGCAGCCTGCGAGCGCCCCAGCGACGAGCCAGCCCGCGCGGCTCTACCCCTACGAGCAGGATGCCGAATGGATGCGCCTTCGCGCGGACGCCCGAGCGGCTGAGCGGCAGTATGAGGTCGCTCGGATGACGTACCAGGACGAGCATCCGCAGGTTGATCGGCTCGCCAAGCTGAAGAGGATGGCCGACGACAACCTTCGGGCGCGGGAGAGGGAGTTGGGCGAGCGGATGCGGCGACTGAGCTCCTCCCGGGCCGGCGGAGCCGGCGTGACCGGCAAGACCGACTTGCTCGATGACCTCAACAAGGTCCGTCGCGACGCGCGGGCGCTGCGGCATCGGGAGCATCTCCTGGCGAAGCAGGTAGCAGAACAAGAAAGGCGATTCGCCGTCGACTTGGCGACCGCCCAGGAGTTGGCAAAAGCGCAAGACGAACTTCACCAGAAGCTGGAGTTGTACGAGGCGCTGCGAAGCCGGAAGGAACAGAAGCAACTCGAGAAGCAGTACAACCCCGCGCGGATCAGTGTGCAAGCCTACCCACAGAGGCCCGAGGAGCCGTCCAGTCGGAGGCGACTCCTCTACATCGCCGCGGCTGTGATCGGCATTCTCGGCACGACCACGGGCCTGGTGTTCGTCTGGGCTCGAGGGAAGACCGAGCTGCGCGCGGCAGACGATCTGCCCCTGGCGATCCGGAGGCCCTTCCTGGAAGTCCTCCCGTTGGTCAAGGCCAAGCGCACGAGCGTCGAGGACGATCCTGTCCTGGAGGAAGGCATGCGGATGCTGCGGACGGCCCTGCTCCCGCGCCTTGGCTCGGAGCCCGGCAGCAGCGTGCTCGTGACCAGCGCGGAAGCACGGGCCGGCAAGTCCACGGTCACCTGGATGCTCGCCAAGAGCCTCGCTTCCTGCGGCAAGAGGGTCCTCGTCGTGGACGCCGACCTGCGGAACTCCTCGCTGTCGGCCAAGCTGGAGCTGGGCGCCCAGCCCGGGCTGGTGGAATCCCTGTACCACAAGGCGGACGACCTCGAGACCGTGTTCGGCACGTCGACGCCGGGCCTCAGCGTGATGCCGTCCGGCCAGCCGGACGATGGCCGCGAGCTGGAGCTCATCGCCAACGGGGCCTTCTCGGCGTGCCTGGATCGCTGGCGCCATCAGTACGACGTGATCCTGCTGGACAGCCCACCGGTGCTGGCGGCGGCGGACGCCCGGATCCTCTCCCAGCAGGCGGACAGCATTCTGCTGGTCACACGGGAGCGCAACTCCCACCCACGGGAAGTGGAAGAGGCGATTGCTTACCTCGCGGCCTGCGGCGGTCAACTGCTTGGGGCCGTCTACATCGGCTCGGAGGCGGGCGGCGGCTACGGGCGGTACTATGCTCGTGGGTACTATGCGAGGGGGAAGCAATGACCGTCTCATCTGGCGGACCGGCCGTGGCCTCTGCTGAGAGCGTCGACAGGATCGTGTCGGAGCTTCGTGTCCTGGCGACCCGAGCGCTGGCCCGGATGTATCGGCCGGAGGAGCGCCTTTTCGCCTTCCGACTGCGGCGCGAGGGCGATGCGCACGTCTTGGAAGGCGTGAGTCGCCGGTACACGGCCATCGCGCTCATTGGCCTTGCGAGGCAATCAGAGGAGATTGCACGGGGCGTGCTCGCCAGACACAGCGCGCAGGAGGTGTGCGATCGCCTCGTTCGCGGTGTGGATTTGTACGAGGATCTCGGCGAGGTGGCCTTGACGTTGTGGGCGGCGCGCGCTTTGCGGCATTCGGGCACGGCCCGTGTTCTGGGCCGCCTCCGAGCGATGGATCCCGCCAACGGACGCTACCCGACCGTGAAGCTGGCATGGTCGCTGATGTCCCTGGTTGCCGACGGGAGCGACGCGGAAGACGAGACGCTGGCCGCGTCCCTGGCCGAGAGGCTGCTACGGTCTTTCCACCCCGCAAGCGGGTTGTTCCCCCACTGGCCGGCGGATGTGCGCGGGTCCTTCCTTCGCTCACACGTGACCTGCTTTGCGGACTTCGTGTACCCGATCCAGGCCTTGTCTCACTACCACATGGCCACCGGCAGCCCCGAGGCGTTAGGGGCCGCTCAGGAATGTGCTCGACGAATGTGCGAGCTCCAGGGACCGGCGGGCCAGTGGTGGTGGCATTTCGACGTACGAACAGGGGACGTCCTGGAGCGCTACCCCGTGTACTCCGTTCATCAGGACTCGATGGCGCCGATGGCTTTGTTCGCGCTCGAGGAGGCCGACGGCCAGGACCGGCTGGCGCCCATACGTCGGGGCTGGCAATGGCTGTTGGAGCCGCCCGAAAACCCAGGCGGCCTCATCGACCGAGCAGCCGGTGTCATCTGGCGCAAAGTTGCGCGGCACGAACCCCCGAGATTGGTCCGCGGCCTCCAGGCCGCCGCCAGCCGGCTGCACGCCTCTTTGCGGGCGCCGGGAGTAGACACGGTATTCCGCCCCGGCTGGATCGACCACGAGAGCCGGCCCTATCACATGGGCTGGATCCTCTATGCGTGGCCAGCCAGCCGAATCGTGGATTCGCCCGAGGCGCAGGGAACGCTTCCCGACGACGCGCCAGAGTCGGCACGTCTGACGGCGATGTGAGAGATGCGGGTATACGCCCTGTACATAGTGGTGGCAGGTCTGGCCGTCTACGCCTGGAAGGACTGGTTCAAGGCGCTTTGCGGCCTGATCCTGCTGATGGCTGTCATAGAGCACGGGGACATGCCGAAGAGCATCATGGGCATCCAGGGGCTCAACCCGTGGAACGTGCTCTTCGCAAGCATCTTGATCTCCTGGCTTGCGAGTCGTCGGCAGTGGGGCCTGAAATGGGACATGCCCACGGGCATCACGGTGCTGCTGCTCTTGTATCTGACCTTCATTGTGCTTGGCTTCGTGCGGGCGCTGCTCGACCGCACGTACATCGAGAACTACCCCACGAAGGCGCTGATCAGCGAGGAGCTGATCAACACGATTAAGTGGGTGCTGCCAGGCGTACTGCTGTTTGACGGATGTCGGACGCGCAAGCAGGCCAAGTGGGCACTCGCGTGCATCCTCGCCATGTACTTCCTTCTGGGCCTGCAGGTGATCAGGCGAGTTCCGCTAAGCTCTGTCTCCGGAGGAGGCGTGGGCGTCGACGCCATGCGAGCCAGGCAGTGCCAGCGCATCGGGTACAACCGCTGCGACATGTCGCCCATGCTGGCGGGAGCCACCTGGGGGATCATGGCGTGTGTGATCCTGGTGCGCCGAGGAGTCCACAAGGTGCTTGTCGCCCTGGCTGCCGCAGCTACGGCCTTCGGGCAGTTGCTCACGGGCGGCAGGTCGGGGCTCCTGGCAACCGGGGCCATCGCTCTGGCGATGTGCACGCTTCGGTGGCGCAAGGGTCTCCTCCTCCTGCCCCTTGTGCCTCTGCTCATCGCCATCGCCTTTCCCGCCGTCGTCGACCGGGCACTGACTGGCCTCGACCATGTCGATGCCGCGGGCCAGTCCGTCGCCGACAAGCTCGAGGTTGGCGCAGGGCGTTTCCAGGCCTGGCCGCACGTCATCCAGAAGATCGCCGAATCTCCCGTACTCGGCCACGGCCGGCTGGCGATGAAACGAACCGGCCTGACGGGCCTCCTTGGAGCGACATACGGAGAGTCTGAGGCCTTTCCCCATCCCCACAACGTGTACCTGGAGTGGCTGCTGGATAACGGCGTCGCTGGCCTCGTCCCCGTGATCCTCTTCTTCGTGCTTGTAGTAGCTCAGTCCGCGCGACTGTTCGTCAGCAGGACGGATCCGCTCCGGGCGGCGATTGGCGGCGCCTGCCTTGGGGCCGTCCTCGCACAACTCATCGCTGGAATCGGCTCCCAGCACTTCTATCCGAAAGAGGGCACACTGGGCATGTGGGTAGCCATCTTCCTGCTGCTGCGGGCCCGTGCTGGCCTCTTCGATACACATCTGGTACCCAAGCCCGCGCGTGGGCCACTCGGCCTTACTGGCGCAGTTGTGTCGGCCGTGTGGAGGCCCGAATCTATGCGATGTCTTCGTGGTCCCATTCTGGGTAAGGGATGGGCCAGGCAGTGAGGACTTGGGGTCGAGGAGCACCTCACCATATGCTCTGCACGTTCACCCGACGGGATACGTCGGTAGCTTGACTGAGTTCGTATACATATTGTCTCCGAGCTACTCCGGCTCGACGTTGCTGACCTACCTCCTCGCAACGCATCCGGACATCGCAACGGTTGGTGAGCTGAAAGCTTCGGCCATGGGCGATGCAGAGAACTACGTGTGCTCATGCGGCGTGAGGATCCGCGAATGCCCGTTCTGGCTGGGAGTCGCCCGAAGGCTTCGCGGGCGACGGGTCCCGTTTGACGTAGGCGATTTCGGTACGCACTTCCGCCCCGACGGCTCGATGTGCAGCAGCTTGCTGGGTACCGGCGTTCGCGGCCGGTTCTTCGAGGCCGCGCGATGGATCGGCCTGCGGCTGATGCTTGAGTGTCGGCGTACGCTCCGGGCGATCCTCGAGAAGAACCGGGCGCTGGCCGAAGTGGTATGCGAGATTCAGGGCGGCGCGACGTTCCTCGACAGCTCGAAGGACCCAATCCGACTGAAGCACTTTGCCTCGTCAGGGCTCTGGAACGTCAAGGCAATCTGGCTGACCCGTGATGGGCGAGGGAGCAGTTGCTCGTACATGCGACATCACGATGCACGGATGGACGAAGCAGCCGCAGCATGGCGGGCCGTGCAGGAGGAGTGCGAACGTGTGCTCGCCGGGATGTGCAGGGGCGCCTGGACGTCGGTGCGTTATGAGGACCTGTGCAGGGACCCGGAAGGAACCACGCGCAGGCTGTTTGGGTTCCTGGGCTGCAACGGGCACGAAGCGAGGCTGGACTTCCGCTCGATAGATCACCACATCCTGGGTAATCAGATGCGGCTGCGCTCGGCGTCGGAGATCTATCTGGACGAGCGCTGGAGATCGGAGCTGGATGCGGGGGATCTGGGCGTCTTTGACAACGTGGCCGGCGAGGTGAACCGCCGGTACGGGTATGAGTGAGTGATCGACGGAGACCGCGGTTGTGCACACCGTCTGACATCCGAGACGAAGAGACCACGCCGCAAGCGCCTCAGGACGCGGACCCTACGGGCAGGAAGCGGATGCTGCAGAACGTGCTGGCCAGTTGGGGCGGCCAGCTCGTCTTCGTTATCGCCGGTTTCATCATGCCCCGGATGATCGATCGGCACGTCGGCCAGACTGCCTTAGGAGTGTGGGACTTCGCATGGTCTCTGGTGGCGTACTTCTCGCTGGTTCAGGGCGGCGTCGTCTCGTCGGTGAACCGGTTCGTCGCCAGGTTCCGCGCGGCGAACGACATGCAAGGCCTCAACCGCGCCGTCAGCTCCGTAACCGTGATCCTTCTCGCTATGGGCTTGACAGTCGTCGTCCTCTCCATCGCCGCGTCGCTCGCTGTCCCTCAGCTTTTGGGCGAGCAGCTCAAGGACCACGTCGCCGATGCGAAGTGGGTGGTGGTGTTGCTGGGCTTGGGCGTGTCAATCCAGATTGCCCTCTCCGGCTATGGGGGAGTGTTGACGGGCTGCCACCGATGGGACCTTCACCACGCCATAAATGGGGGCGGATATGCCCTGACGGTCGTAGCGATGGTCGTCGTCCTGCAGCTTGGGTGCGGGCTGCCCGGCCTGGCGCTGGTATACCTGTGCGGGGACGCCTGCGGAAGATTCGCCCGTCTCGTGGTTGCGTATCGGGTGTGCCCGGGACTATCCGTTCGTCTCTCAAGCGCGCGCTGGAAGAACGCCTGTGAGATGCTCACTTTCGGCGGGAAGTCCTTCGTGACTCGAGTCGCGGAATTGCTGATGAACCCAGCGATTAGCATCCTGATCGTCAGCTTCATGGGTCCTGCCTCGCTTGCACTCTACACCCGGCCGCGCAGCTTGATCCGCCACGCCCGGACGTTCGTGACTCGTTTCGCCCTAGTGCTCACGCCGACCGCTAGCTCGTACCAGGCGATGCACCGGAAACGCGAGCTTGGGGATCTGTTAGTCAAAGCAACCATGTTTGGGGCGTTCATTTCCTTCCCGATGATGGCAGCCCTTGCCATTCTCGGTGGGCCGTTGCTGCACCTATGGATGGGGCCGCGCTACGCGCACGGCTCACTGATCTTGGCCTTGGTGCTTGGGCACTTGGGCTTGCTGTTTCAGTTGCCGATCGCCTGCGTCCTCGCCGGGCTCAACGCGCACGGGCGGTCGGGCCTGGCGAACTTGGCGGCGTCCCTCTGCTCCGTCTCCTTGGCTGCCGTGGGGTTGGCCAAGTGGAAGCTGAGTCTCACGACGGTGGCGTTGGTCGTGGGCACCCCGATCACGGTCGCCAACGCCTGTTACGTCCCACTGTATGCGTGCCGTCAACTGCGGGTCCCGTTCTCCCGCTTCATCGTCAAGGGGCTATGCAAGCCTCTGCTGTGCTGTCTTCCGTTCTGCCTGTGTCTCCTGGGCGTTCGCGCCCTTTTCTCCACGAGTCCGGCGCGCGCGCTGCTCTACGGGGGAGTGGTGGGCGGCCCCCTCTTGGCTCTAACCTACTGGCGATGGGCGCTGCCTCACCACATGCGGCGCGGGATTGCCGATGCCTTGCTTCTGAGAAAGCGTAGCGCGCTAGGCTGAACCGCCTGCCCAAGGCAGGCTGCCGAATCTCGGCCGGTGAGGCGGCGCGCGCAGCGATCGGGGGCCAAGTCCCCCTTCCGTAGGTGCCATGGATAGCGGCCACGATGCCCCAATCCATGCCTGACTTCCGGTGACAGTCACGTTGGCAGACACGTGCCAACGGGTACGAAGTGGAGCGGAGCGCTCGTGCGTCTCCCGAAGGTCTGCTTCATCGGCCTGAAGTGCCTTGACCTGCTGGCCGGGATCGAGCCGCCTCGGTACCTAGGTGGGATCGAGAAGCAGCTCGTGTTCTTGGCCTCGGGCTTGGCGAGGCGCGGCTGGCGCATCTGCATGGTGAGCTATGATCAGGGACAGGGAGATGCAGTGGAGTGCGGCGACGTCCGGGTCTATCGGGCCTATAACCGTGAGAAGGGGCTATACGGCCTGCAGTTCTTCCATCCACGTTGGAGCGGCGTCTGGGGAGCAATGGACCGGGCTAACGCGGATATCTACTATCAGATGGGGGCCGGCTGCGGAACCGGGCAGGCCGCGGCCTCTGCGCCGGCCCATTCCCGGCGCATTCGTTCGTCCATGACCGACGCAAGCAGCCGATACTTCTGTCGAATCCGTTCTACGATGGCAGTATCCATACACTACACATCGTCCAAA
>Ga0114922_10002116_pt1 | contig 18745 bp, 21 predicted proteins | sample AartaG_FD_100975 | JGI IMG/M metagenome (GOLD analysis project Ga0114922, IMG submission 100975) | Deep subsurface microbial communities from Aarhus Bay to uncover new lineages of life (NeLLi) - Aarhus_00045 metaG | ecosystem: Environmental > Aquatic > Marine > Oceanic > Sediment | place...
CAGAAGTGCACCGGCTCAAACGGAAAACAGCCTATATCGTATTCGGTGTTCTCGGTGTGCTGTTGATCGTTTCAAATATCAGCGCTGAAAGAGAGGGCAGACGCATGGCGTCTGAACAAAACACTATAAGTGAGCAATTGCCAGGGAATGAATATAAGGCACCGGTCGAAGCAGGGGAGGCAGTGGACGAGTTTTTGAAAGGGTTTGAGAAGGCGACAGGGACTTCCAGGTAGAAAAAACGATCATCATCGTGGTAAGGCAACTGCCCTCATGGGATTGTTTGCTGTGTCGTTTCAACGACGCTGGTAAATGTCATGGCACCGATGCCATCGAAATGGCTGAGCAGCGCTGTGTTCAATGTTTTGTCCGTTAAACCGTCGTGATTAACGATATCAACTGTGCTTTCGTCAAGCGGGCCTGCCTGTGACGGATGCAACAGACGCGTCAGTTGCCAGCTCTCGTCCGCTACAGTTGCGTCGGAGCAGAGGGCTATGCTGGTAATGGCCAGCGCGATCAGATGCCAGACAACGACCAGCGAATGCACTATGATTTTCCCCATAATGGAACGAGGTCATCGAAGTCCTGTTCTGACCACGGCTCGAGCGGTTCAGGAATATCCTGCTCGCCGACACCGAAATTCTCGGCGACAACAATGTCGTTATAGCCTGGTGTGCTGTTGTAACTCTCAAACATGGCTTATGCCTCCTCGGTGCTGTATTCATTGGCCTGATCGATGTGTTCAGCAGGCATATCGCATGATGCGTGCCAGATTCAGCTATGGCGTGGTGAAACGCTTTAAGTGATTGAATGAAAAATGATAATAATTTTGGAATTTTGATGGGCTGGATGATGGCCGCGATACCTGAGGATGGGGTGTCGGATGGGGTGTCGCTTATTCACGAACACAATCGCGATCGATGTCTGGCTTCAGGCAACAGCAAGTGACATGTTTCCGCTGTGCTGAAATCGCCGACGGATTGGGGGCTGGCTTTGCAGCCGAATGTTTGTTTAAACTTGGCCACGGCTTGGGGCGGGGTGAATGGAGAGCGATGGGTGACTTAAAAGAATGGCTGAAATACTGGCGCAAGGTGATTTCAAAATGTTCGAAGATTCATAAGGATTCCAAGGCCCATAGAAGAGCCTACGCTGAGTTGTCGGGCTACCTTAACAATGTGGAGGAGTCTGCAAGCGATGGGGAGCTGGATGCCACCGTGTTGTGGGCTGTGAGGTTTATGCAGCGAATGCATGAACTGGAAAAAGAAATCGGGTTACATGTTCTGGAAAAAAAGGTACATTCAACATCCAAAGAAAAAGAGCTCTAGCCGAGCCTGTCAATTGAGCACCGTGAGGATCGGGAAATGAAGAGAACACTACTGTTACTGGTCGCAATGTCACTGATTGGCAACGTTTCGTTTGCGGCAGATTACATCGTGGATTTCACCCGCATACAGGATTTTGAGAGCATGCGTCCCCTGGTTGACAGTTGCGCTGATTTTGGCGCAATGGAGCTTTACAAGGACAAGATGACGTCTTCTGAAAACCTCGAGGACATGCGCGGTTTGTTCGTAGAAATTGGCTTCGGGATGTTCAACGAGTGCCCGGACGGTATTACCGGGTCAGGGATATCACTGGTTAAATGAACTGGCGACGCTTCCAGGCTTTTCACAAAGGAAAACAACGCCAAGGTTAAGAGTGTCACGATAACTGTATCGGTTTTAAGAAGATTCATAACCAATTCTCCAAAACTGTTTTTTCTGTTTTATCGCCGAAGATTGTTAACCGTTAATCAACACAGGCTTCCAGCCCTGCGGCGTGGAAGCTATCCTGCTTGTTTCGCTATTGCATGAATTATTAGCAGGAATCGAGCCAGATAACAATTTCTTCTAAAAATTAATTGGTTAAGTTATTTGCTGCATCGAGCAATTAAAGAAAGTGTAAAAGAAATCGACATAATTCACAAATAACAATGAATTAAACTTTATAAACAATGAGATATAAATTTCTGCAAGGTTTATAGAATTGTAAATATATACGACTTTCGGATTCGTTTATTCAGTAGCCATAATTCGGACCAGGAACCGCCCCGGCTGGTCTCACCGTGTCTGGTTCACCGCACTCTATTCAGTCGATGGCGCGATTAAGTTGAGATCTGCCTCGCCGATAGCTTGTAACCATGAGTCGACTTCCCCGCACGTGGAATTCCGTGAATATCAGCGTGAAGGAGTGCCGGGATGGGTTCGACGAGCTATTGATTTCCAGGGGATTACACAATGCGGGCAATAAAACTTATCAGCTTCGGCTGGCGTGCATCCACGTTAGTGGCGTTTGCTGTACTGGCATCAGGCTGTGCCTCTGGTCTGTCCCGGGACGAATGCAATATGGCCGACTGGCGCACCATTGGCTACGAGGACGGTGTTCAGGGACGCTCGGAAACCCGGATCGGAGGGCATCGCAAGGCCTGTGCCAAGCATGGGGTAGGGTTGAATTTAGAAACCTACCGTAGTGGCTGGGACGAGGGGGTACGACGCTATTGTCAAGCGGGAAACGGTTATAACCAGGGCCGCCGGGGCAAGTCGTACAGCGGCGTTTGCCCTGCTCAGATGGAAGCGGATTTTCTCCAGGCCTACCGTGCAGGGCGGGAGCTTTACGACCTGGAGGCTGGCGTGCAACGGACGGCGCGCAAACTCAGACATAAACGTAAGCGCCTGTCCGCTATTGAGGTGGATATGCGGGACACCGGTATCGAACTGGTCACGACGGGCGTCACCACAGAACGACGTGTCATCCTGCTGGATGAACTGCGCAAACTGGAGCAGGAACGGTCCGCGACCAAGGCGCAGATCCCATCGCTCGAGGCAGAGCTGGAAAAACAGAAAAATCGCCTTGCTACCATCAGCAACGCGCAGGAATACTAGGTGGCTGTCCGTACTTCCTGAAGTTGAATATCGCCAGCCGTTCAGTCGGCTGCAGCAGCATCCTGGCGGTTTTTCAGACGGCCGATGATATCGGCGTATTCCTGACCCAGTTCTTTGAGTTCCCCGAGTTCCAGCAACGATGGGGGGGCGCCAACGGATTTTATCGCTCGCTGGATGTCCTGCATTCGATTCACGATCTGGCCAAGGCGGGAAAGCAGTTTGATGTCATCATCAGGGCGGCTGCTCAAGATTCATTACCTCGCTTTCAGAGCGGTTTACAGTGGCCGTGCAAGTAGCAGGCTCGCACAGTAACCCTGACAGGGTATTACCCGTGATTGAGAAATGCATCAGCTTTTTTGCGGCACAATCAAAAAATGCGGATACAATGCAACGTATATGGGCATGACCGCACAGCCAATCCTGACGACAGACGCGCCGGTCATCAGTAGCCGTGGTCTCACCAAGATGTTTGCATCCCGGGTCGCGGTCAACGGTGTGGATTTCGATGTTTATCCCGGCCGGTGTTTCGGTTTTGTCGGCCCCAACGGAGCGGGCAAAACCACCACTTTGCGCATGGCCATGGGTCTTACGCCATTGAGCGGCGGGACACTCTCGGTTTTCGGTCTGCCGGTCAGCGAAAATGCGTCTGCGATACGCGCCCGTGTCGGTATAGTTCCCCAGGCCGACAACCTGGACCCGGACTTTACGGTCGAGGAAAATCTGTACGTTTACGCCTCCTTTTTCGGACTCTCGCGCAGACAGGTGGCGCCCCGTATTGAGTCTTTGCTGAAGTTTGCGTCGCTGACGGATCGTCGCCGGGCCAGGACCGACACGCTTTCCGGCGGTATGCAACGGCGACTGACTATTGCCCGTGCATTGATCAATGACCCTGAGCTGGTGGTGCTGGATGAACCGACCACCGGTCTCGATCCACAGGCCCGCCATGTCATCTGGGAACGACTCACGGAACTCAAGCTGCGTGGCAAGACGCTGCTGCTGACTACCCACTACATGGAAGAAGCGGAGCGCTTGTGCGACGAACTGCTGATCATGGACGAGGGTCGCATCCTCGATCAGGGCAGCCCCCGGCAGCTGATCGAACGGCATGTGGAACCGGAAGTGATCGAAGTGCGCAGTGGCGCGGGACAGGCTTTGCAGCAAGTGGCCGAGGCATCGGGCTGCCGGTTGGAGCACATGGGCACCTGTCTTTACTGCTATACGCGCGAACCGGCTCAGCTGATCGCGGCGCTGAAGGATGCACATGGACTGACATTTCTTCACCGCCCGACCAGCCTGGAAGACGTTTTTCTTCGGCTTACCGGCCGAGAGTTGCGCGACTGATGAATCTGTGGCGCCTTCCCAGGGCCCGTGTCGGTGCGCTGGCTGTATGGCGGCGCAACATTCTCGTTTGGCGAAAACTGATCGTGCCGGCTGTGCTGATGAATTTCGGTGAGCCCACGCTCTACCTGTTGGGGCTCGGTTTCGGCCTGGGCCACTTCGTCGGCGAGATGTCAGGAATGTCGTACCTCGCCTTTCTGGCCTCCGGCATTATTGCCTCCTCGGCCATGACCACGTCCAGTTTTGAGGGAATGTATTCGGTTTTTACCCGTATGGTGCCGCAAAAAACCTACCAGGCGATACTCGCCACACCGCTCGAAGTCGACGACATCCTGGCCGGGGAAATGCTCTGGTGTGCAACCAAGAGCGTATTCAGTGGCATCGCTATCCTGGCGGTGGCGGCGGCGTTGGGTGTCGTGCAGGGCTGGAGTGCCCTGTGGGTGATTCCAGTGGTATTCATGATCGGTCTGTGCTTTGCCGGTCCAGCCATGGTGATGAGCGCACTGGCCTATAACTATGACTTTTTTAATTACTACACGGTGCTGGTCATTACACCCATGTTTATCCTCAGTGGTGTTTTTTATCCCATCGACACACTGCCGCTGGCGATGCAGGGGTTCGTCCAGTTCCTGCCCTTGACGCACGCGGTGATGCTGACACGCGCACTGGTTGTCGGTGCCGATCTGTCCCAGCCCCTGGTTCACGTTGGTGTGCTGATGTTCTATGCCGTGGTCGGCTACTACGTCGCTGTGGTGCTGGTCAGAAGGAAAATGCGGCTCTAGACCGTCTTGCCGGCCGTTAATTGGCTGCACTGTTATGCGGCAGAGTTCCAGTGGCAGGCGTAATTTTGATGTGTTGTGGTGCGCAGGCAGGCTTGCCGGACGCGATCCATCACCAGTCTGTACGGCAGCAATGCGCGGGCAGACCGGCAAGCCCGGACTGCCGATAGATTACTTCATGATAGACATTGCCAGGCGCGCCATGTCCGGAAGTTGGTACAGCCCGAGACCGATTACAGCGAGCATGACCATCAGTGTTACACCGCCGGCGACGTTGACCAGGGCGTTCTTGCTGCTGCGTTGTTCCGCCAGTGTCTGGGCAATTTCCGGCAAGGTCACCAGGCCGAGAAATTTATTCTGTCGGTAGACAAGCAGGCGCCGGCATTGATTACTACGCATTGTTTTTATTGCTGTTTCACAGGAAACATCGTCGCTTACCGAGACCAGGTCGCGGGTGCATACCTCACCGAGGGTGACTGATTTGGGGTTCTTGCCGGGACCGACTACGCGCTTGATAAGATCTTTCTCGGTGAACAGGCCAATGACGCGGCCCGACTGGTTTACTACTACCGATCCCAGGTCTCGCCTCGCCATGAACGCCACAGCCTCCTGGACATCAACGCTGTCCTCGAGGGATTCTGTCGGGGTGTTAACCAGTTTATCTATGCGGCAAGCCATGAATTTCCTTCCTCCTTTGTTTTATTGGAATTAGACATACTGCTCTGAAAATAGCAAGTTTCGAACCAGCTGAAGCCGGTCGAGAAGGGTTATTTGCAGAACTTCATACCGACACCGGACTGTTCAGCGCGGATGGCAATGGCAGACACCCGGCGCAGACGTACCAGATTCGATGCATTCAGGTGAAGCGCAAACATGAGATTCAGGCGTTTGTTTTTGGGCACGTGGAGGGGGTTAACCTTGAGGAAAATACCGGCGGTGCTGATATCGGTCGCGGTGCATCGGGACGCAGGGCCCCCTGCGTCCAACAGATAAACGCTCACATCGACCGGTTTGCGCGTTGAAAGACGTCGCTCCATAAAAACCCCCCACACAGCCAGTTTTCGATCTTTTTAGTATTATCAATTTAATATAAGCAATTTATGTGCTCGCAATTCAAACAGCAATTAAAACATAATGATAGCGTCACTTTATCGAATTGGCATTAAGATTTAATGTAAGAGATCCATTACACTATTCTTGGATTCCTTACAGACTGGCGCTGTTTATGTGGCATTCCGCTACGGTTGTTCGGTGCAGCGCCGGCGGGTAAAAACCGCGGTGCCTGCACGGGGCGCTGTCTGGAATACGGCTGACTAGTCCGCGACATCAAAAATCATGTCGATGACGGTCTCTGCAGCCATCCAGTCGGTATCGGGGTCGCCCTGCCAGGGGGCCCGTTTAACGGAAATCAGATAGGCTGCGTCGCCGATCATTTGCTGACGCTGTTGTTGTGAGATAAGAGGTTTCGTCCTGTTAGCGGAGGAAGGTGCAGGTCGCGCAGGGCTGGCCGCAGCTTTTTTGCTCGTGGCTTTCTTCTTTGCAGCAGGCGGGGCTTGCTTCCTGGCAACAGTTTTCTTTTTCGATGCAGTGGTCTTTTGGCTGGCGGCCTTTTTCTTTGCCGGCCCGGGTGTTGTCGCGGCCGCCGCCGGTTTTTCCGAAACTGTCGAAAGCGGGCTATCGCTACCGCTAGTTTTACTGCTGATCTTTTTACTTACGGCCATACTTTCTGTCTCCATGACTAGCTGTTTAGTGCAGCAAATGCCGCCAGGACGCGACGAACACAAACTGCGATGTATCGGATTTCGATGGGCGCGTAGTTTATCACTGAATGAAGCCATTCTTCACCACCTTGTGCGACCTTACTCATATAGATCTCAAAGGAACAGGCGCTTAAATGTACGTCGCGAAAATTTCACCGGGCACGGCGTGTGATCCCGGCTGCTAAACGGTGGGCGCTGCTTTCCTTTAACTGCAGAAAATCGGCAAGCGACCGATAAAACAGGCTCAATCGACGTGTAAACGGTGTTTACGGCCGGAATCAGGAGGCGAACATGGCTGGTATCAAGTTTTCCCGGAGCAGGGGAAGTATAGGCGTCGGTCTGGCAGCGTTGCTTGGTATTCTGGCAATCACAGTGCTGTTTTTCGCTGTTGTTGTCATCGAGTCAGGCAATGTCGGTGTGAAGAAAACACTGGGCAAGGTCCAGCCGGAGGAAGTCACCCCGGGGCTTTCCTTGAGAATTCCGGCCATCACCAGCATTACCGAATTCGTCGGTAAGGAAATCGCCATAGACCTGACCGATCTGACACCAAAAGCGGCCGATAACCTGTCGTTACGGGATATGGATGTGACCATATTCTACCGTGCGGAAAGTGACCAGATATCCGATCTGTACGTCAAATACGCCAACGCCCACCAGTACGACCAGGAGTCAGACAGTTACTTCCCGGCTTACCGCCTGGTCTTTCGCGAGGCGCGGCGGGCGGCCTATGAGACTGTCGCCCGGATCGACTCGCTGACCATGCACAAGAAGCGGGAACAGATCGCGGATTCAATAAAAATACGACTCCAGGAAACCCTGGATGCCAACGATCCCGGTGTTTTTGAGATAACACGCATCGTCATCAGATCGGTATTAACCGATCCCTCCATCGAAGCCTCGATTCGCGAGGCAGTCGCGAATCAGAAGCGCCTGGAAGCCAAGCAGGTGATGGTTGAAATTGAACGGAAAAACGCCGAGATTGAGGCTATTCGTGCCCAGGGTATTGCCAATGCCAATGAAATCATCAACGAAACCTTGACCAACGAATACCTCCAGCATGAACTGAATCTGACACTGCAAAAGTTTGCCGAGACCGGGGCAAATACCATCGTCGTGCCTGCCAATATGCGCGGCTTCGAGATGATATTGCCGACCGATAAACTGGCGCAACAGTAAAACGGGGTCGCGTCAGCGCGGCTTCAGCTGGTTTGGTCTTTACACCTGAATTCAAGGATAGTGCCGTCGACCCCGGTAATCTCGACCTGCGTACCAACGGCACAACTCTCTCCACGGATTTTCCAGCTTGAATCGTCGACGCGGATTTTACCGATACCATCAATGATCGGTTCCTGCAGGGTGAACGTACGACCGATGTACTGTTCTCCGCGACGGTTAAGCGCCGGTTGATCGGTGTCGCCGGGTGTGGCGCGAAAGAACCTGCGCCAGATGACGATGCTGACCACCGACAGCACCGAAAAGATCAGCACCTGATACTCCCACCCCAGGGTCGGGGACAGGTAGACCAGTCCACCCACCGCAGCGGCCGCGATACCCAGCCACAAAAAGAATGCGCCGGGTGCGAAGACTTCAAAGATGATTAATGCAGCGGCCAGTATCCACCAGTGCCAGTAATCGAGCTGTTCCAGCATCATGCAGACCCGCCTTTCTGCCCGGCGAGTGCCTGCTTGGCCAGTTCGGTAATGCCACCCAGCGCACCGATGACGCTCGACGCTTCCAGCGGCATCAGCACCAGCTTTTCGTTGGGGGACATGGCAATGCTCTGCAGGGCGTCAACATATTTGGTGGCCACGAAATAGTTAATCGCATTCAGGTCACCCTTGGCGATGGCCTGTGACACCATGTGCGTGGCCTTGGCTTCCGCTTCGGCCTCACGCTCACGTGCTTCGGCCTCCAGGAACGCGGCTTGTCGCTTGCCTTCCGCGTCCAGAATGGCGGCCTGCTTCGCACCTTCGGCGCGCAGGATTTCCGAGGCGCGAACGCCTTCGGCTTCGAGGATACTGGCGCGTTTTTCACGCTCGGCTTTCATCTGCCTGGCCATGGAGTCAACCAGATCGCGCGGTGGGGTGATGTCTTTGATCTCGATACGGGTGACCTTGACGCCCCAGGGTGTGGTTGCATCATCCACCACCGTCAACAACTGCGCATTGATGGTGTCACGCTGGGATAGCAGTTCATCCAGGTCCATGGAGCCCATGACGGTACGGATGTTAGTCATGGTCAGGTTGAGGATGGCGTGTTCCAGCTGATTGACTTCATAGGCCGCTTTGGCGGCATCGAGCACCTGGAAGAACACCACGCCATCGACGGTCACCATGGCATTGTCGCGGGTGATGACCTCCTGGGAGGGAACATCCATGACGCGCTCCATCATGTTCAGTTTGGAACCGATACGATCGATGATCGGTGTGATCAGGTTGAGGCCGGGGCGTAGCGTACGGGTGTAGCGACCGAATCGCTCGACGGTAAATTCCGTGCCTTGCGGGACTGATTTGACACCCATGGCGACCAGTACCACGGCCAGCACCAGAATGAGAATGACGAATTCCTGAAATCCAAACATGTTGTCTCCTTTAGGGTTACCGGACCAGGTCGGCCTTGATCCAGATGCTTGCGTTGTCTCTGCTTTGCGTCGACCCGTAGCTTCCGACACGGCTGCTGGCGCTCCGGGTCTGCCCGGTGACTCCACCTACCGCTAACCACTGACCGAGCTGACCGCTGATTCTGGTGCTGGCACTCTGGGTTTCAATATCGCCACCACGCTTCCTGCTCTGTGACTGCTTGTACGGGCTGACGTCCAGTGTGACCTGTTCACCGTGAACCCTGGGCAGCACATAGAAGCCGGTATTGATGTCTTTATAATCGACACCACCGTCAACAATGCCGTGGCGCCCACCTCGCCAGTAGCTGCCGGAGAAGTAGGGGATCGATTCGCCGGTTTCGATGTAACCCTCGCTGCCCTCGCTAATGCGTAACTGGTGAATCGGGTTGTCGGACAGGCGCCCCCGGGTACTGAAGGTGTGTGCGCCCGCCGAGGCGTTACGGGTACTGTATTTGACATCGGCGCCGCGTTTCGCTGGTTTGTCCGTGCTGCCCAGACTGACGTTGGTATCAGCGTCCTGGTATTGGAAGCTTCCGCTGACACCCAGCGCACGCAGCTCACGGTCGTTGCCCTGGAACACCGAAATCAGCAGCAGTTTCGCCGCCGTATCCAGCTTGCTGACCATCTGTTTGATCTGCTCGAAATTCTGCTCCGAGGTGCGAATAAAAAGCTGGTAACCCTGGCCGGTGAGAGAGTCATCGGTGCCGAGCATGGGTTTGATGACGGGCATGATCTCGTCTGCTGGCCGATGTGTAAGTTGAATGGTCTGGATGGGGTCGGCGAGAGCAGCTCCGGCAAACAAACTGATGCTGCATAAAAGCGCCATGAGAATGTTCATGGTTACAGGTATAACCTTCTGAATTCCGGATGCGATTCGCTACGTTCCCAGACTTCGGTGAAGAAATCCAGTTCTCTTCGTGCGGCCACGGGGGCATAGAAGTTCGCCGTGCCTTCAAAACGGTCCGCCAGTGAGCGGTGAATCAGGCCGCACCGGTCGGCGATGAGACAGGCTGCGTTGAAATGCTGGTAGTCCTGGTGCGGCTGGCGGAATTCAATGGAACTGCTCAGTTTTCGTCCGAGTTCGATCAGGCGGTGGTTTCTTTTGATCGGCGTCGAGGGGTCCTGGACCAGGAAACGGATACGTGCCTGTCGATTACGCAGGCAAAGCCTGCTCAGCAAGTCGAGAAATATTTCCTGATCGTAGAGCACGGGGTCGAGATCCCTGCTGATGATATCCAGCGAGCTTTGAGTCTGCCCGACCATCAGCTCGGTGGCGTGGCGGGTCTCTGCGCGGGTGAGTAACTCGATTTCAATGTCCGAGATACCAAGTCTGAGTTCAACAAACCGCTTGAAATTTTCTTCATTGCTCATATCAAAAAGGTGCTTTGATCTGCTATGGGTGTACAGCTGATATCGGCTTCAATCGCTATAGATTGAGCCCGGATGGCCGCCTTTCTGGTCCCCATTTCTCACCACGAAGGACACAAAGGAAATACGATCTTCCTCTGATCGAGTGGGTCATTCGGGCCTTATATAGCCTAACCGCTAAGGACGCGAAGGACGCTAAGGACGCGAAGTAAAAAGCTTGTTTTCTGATATGGAGGATAATGCTGCTTAACACGCTGTTTTGAATGAAAACCGTCACTTCATCAATCGTTGTTTCCTTAGCGTCCTTTGCGGTTGAGGTTGTGGGAACTTCAGGCTCCTAGATCGATTTTGCCTGCTCGATGGCGTTGCCGATATAAGTTGCCGGTGTCAGCCTGGAAAGCTCCTGTTTGGCTTGTTGCGGCATATCCAGGCCGTCGATAAAGTCTTGCAGCGAGTCGGCGCTGATACCTTTGCCGCGGGTGAGCGCTTTCAGTTTCTCGTACGGCTGCTCGATGCCGTAGCGGCGCATCACGGTCTGTACGGCTTCCGCCAGCACCTCCCAGGTGGCATCCAGGTCTTCCTGAAGCCGATCGGGATTGGCTTCCAGTTTGCCGATGCCGCGCAGCGCAGAGGCATAGCCAATCACCGCGTGTGCGACACCAACGCCAAGGTTGCGTAACACCGTCGAGTCGCTGAGATCGCGTTGCCAGCGCGACACGGGCAGCTTTGTTGCCAGGTGGCCGAAGATGGCATTGGCGATACCGAAATTTCCTTCGGCATTCTCAAAATCGATGGGATTGACTTTGTGCGGCATAGTGGAAGAACCTACTTCGCCGGCTACTGTTCTCTGTTTGAAATAGCCCAGTGAAATGTAAGCCCAGATGTCTCTTGAAAAGTCGGTGAGGATGACATTGAAACGGGCAAGCGCATCAAACAGCTCGGCGATGTAGTCGTGAGGTTCGATCTGAATGGTATAAGGATTCCAGTCGAGCCCCAGACCGGTCACGAAGCTTCTGGCGAATGCCGGCCAGTCGATTTCCGGGTAGGCGGCCAGATGGGCATTGTAGTTGCCGACGGCACCGTTGATCTTGCCGAGTAATTCAACTTCTACGACCTGCTCGCGCTGGCGGCGCAGACGATAGACAACGTTCGCCATTTCCTTGCCCAGCGTCGTCGGAGAGGCGGGCTGGCCATGGGTGCGGGACAGCATCGGCATCTCCGCGGTGTGGTGGGCGAGGGCGGTAATGGACTGAATGATTTCGTCGAGTTGCGGCAGTAACACCTGGCCTCGGGCTTCACGTAACATCAGCGCGTAAGCAAGGTTGTTGATGTCCTCGGATGTGCAGGCGAAATGTATGAATTCGCTGATGGCTTCAAGTTCATCGTTACCCGCGATTTTTTCCTTCAGAAAATATTCTACGGCTTTGACGTCGTGGTTGGTTGTGCGCTCGATATTTTTAACGCGGTGGGCATCGTCTTCGCTGAACTTGTCAACAATGGCGTCGAGTAGCTTGTCGGCGTGCTCGCTCAGGGCGGGCACTTCCTTGATATCAGCGTGTGCAGCCAGTGCCTGTAACCAGCGGACTTCGACAAGAACGCGGTGTTTGATCAGACCGAACTCGCTGAAAATCGGTCGCAGATTTTCGGTGCTGCGGCCATAACGACCATCGACGGGGGAAATAGCGGTGAGCGATGTCAGTTCCATAGATTCTTCTCAAATGAGTGCCCAAGTCAGCTGACACAAGCTTTCAGGACACGCTGTACCCCAGGGCACCCTCTCTTGCTACGCAATTCACCTTGTGAATACATCCCTGTAAGCTCGACGGCCGCGTCTCCCGGCAATTGCTCCTGCATTGCTCTACCTTCGCCCGTCCCTGGGCTCGTGCGGCCGACGGTCCCGAAAGCTTGTGTCAGCTAACTTGGGCACGCCTTGGTATATTATTGCCAGTTTAACAGATTCAAGTGCCTGCACCTCTGTCACTAAGGAGAACGGAAGTCAGCCGGCATATCCGGCCGTGGGTGTCGGCAGCAAGGATGCTGCCGTCAAGCGTACATGGATGTATTTACCGCGTCCCGCAGGCGGATATGCCGGTTGACTTCCGTTCTCCTTGGCAATTAAGCCGCCAGCAGCTGGCGCAGCACATAGTGCAGGATGCCGCCGTGACGGTAGTACTCGATTTCCTGCGGTGTATCGATGCGTACGCGGGTCTGGAATGTTTTTTCACTGCCATCCTCAGCGACAGCGCGTACCGTCACTTCCCTGGCGGACCCATCGCCCAGGCCTTCGATGGCGAAGACTTCCTTACCGCTTAAACCCAGCGACGCGGCATTGTCTCCGTCTTCATACTGCAGGGGCAATATGCCCATGCATACCAGGTTGGTACGGTGGATGCGTTCATAACTCTCTGCGATGACTGCGCGGACACCCAATAGTCTCGGGCCCTTGGCCGCCCAGTCACGCGACGAGCCTGAACCGTATTCCTTACCGGCAAGAATCAGCAGCGGCACGTTATCATCCCGGTAGCGCATGGCGGCATCATAAATACTCATTTGTTCACCACCGGGTTGGTGAATGGTTACACCACCCTCGGTGCCCGGTGCCAGCAGGTTGCGCAGGCGTATATTGGCGAAGGTGCCGCGCATCATCACTTCATGGTTGCCGCGGCGTGAACCCAGTGAATTGAAATCAACCGGCTGCACACCCTGGGATAACAGGAATTCTCCGGCCGGGCTGTCTGCCTTGATGGCGCCGGCGGGTGAGATGTGGTCAGTGGTGACCGAGTCGCCCAGCAAGGCCAGGGCCCGGGCACCCTGGATGTCAGAGACATCACCGGCTTGCTTGCTCATGCCTTGGAAGTAGGGCGGGTTCTGTATATAGGTGGAGTCGGCGCTCCAGCCGAACAACTGGCCTTCGGGATAGAGGAGATCCACCCAGCGGTCCGCGCCCTTGAAGATATCCTGGTAGACGCCGGTGAATTCTTCACGCCTGACGTTCCGGCTGACGGCGTCGCTGACCTCTTTCTGGCTGGGCCAGATATCTTTCAGAAAGACATCGTTGCCATCAGCATCCTGGCCAAGAGCTTCCTTGTACAGGTCGATATTCATGGTGCCGGCAATCGCATAGGCGACAACCAGCGGCGGTGACGCCAGGTAATTCATACGTACCTCGGCGTGTACGCGGCCTTCAAAATTTCGATTGCCCGATAGCACGGAGCAGACGGAGAGATCGCCCGCTGCGATGGCCTGCGAGACCGCTTCGGGTAACGGGCCGGAGTTGCCTATACAGGTCGCACAGCCGTAACCGACGACATGAAAACCCAGATTTTCCAGGTCACCCATCAGGCCGGCTTCATTCAGGTATTCGGTGACAACCTGGGAACCGGGTGCCAGCGATGTCTTGACCCAGGGTTTGACCTTGAGCCCTTTCTCGACCGCCTTTTTGGCGACCAGTCCGGCGCCCAGCATAACGGACGGATTCGAGGTGTTGGTGCAGGAGGTGATGGAGGCGATAACGACAGCACCGTCGTCCAGTTCGAAATCCAGACCGTTGATGGAGCCCTGTGCGGGTGTGCTGACAAGATTGCGCTCTGCTTTCAATGCCGCCAGCGCCTCGTTGAACAGGTGCTTTGAGTCCGTCAGCGCTACGCGGTCCTGCGGCCGTTTGGGTCCGGCAAGACTCGGTACTACGGTGGATATATCGAGTTCCACGACGCTGGTGTATTCGGCTACGGCCTGATCCGCACTGCGGAATAGTCCCTGTTCTTTGGCATAGGCCTCTACCAGGGCAATCTGTTTTTCGTCACGACCTGACAGGCGCAGGTAGTTCAGGGTTTCGTCGTCGACGGGGAAAATGCCACAGGTTGCACCGTATTCCGGCGCCATGTTGGCCAGTGTTGCACGGTCGGCCAGCGACAGGTGGTCCAACCCGTTACCGAAGAATTCGACAAATTTTCCAACCACGCCGTGCTTGCGTAACATTTCCACGACCAGTAATACCAGGTCAGTCGCGGTTGCGCCTTCCGGTAATTCACCCGTCAGTTTGAAACCGACCACCTGGGGAATGAGCATCGAAACCGGTTGGCCCAGCATGGCGGCCTCGGCTTCAATACCGCCGACACCCCAGCCCAGCACGCCCAGGCCGTTAATCATGGTGGTGTGGGAGTCGGTGCCCACCAGCGTGTCCGGATAGGCCTGCAGCACGCCATTATTTTCCTGAGCAAACACAACGCGCGCCAGGTATTCCAGATTGACCTGGTGCACAATGCCGGTGTCCGGAGGAACGACTTTGAAGTTGGAAAAGGCCTTCTGGCCCCATTTCAGGAAGCTGTAGCGTTCCTGGTTGCGCTGGTATTCGATTCTGGCGTTCAGGTCTACAGCGTCTCTGTTGCCAAAGCTATCGATCTGCATCGAGTGGTCGATGACCAGTTCAGCAGGTTGCAGCGGGTTGATTTTTTCCGGATCGCCGCCGAGCGCCCGCATGGCATCGCGCATGGCTGCCAGGTCGACTATGGCGGGTACCCCGGTAAAATCCTGCATCAGTACGCGGGCGGGACGGTAAGCGATTTCCTGCGTCGGTTGTGCTTTTGGATCCCAGTTGATCAGAGCTTCGATATCGTCCCTGGTGACAGTCTTGTCATCTTCAAAGCGCAGAAGATTCTCGAGCAGCACTTTTAACGAGTAGGGCAGGCGGGATATATCCTTTGCGAGTGAAGGCAAACGATAGATTTCGTAACTGTTGCCACCGGATTCTAACGTGCTGCGGGTTGCAAAACTGTTGCTCATTCAAAGCTCCTGCAGGCCGGAAATTAAAGTAAGCGGGCAATTATGGACGGTCGCTGTTGAACAGGCAAATAGCCCCCGTTTCTATCGGACTGTTGTTGGATCGGCCCCTTGGAGGCGCTATCGCGGCTGCGGCACTGAGCATAAGCATGCCGGATCATTGATTGTATAAAAAATAATATTAACAATAAGATGGAAATTTTTCCTAAAAAATATATTAGGAGTCGCCTGATATATTTAATGAACCATTGTGGGGTGCGCTGTGCGCACCGGAAAGAACAGTCACGTTATTGATTCGGGGTACGCACGATGCACCCTGCTACAGCCTGCCGGCTCGTAGCAGCGGCCCTCTGCTCGCGATATCGTGACCACTTCACCATGCTTAAGCATATCGCTGGATAGTGAGTTAAAAAATTAAATATAACAATATATTACAAGAATAAAGTAAAGTAATGTATTAGATATTGTTTTGCAGTAAAATGGCAGCCGTGCCGGCTAGTTTTCGACGTCCCAGCAGCAGTCCCAGGCGTGTACCGCCGCACTGTCGCCATAAAACAGCAGAACGCATGGCGGCCAGCAGAAGGGCGCGTATCTGGTTGGCGACGCCGGCTTCGGTCAAGCGGGTTGGCTCGCCTTTGACCATAATGCGCGGTTGAAGTGTGCTGATGGTTTGCGCATAGGTATCGGCCAGACCGGCCAGCACATTGGTGTGACTGATATCGAAATGCTCAAGCTGTTTTTGCGCCCGTTCGATGCCTTGGGTTAATTTGTCCATTAAATCGGCGCGCTTGCTGAGTTTGCGTTCCAGATGCAACAGTACCAGCAGGTAGTGGCTGAGTTCGCTGTCAGGTTTCTGTTTGTCGCTCATCAGCTGCGTTTTTAGCAGGCGTAAACCGCTTTTTACACCGGCGACGCCGCCATACACGTCTTCGACCGTCGCCGCATCGATCCGCAGGATGCTGGTTAAGGTCGACTGGATGGCCTCCAGATCATACGGCTTGCCATAGGCGGTGCTCTGCACAAGCTGCAACGCCTGCAGGATACCGGCGAATGCCAGCGCCCGGTCTTTGTCGTTCTTACGGGTCATGCGCAGATGGTACCACCTCCCAGGCACTGGTCATCCTCATAGAACACAATGGCCTGACCGGGGGTGACCGCGCGCTGTGGAGTGGCAAAGCTGACGTTTGCAGTGGCGCTGTTCAGCGCCATGAATTTACAGGCCTGATCGGACTGCCGATAGCGGATACGAGCATGACAGCGTGAGGGTATTGCCGGTGGCGTTGCGGAAATCCAGTGCAGATCCCCGGCTTGCAGCGAGGGCTTGAACAGGGTGGGGTGGTTTTTCCCCTGTGCGACAATCAAACGATTTTTCTCCCTGTCCTTGTCAACCACGTACCAGGGTTCGCCACTGCCGTCCCTGATACCACCGATGCCCAATCCCTGGCGCTGGCCGATGGTATGGAACATCAATCCCTGGTGCTGCCCCAGCGATTCTCCTTCGACGGTGATGATTTCGCCCGGCTCTGCTGGAAGATACCGGCTCAGAAAATCCTTGAATTTGCGCTCCCCGATAAAACAGATGCCGGTACTGTCTTTTTTGGCAAAGTTTGGAAAACCTTTCTGCCTGGCAAGCGTGCGCACTTCCGGTTTGGTCAGATTTCCGAGCGGAAACAGGGCATGGTTCAACGCCCTCTGTGTCAGGCGATACAGAAAATAGCTTTGATCCTTGTTGCCGTCACGGCCTTTCAAAAGTTTTCGCCGGTTGCTGGTGCCTTCAACCCGGGCATAGTGGCCTGTTGCGATCCAGTCTGCACCCAGGTGCAGCGCGTAATCCAGGAAAGCCCTGAATTTAATTTCCTGGTTGCACAATACGTCCGGATTGGGTGTTCTACCGGCCCGGTATTCGGCAAGAAAATATTCAAACACCCGGTCCCAGTATTCGCTTGAAAAACTGACGCTCGTTAACTTGATGCCCAGGCATGCGGCGACTGCCTGGGCATCGGCAAGGTCCTGTTGCGCCGGACAATAATCTTCCTCGTCGTCTTCATCCCAGTTTTTCATGAACAGGGCTTCCACTTGATAGCCCTGCGCAAGTAACAACGCGGCAGCCACTGCAGAGTCGACGCCGCCGGAAAGACCAACGATAACTTTCTCCTGGATCAAAGGGATTCTTCCCCCTGTAAGTCAACCAGCGCATCCAGTGGGTAACGTTTGCCATGCAGATAATCATGGATGGACCGAAGTACCAGCGGGCTGCGCAATTGGTCGGAACGGGACCGAATTTCATCCAGTGTAAGCCAGTGTGCTGCAACAATATCCTGATCAAGTGCACGGTGGGTCTCTGCAGAGACACAATGACCGTAAAACGTGACGCGCAGGTAGGTCTCACCGTTCCTGCTGTTTCGCCAGCGGTAGATGCCTACCAGCGACTCGGGCTGAAAACGCCAGGCGGTTTCTTCCAGGCACTCCCGGATAACCGCGTCCACCAGGCTTTCCTTGTCTTCCAGGTGGCCGGCAGGCTGGTTGAAACGTATCACCCCCTGGACGTCTTCTTCGACCATCAGAAAGCGGTGGTGTCGTTCAGCGATGACGGCGACAGTGACTCTTGGTTTCCAGGTCATAACTGCGTAACATTTTCAAGAGATTGGTCAATTAAAGTATAAACAATTAGTTATTTAGTATAATTCATGTGCTTCTAGAAAAAAATGCTGTTATTAGGCGTCATAGACTTGACAATATTTTTTGGGCACATAAAGTAGCTCCTATGACCAACGCCACTTTGCGCGGGGTTGCCTCCGGTTTTCCAGGCAAGCAGTGGTTCGGCCCGGGCGGCCGGCAGAGTGCGAAGGCCGTAATAATATCGCTGGAATTGCCCCGCGCAGATTCTGGATGTACCAAAAACACGACTAAAAAAGGTGAGTGAGGAGTGATTATGCAGAAAGTCGTTAAGCAAATGTTCCTGTCCGGTGCTGTGCTGGCACTGTCATTCGGAAATGCCTTCGCGGAAGAAGTGATGAAACCGTTCGTCCTTGGCTATAAAACCAGTGGTGATGCGCAGGCTGTCGCTGATGAGGTTAAGGGTAAGGTTGAAGGCGCAGGTTTTGAAGTTGTAGGCAGTTATTCGCCGTATGATGGTGCCATTGTCCTGGCCATCACCAGTGATGACCTGAAAAAATCTGCTGCCAG
>Ga0114922_10002117_pt1 | contig 18740 bp, 23 predicted proteins | sample AartaG_FD_100975 | JGI IMG/M metagenome (GOLD analysis project Ga0114922, IMG submission 100975) | Deep subsurface microbial communities from Aarhus Bay to uncover new lineages of life (NeLLi) - Aarhus_00045 metaG | ecosystem: Environmental > Aquatic > Marine > Oceanic > Sediment | place...
CTATAGATGATAGCTTAACGGCTACCTATGTAGGAATAGGTCAAGCTGCTTCTTCGTCATATGGTCTTTATTCTATACATGCAGGAACGCCTGGTTGGTTTACAAGAAATAAAGGAACAGCTGTTGAGGGCACTGCTTATGCAGCAATGGCATTGGAATTAAAGACAACAAATCAGGTTAACACAGGCGGGTATTTCTATTTTAAATTAACAACCAGTGGTGGTGGTCCTTATAATATGGCGGCGTTTGGAGCAATGAGAGATGGTGCCGATACAACCGCTAAACTTGAATTTTATTCTTATTATACTGCGACTAGGCAATTAAGAATGACTGTTGGAGCGGATGATGCCAATAGTTCTTATCTTGCAGTATCCGCCGTAAATAATTCTGGTGACGCCGAGGTAAGATTTTTACAGGCAACCTATCAGAGGGGTGTAATAGGATGGGACGATTCAGCAGATGGGGGTACTGGTGGAATAAACATTGAAACTGGGACACTTACAGCTACTCCTGCTATATTTGTGGGTAATGAAAATCATGTATGTATAGGTGGACAAACAGATCATTCTACTTATGAATTATATGTAGCAGGTGATATTTATGCTACTGGTGACATCACAGGTAATTCTGATATACGATACAAAGACGTACTTGGAATAGTGCCTTTTACCTGGGAGGATTATATGGCATTAACCCCCATAAGATACAGAAGTAAACTTAAGGAAAATAGCAATCCCACGTTCGGGTTCTCGGCTCAGGAGATGATGCAACACTGGAAGGAGCCAGTGACGTATGATTACGACACGGAAAGATACGGAATGAAATATAATGCCATAATTCCTATTAACACAACAGCTATACAAAAATTAAAGGCTGAAAAAGACGAGCTGGAAAAAAGAGTAGCTTATTTAGAAAATGAAATTCATAATTTAAAATATGCATAATGACAACATTGGCAACATCTGATTTAAGTCTTTCCGCAATACAGGCCATTTTATCTGATAGTGGTGATGCAAGTTTATATGATATGTGTAATCATGCAAATGTAGATCCTATGGGTTTAAGTGAGACATATTGTGCTGGAGGAGGAGTTACTGCCAGACATACTACATTAAAGGGTCCGCCTTGTAAGATGGGGAATTTCCGTGGGTATGCTGCACCAAATAATGCTATATTTTGCCTTGATATGGAGGATATTGTGTTATACAGAAGCGCGTCAGGCCAGGTATTACATCCATCTAAAACCTGGAGTTTTGGGTTTCAGTATTATACAGGAGGTGCATATACTACTACGGTATTTAATCAGACAACTAGACTCTGCTATACACCTGTTATTACTGATTATGCAATAGATTTTGGAGCTGAGAATGCTACGCTAACTGGTCCTCATGGAGCAGGATCACCAGTTTGGTATAGAAGATTTACGGATGAAGATGGTCTTATGACCGTTTCAGCTGGTACTTATTATTGGGTTCTTTTAGTAGGATCTGATATAGGGTTTTTATCTGATGATTATGGTGAAGGAGGGGAGTATATTGTCCAGGCGGAGGTTTATGATTATCTTTTGTCTGATCCTGACACTTTTAATAATTTTCCGGCTAGTGGTGGTTCAGATAGTTTTGATGTATGGACAGGCATATACTCATCATCATCTGTAATATCTGGTTCTGTAACATTAACAGGGGCTACTAATGGTACAGGAAATAGAACACAGGGTTTTTCTGTGCCTATAAATAATACGGGTTATCCTATTACTCATCATATTATGACTACGGCTAGTGGAGTTACTAGTTCACACGTTTATATATATCAAGATGCATAATTCTGCATTAGATGTTTGTTAGTTACGAAAAAAAGCAGTACTTTTGTATTGACGTATAATTTTTATTTAAAACTAATTAAGATGGCAAAGATTAATTTTAGTTCAGTATTAACTAAGCTCGAAGGCGATCCCCTGAAGGATGACAAGCAACAGGATCTGACATTAGCTAGTGCGGCTAAGCAAGCCTTACTGGTTTTGGACGAGAAGGCAACAGGACAGCAAAAGTATGATCATTACGTACTAGCTATGAAGATAGCAAATGGTGGTGATGTTACTTTGAAATCCGAAGAAATTTCCACGATTAAGGAAGTCATTGGAAAATACATGTATCCCGTTGTAGTTGGTCAGGCCTGGGACCTCTTGGAAGGAAAAACCCGAGTAGATAAATAAAATAACCATGGCTCTCAATTCTCGCAGTAAATCAAATTGCCCTTATATATGTAGTAAGTCAGATGTGATTGACAATATCGATAATAAAGTTGATCGCTTGGAAATAAAAGTGGATAAAATAGTTGATGCTTTAGCCGGATCTGAGCTTAATCCACTAGGACTTATTACAGCAAGAGAAGAAGATCATTCTCGTATACGTAAAATGGAGAATAGAATATCTTACATAATTTGGTTTGGTTCTGGAGGAGTTGCTGTAGCTACGTTTCTTTTTAAGATACTTCCATTAATCGTGGATAAATAATGAAGTGGGCAATTACCTTAACCTGGTCAAAAGTGATGGCAACCGTGATATTCATTGCTGGGTTAGTTCTTTCCTTGATTATATTAAAACAATCCGATATTGAATCAGCCAAAAGTGTATTTATTAATTGCACTTTTGTTTCTGCTGGATTATTGGGTTGGAGGCAAGCTACTACTGCAGTAAGAAACGCCATTCCGGCCAAATTTTTAAATCGGGATAATGACGATACAGTTTCAGACGAATCTCCTGAAGTACCTGTTACAGACCCCTGATGGCAATCAATATTTTTCACAGTTAGATAGTTCCTTGTTTGATCTTGCGGTTCATAGAATCGCATTTGACGCCTTAAATGGTTATTACAAAAGATACGGGACACTACCTACAGCTGCCACAGCGGAAAAGGTGCTTCAAGATGAATTAGCAGAATCCGGAGCGGTACCAAAAGAATTAGCCTTAGAGCTAGAGGAGGTATTTTCCAGTTTCAAAGATGAATTAGATCCCAAAGATAGGGAGTACGTTCGCGATACTCTTATCAACCATATCCAGAATCGGAAGACTGATCAGTTCATCATGACCTATGGAGAAGGTAAAATGAGCCTGGATCAGCTGACGGCTAAACTTGGACAGCTATCTCTTATCAAGAAAAAGGAAGCCATAAAGGTAGATGGTTTATTGATCCAGGATAGGCAGTTCCACAATGATGACCAAGTACAAGGACATCCAACCTTTTTACATGACCTTAACAAATTGACATCAGCCCGAGGATTTTATTCACCTCAGCTGATTATATTCATGTCCGGCCCTAAACATTTTAAGACGGGTGTAATTATCAAGTTAGCAGTAGAATACGCCAGAGATGGATACAATGTCTATTATGCCGATGGAGAGAATGGATTACGCTCTATTCGGAACAGGGCCAAACAGGCTATTATGGAATGTACACTGCAGGAATTGTATGAGGCCCGGGATTTGGATGATACACTTGAGAATTTCCATAAATATATGGGTGGGGATTTATTCGTTGATTACTGGCCTGCCAGGACCGCCACAATAAACGATGTAAAATCCAGACTGGCCTATATAAAAGAAGCAAAAGGATGGCAGCCAGATCTTATCATATGGGACTCCATAGATCACTTCCTGCCTTCTAACCCTAATGATCAGAAAAAAGACACTAGATTACAGATACAGTATGTATACCATGAGGTAATCGCCTTAAATGAAGAACTGAAGACCTTTTCAATTGCTCCTTCCCAGGTAAACAAAGCCGCTATAGATAAAAAGACATTTGACATGAAGGACTTATCGGAAGACTTCGGTAAAGCTATGAATGCTCATGCTATATTTGCTATATGTGCAACGCCTGATGAAATAGAGCAGGAGATCCGGAGAATTATACCGGTAGTACAGAGAGAAGGAGAGCGTTATAATGGACACAATCAATGCGTGGTCCATGTAAACGAAAAAAAGATGATAGTACAGGAAGTGGATAAAGAGGAATATTATAAAGATGTAAAAGATGATTGATGAAGGACAAGCATTCGCGTATTTCGATGCAATACATGGGCCACTCCGACCCTCTACCAATGGCTGGTATGACGGGGTGTGTCCTTACTGTGCAGATAGGAAACTGGCAGTAAACTTTGAGTACAACCTGGTGAAGTGTTGGAAGCACTGTTTTGATAAACAGTACGTAATAGACTTCATTCAGGGGGTAGAGGGAGTGCGCCGGTTCGAGGCTTATGAGATATTAGAATCGTATGAATCCAGGCCTTTGGATTATACATTCACGGGATACGGTCAGGTTGAGGTTTCTAAGATGTCCCTCCCCGTAGGCTACCAAAGCATACTACGCGGGGAGGGTGTCTTAGGTAAACGGGCTAGAAATAATCTGATGGACAGAGGCTTTAATTTAGATTATCTTGATAGTATAGGGGTAGGATATTGTAACGAAGAACATGAGGACAAGAATCAGAACTTTTTTGGATACATCATTATCCCACTTAAGAAGGATGGAAAGCTGGTGTATTATCTGGCCCGGGATTTCATTGGTAACTTCCCCCGCTACAAGAATCCCCCTAAAGGGGTATTCGGGGTAGGTAAAGGAGAATTTTTATTTAATGAAGAAGCCCTGTATAGATCCGATAAAATATACCTTACTGAGGGATGGGCCGATGCTGCTACCATGGGCGAGACTGGCGTATCCTATCAAGGACTGGACCTGGGGTTATACCAGAAAAGTGCTATCCTCAACTCCCCCGTTAAATATGTTGTAATTATACCGGATCTTGGAGCCTATAAACAGGGATTAGCTCAAGCCACAAAATTATATGGACACAAGTTGATAAAAGTGATTGATCTGGAGCCGGCCAAAGAAAGAGGAAAGGATGTAAATGAAATCGGCATAGTAGCTGTTACTTATCTGGAAAAACAGACGCCGTGGATGAGCTGGACCAGACTATACAAAGAATTAAGAAATGCTTAGAGATCCGTCAATACATATCAAAAAATCCGATTTACTTAGGATCTGCAAAGAGGAGGGGATAACCTTCCCGGAAGATTTTGTGGCGAACTTGATGATCAAGGCCTCCAAGATCAAGCTGCAGAACAGGGTATACATTGTTACCAAGGCTCAGGCTGCCCGTAAAGCGGCCAGGTTATCAGGCACTAACTCGGAGGCCGTAGACCCATTCAATAAAGTATACTACTCTACTCTTATGAATCATAACATGAAATCCAAGCCTATACATAAGGGAACCAAGGCCTATCTCACATTGAGAGAGGTAGCAGATAACGCCGCTGAATTCTGGAGATACTTCAAGATCCCATCCATGGATGAGGCCTTCAAGATTTATGTAGGGCTTGGTATAATACTACTTGGTACAAAATTCACAATTTACCGGCTAAAGGGGGCTGATTCCAAGATCAGGGATAGATACGAGAATATGGAAATACTAGAAAACACTCCCCCTATGCAGGTACATTTAGCCTTAGCAGCCTGGAGTCGTTCGCTCAAAGAATTCCATGATTTAAGCCTTGAGGTAAATATCGATCAAATGGCGGATCTTGCCAGGGCCTCACAGGATGCTACGAAAGCTGGAGCCGATATAATGGATTGGATGGATGCCCAGTTTGATAAATGGACATTCATGAACTCTATGCCTGAGTTTTCCCAGTTACATGGAGATAATGCCCAATTGGCCTATGTGAAGTATATGGCAAGCCAGAAAAGAGAATTTACCAATGATGCAGAACGTACTCATTTTAAAACAGTTAAAGATGAAAAAGAGATCCCCATTAAGGGCGCAAAGCTCAAAAGAGGCAGCCAGAAAGCGTGAGTATGCCAGAGTTTGTAAAGAAATTGATGAAGAAATGATGGATGAGTTTGACTGCATGATATGTACCAGCTGCCATACGAATTTAAGTAATAGATCTTGGGGTCATAGCCATAACTTGCCAAAGGGAAGATTTAAGTATCTTGAAACAGATAAACTGAACATATCTCCCAGGTGCCAGGATTGGGGAGAGCATAAAGGATGTCATGAGAAGCTAGATAGAATGGATATACGAGAGATTGTAAAGTTCAAGGACTTTGATGATATCATGGCTTACCGGTTTGAGAATGCTCCAGAAGAATATAACAAGATGATCACCGCTATATTAGAGGCCGGTCTAACAATAAATATAAAGTATTATGAAGAATGATAAAATTAAAAAAAAGCGTGTGAATGTCAGTAAAATTTCACATGTAAATGACAGGCACGTATTCTGGTATGACGTTGATGGAGCAAATCGTCATGTAGTCCGTGGAACATTAAAGTTTGTTACTGAAGAACGTGACGCCCTTATAGAGAGATTTAAAAACGATACCTTAATTGTAAGAAAATGAGCAAAACATTAATCGGAATTTCTGGAAAGAAGCGGAGAGGTAAAGATACCGTCGCTATGTATCTCCGAAGCCAAATTGGTGGAGAGGATACAAAAATCATGTACTGGGCCACAGCCTTAAAGAAATTATCTGCAGAGATGCTTGGACTGAATCCGTACCATTTTTTTGCTGATGCAAACAAAGATGCAGAATATGAAATAGCTCCGGGTGAATTTATGACTGGCAGAAAGTTCTTGCAGGTATTGGGCACTGATTGTGTACGGAATCTTATCCATACAGATTTTTGGGTGTTCCAGATGATGAAAGAGATGGAGGCCAGATCAGAGAGTATCATTCTTATACCTGATACCAGGTTTCCGAATGAGTATGATGCTATCAAGAATGCTGGTGGATATATCATTCGTGTAGAAAGAGATCTTCCTTGGGCTGCTGGTGATGATCATCCTTCAGAAACGGCCCTTGATATGTATGATTTTGATCTTATTGTGGATAACAATGGTCCATTACTTGGATCAAAGTTCACATCTGCCTTATGTAACTTCGTTGAAAATTATTGTAGATAACATACAGACCCAGCTGGTGATCAGTGGTCATGATGATCTTATATATCCGGATATTCTACGCGATCTTCGGGATTATATGGCTATAGATGTCCCTGGTGCCTGGTTTTCTCCTGCTTATAAAAGAAAACAATGGGATGGCAAGAAGTACTTTCTTACACCTACTGGTAAGTTACCAACTGGTTTACTTCCGGTCCTGGTTAAACACCTGGATAACTTCTATCCCGAACTGAGCCTAGAGGTCATTGATGAACGAGGAGATATCCCTACCTTCAAGGCGAACATGATAACCAAGATAGGATCTATGGTTGCTGAGGGTGAATATGAACATCAGAAGCACGCTATTGCTGCAATGGATTCATGGTTTGCAATTCGCGAATCAGAAATATCTTTTCCAAGGGGGATAATAAACGCCGCAACAAATGCCGGGAAAATGGCAGTAATCGCTGGATTGTATCTCAATCTGGAGGGGGATAATAAGATGCTGGTCTTAATCCACAACATTGGATTATTCAAGCAACTGGTAGAGGAGTTCGAAGGTATCTTTCCAGGAGAGATAGGTAAAATCAATGCAAGTACCTATAAACCTAATACAATTACAGTTGCAATGATTAAAACTCTTTATAACAGGATAAAGGAAAGCATTAACGTGAAGAAGGATATGAAGATGTTTAATGTTGTAGCCGTAGATGAGTGCCATTTGGCTGGGTCAAAGACTTACCAGGGAGTACTCAAGAACGTCCCATCCCCGGTCCGGGCGTTTGTATCTGGTACCCCTTTCGATTCTGATGCAATAATAAACAAGATGATAGCCATAGGCCTGTCCGGCCCCGAACTGTACAATATAACCAAGAGGGAACTCATGGATAAAGGTATTAGCTTAGAGTGTAAGGTACATATACACCTATGCCATGAGCCAAGAGCAGCAGATGATACCTGGGAGCGGGCCAGGCACAATAGGATACACCATTCAGCCAGGAGGGCGAAGATCATACATGACATACTCCAGGAACAGAAAGGATCTACCCTGATCGCCGTGAAAGAGATCGAGCATGGACAATTATTATGCTCCAGTTTGCAGTTAATGGGTAATAAGTCGATAACTTTTGTCTATGGTCAGGACCCTAAGAGGGAAGAAAAGATCCAGGATTTCAAGGATGGGAAGATTAAAGTACTAATCAGCACTACTATTTTGAAGGAGGGTGCAAATATTCCCATTATATCCAATATCATCAATGCAGCCGCCGGAAAGTCCAGAGTAGACATTAAACAATGGATGGGTAGAGGAGAACGCACCTATGGAGACATGATAGAGTTTACCATGCATGATTTTTACGACCTTGGAAATTACGTGGAAAAGCACTCCAGGGCCCGTCGTGCCTTGTATAAGAAAGAACAACTTGAGATCACCGAATACTACGATAGTAAAATAATTCGAAAAATAAAGTCGAAAACCGTTGCATAAGTGAATTATTTACCCTAACTTTGTAGGCAATATGGAACGTGAAAAACACACCGATAAAATGCATATCGATAGGATGAAACCTGTTAATATTGAAGAATTATCTCAAATAGAGGGCTGCTTTGGCAAAATGTGGGACCCTCAGCACCGTAGCTGCGCTGTATGTGCTGATGTTGATATCTGCGGTGCTGTTTTCCAGGCGAATGTTGTAATACCGAAGAAACAAAAATTCGAAGAATCGCTACCCCTGGATATGACCGACTTTAAAAACATTGATTGGGACAAGTTGACTAAGCTGGTTACGAAGTATGAACTGGATGGAAGTCCTCTTACCTATGATGAATTATTCGACCTAATCCAAGAAAAAGCCAAAATTAAAGACGATTACATGACCAAGATTTACATAGAGAAATCACTAGAGTCCAACAGTCTTAAGCACAATGAGGAAGGTAACATAGTACGGAATGCTTAATTTATTAATATTCATAGACCGGAGTAAAGCCCAGGAACATTTCAAAGCCATGCTTAAAAAGCTAATGGTTGATGTAATTGGTATATGTGAGGATGAACTGTTATTCCATTACTGGCCCGGTATTGAGAAGGCTACTGAGTTAATTCAAGCTGATGAACCGGATCTTACCTTCATATGTGGAGAGGAGGCTCTTAATCAGATGTTAAGAGTAAAGGGAATCAGGAGAATGTCTGGTAAGCTTAGGGACTGGAATGCACATCTACTTGTTCCACTTCTTTCCCCGGGTTACATAGAGAATCATCCCTCCGAACTAGCCCCCTACGCAGAGAGTATTCAGAAGGCTTATATGACGGCTTCCGGGGAAGGCTATGAGGAGCCGACGAATGATTACGTTCTAATAAAAACATTCCAGGAATTCCTTCCATATTTTCAGTATTTAAAGCAGGCTTCCTGGCTTACATATGACTATGAAACAACCTCATTAACCGATATGGGTACGTTCGACCCAGGTTTCAGGCTTCGGGGTCTGGCTATCACTTATCAGATAGGATCAGCCATTTTTATCGATTTAGAGAATATGCCTGCGGACGATACCAGGCAGATAGCCAAGGCCCTGGACGAAGTGTTCGGAGATCCGAACATTGTGAAGATTGCACATAATGCAAAGTTTGACTTGCAGTGTGCGGCTAAGATGGGCGTGACGAAGTTTAGGGGTCAGTTCCATGACACTATGCTGATGTCACAACTGCTGGACGAAAATACACCTAACGGGTTGAAATACCTTGTTAGTGTGTATTTTCCAGCATTTGCAGGGTATGAGGATAAACTGCAGAGTGCAGCTTGGGAACATGTCCCAATGGAAAGGCTGGCCCCATATTCTGCTCTTGACTCGGACCTTACCCTTCGCCTTTATTTATTGTTCACAAACATTATGTTAGAGAAGGAGCCTAGGATATATAATCTGTATAGAAATCTTACCGCTCCAGCCATGATGGCCCTTTTACGGGCTGAACTAAATGGCATGAAGGTGGATGTTGAATACCTGGACCAGGCTATTAAGGATACCGAACTGGATATCTTTGAGCAAGAGAAGAAGCTGAGATCCAATACAACGGTTATTGGATACCAGAAATTCCGGAATGAGGAAGCCACAAAGCGGACAATTTCAGATATTCAAGACAGAATCAATAGAGAGAATGAACGCACGTTTGCTGAGAACTCCTATGATCGTCGGGATGCCAGAGTGCGGGGCTTAGAGACACAAATAAAGGGAGAAAAAGATGCTGGGCGGGTATCGAAGTTAATGGATCGCATAAGGGTAGAAAAAGCCAAGACGTATGGTATTACTCCAGCCCAGGCCCGGGATAACAGGGTAAAGGAATTGGAAAAAAAGATAGCTCAGTTACATGTGGGGGAGATAATAATTGATGAGCCTCTTAATTTTGCCAGTCCACAACAAATGAATGATTTGATATATGGGCCTCAAGGATTCAATTTTAATCCACCGAGAGATCCTATTACGGATGAATATAAAACGGGTACCGGTAAAGAAGTTTTGAACTATATATCTGATAGATCCGGATTTCTGGACAATCTTTTGGCGTTTAGGCAGCTGCAGAAAATACTTAGTACGTACTTAGTATCTATCAAAAATAAGCTAGATTCCAACGGATACATCCACACCAATTTTAATCAGCATGTCACAAAGACAGGTCGATTGAGTTCTGATAAGCCCAATTTGCAGAATATTATCAGCCGAACCAAATACAAAGTGGTAGAGGAGGCCGTTAAACGGGTTAAACGAGTTTTTAGTGTTCCTAGTGGCTACTCCTTATGTCAGTACGACTACAGTCAAGCAGAGTTAAGACTGATAGCTCATTATTCCCAGGACTCGGAAATGATGAAGGCTTACCGTAATAACCAGGATTTGCACGAACTAACGGCAGCAAGGGCTAGGGATATGACGCTGGATAAGTTCCGGGCATTGGATGAGAAAGAGCGTAAACAGTTTAGGTTTGAGGCAAAAGCTGATAACTTTGGACTGATCTATGGTATGTCCGCCGGTGGGTATAGGAATTATGCCCGGGTAGAGTATGGAATTATACTCAGTAGAAAGCAAGCGGAAGAAAGACGCAATAGCTTCTTTAGAACGTACCCATCCCTGCTTAAATACCACCACCTATATAAAGCGAAGGCTCACAAATATGGCCATGTCAGGACGATGTTTGGTCGTAAGGTAAGATTACCAGACCTAAAAAGTTTTAACAGTATAAAATCCAGCCATGCGGAACGGAATGCAATAAATTCTCCGATCCAAGGCACCGCTGGTGAAATGACGATATTTGCATTTGCCCTATTACAGCCCATTTTGGATGCCAGGGTTCTTTTTGTAAATACTATTCATGATAGCATTCTCTATTACATACCGAACGATATCCTGGAGCAGGAGTCCGTGAAGATTAAATATGTTATGGAGAATTTACCGATTGAAAAGTATTTCGATAAGACACTTTCGCTTCCCATGAAGGCCGATGAAGAACGCAGCCAAGAAAGCTGGGGCCAATTAGCATCTTAGAACCATTGTTTAACTTACATTTATTAAAAATTTTTAACATGATTGATCCAAAAAAATTGAAAGAATTCGGACAGGAACTGGATGAGAAGTCTTCCGGGACCAGTACGTTCATTAACGCTAGTAAGATTGAGGGAACATTGGATTTCCGCATTCTTGATCCTACTCCTAGCCTTGATGGTTTATACGCCCTTGAAGTGGTTGTATGGTGGGTAGGCAAGAAAAAGATCCTTTCTCCAACCATATTTGGAGGCGTGGATATTCCTCAGCAAATGATTGATGAAGCGAAAGCTCAGAAAGATCCAGAACTGAATAAGCTCCTTGCTGCTACCAATGATTACGGAGGAGAGAAGCTGCGTAAGCATATTGAGTATTGGATTCCAGGACTTGTATTTGATTGGGACTTGGAAGGGGATGAGATTGCAGGGATATGGAATGAGGATAATACCCCAAATGTTGATTTGATTGATAATTTTATCCGGGATAAGGAATGTAAAATTCTGACCTGTAAAATTCAGTTGATGAAAGCAATTAATCGTATCGCCACTACGAGAGGAGGCTCCAGCATGTTTGATCGTGTAAATGGATTCAACCTTATCCTGGGTAAAACCGGGGAAAAGCGGGATACAACTTACACCGCGCTTAAGGATATGGCTTTACCGATGCCTGAGAAATATTATGGGGCTGGTACTCTTGATGTAGTTGATATCTGTAAAGCTGGGATGTTCACTGATCAGTATATTGATGCCATTATGGGTGAATATCTGTACGGAGAGAAACTTCCTGAAAAAACGGATGATGATTACAGGTATCCGGAGATCCGGGCAGCTTTGAAGAATGATGAGGAAACGGAGGAGAAAGCTCCGGCTGCTCGTCAACGTCCAGGTAGGGCCGCTCAGCCGGTCACAGTTACAGCTGTAGATGAAACTCCTGATACAGCTCCAGAGGAGCCGCAGGAAGAAGCTCCGGCAACGGAAGCTCCAGCCAGGCCTAGCAGAACAGCCAGGCCCGCTACCGCAGCTGATACAGCAGCTCAACCAAGCCGTCCCAAGAGGGGTGGAGGTCGTAATGTAGCAGCAGACTTGAAGGATGTATAATGAATGATAATGAATTCACTGTAGTAGGAGAGCTATCACCAGACGGACAAAGTTTGGTGATAGCCAACTCCCGCTTGGCTAAGCGCTTGTGGAAGAACCTGATGGGTGTACAATTGGAGATAACCTTCAAGAAGTTCTACCGGAAGCGCTCCCTGGCTCAGAATCGATGGATATGGGGCGTGTGCGTATTGCAGATCCGGCAGTGGCTCATGGACACCAAAGGTGAAGAACATTCAAAGGAAGCTATCTATGCTTTTCTCCGAACCGTAGTAATAGGAGATACTATGTGGGTCGAGACGATAGAGGGCCAGGACATTATTTATCTTTCAGGGAAACGATTCTCACAAATGAATACGAAAGAATTTTCAGATGCCGTAGAAAAGATTGTAGTCTATTATGCTGAGCGGGGCCTGGAGATTATGTTACCAAAACCAAAGACGAACAATTTAATTACTGATTATGCAGCTTAAAAAGGATGTCTATGAAAAATATACTATTTGTGTTGTTACTATTCATAACAGTAAATATCTACGCCCCAACCCGTGATATAACGTGTCGTGAAATTACGGAACAAGTTAGGCATGGAAAACAAATATGGATGATGGAAAAAGCTCTGAATGAGCCGTTCTCCCAGGAATTGTTTTTTGAAGTGCTGAAAATGCATGTTAAACACCCGGACATTGTAATGAGGCAGGCCATTTTAGAAACAGGATGGTTCACTTCAAAGAGTTTTACAAAGGCTGGGAACCCGTTTGGCATGAAACTTCCTCGTACCCGCTCTACAAAGGCGATAGGCAAGAAATATGGTCATGCGGAATACCAGCATTGGTACTATGCTGTTTTGGACTATAAAGAATGGCAGGATTATTACCAGGTAAACTCAACTACAGAAGTAGAGTATTATCAGTTTCTCGATAAATTACCTTACGCTACAGCGAAACATTACATAAACACATTAAAACGAATAAACCCAATGGCATGAAAAAGGTCGAAAAATTTTGCGAATTAGCAAACAGGAAATTCAACCTTAGTTTAAATCCCGAAACATTTAGAAGAACTTATGCCGGATATTGGCAAAGATCAGAAGGGGCTTGGTCGTGGTGGATGCAAGACGTTGAAAGTTTAAACAGTTATGGAAGCATATGGTCTATAACCGAACTATTAAAAAACAAGGATAAAATAGAGATTTATAAACCCGTTAATTTTCATACGGAATATGAATTTTTTTTAACATAAAACCCAAAGTCATGAAAACAGAAGAAACAAAAATGAAATGTAAAATATGTGGAGAGGAATTTGACCCATCCGAATTAGCTTTAGTCTTTCTGCACATGCATGATGACAATATTAATCCGTCAAAGGCCATGGGAATTAAAGGTAAAAAAATAACCACCAAAAGAAAGACGAATCATGAAAACAGTTGAAACGAAAATGGACAATTCACGATTTAAATTCCGGGCATGGAATAACGGATTAATGTATTCCGTAAGTGAATTAATTTGGCAAGAAGGGGGATTGAAATTTTATGGACCTGGTGTCGGAAGTGGCATAATTGAAGCAAATCCCAAACATGACTGGGAAGTGGATACAATTCTTATGCCGTACACCGGACTAAAGGACAAGAACAAAGAGATTTATGAGGGTGATATAGTATTATTTGGACGAACAACATGTTTAGTAAGATGGTCAAACACATTATTGCGTTGGATACTTGACGCTGTTAAGGATGGGGTGGTATATAATGAAAAATTCCTACTTAATAGTACAACGGAAGTTGAAATTATCGGCAACATATACGAAAATCCTGAACTATTATGAGTCACAGCAAGAAAATACGCAAGGCATACGCATTATATATAAAAGAAAAAGAATAAACCCAAAAACATGAAAGTAATTGTATTTTCGGACTTACACTGTCATGATTACAAGCAATTTAACGAGGATCACCAGCGGGTACGTAACGCCGTTGGAATCATCGAATATCTATTCAAATTGGCTAATGCCAATGGTATTGGACAGATATGGTTCGCTGGAGATATGGGAGATCAGTTTGCAAACATATCGGTAATAGCAATGAATGAGTTACTTTTTACATTTCAACGATGTTTTGAGATGTATCCTGATATTGAATTTCTTAGTATATCTGGTAATCACGATTTCGCTACTAAGAATACTTTTGATGTACCAGGAGTATCAGTTATGGATGCTTTTGCAAAAGACCCAAATGAGGGGTTATTTAATAATTTCATTCTTTTGGATAGAGGTCACTATTCCCACGAAGACGGATTCTCGGTTGTAGGAGTACCGTATTTTGAGAATCCAGATGATTTTTGGAGTTGTTTAGAGTCCAGTAGCGTAAATATTCAATACCCAGATAATGTCTATCTTCTCATACATACCATGGTTTGGCCGGAGAACCCCATTGTTCAGGACGATATTAATTACCTGGATCCGCGATTGAAGGATTTCAAATGGATTTTCAATGGGCATGTCCACCATGGCAGCATGATTGGAAACAATTTCATTAATGTAGGATCTCCCATGCACAGAGATGCCAGCGACGTAGGCACCAAGAAGGGTATATGGCTTCTGGACAGTGATGAAGATCTTCCAGGATTTTTCGAAACTACAGACAGAAATCCACAGTATATCAAGAAGGCATATGGAGAACAGCTCACCGAGTGGGAGGAGCAGCAATATGTTGTTTGGTACCACCCAGAAGATAAGAAAAAGAAAAAAGACCGGGTGTTTGATGCTTCTAAATTTGATAGCCAGAAGGTAAAGCCTATTGAATCGGTACAGAATTTCCTTAATGAACAGCCAAAACTAGATCATCCAGAAGATGAATTACTGGATGTTGCGGTTAAATATTTTGAATAATGAAATCGATATCTATAAATAATATTGTTGCAGAAGGCTTTAGAAGCCTGTCTGAGCGCACTGAGGTGAATGTAGGTCGTCAGGGTCTTGTTTTGGTTAAGGGGGAAAACGGGGTTGGAAAAACTACCCTGTTTGAAGCGTTGGTGTGGTGTCTTTATGGAATTAATTTAAAGGATACCACAGCTGACAAAATTCCTACGTGGGAAGAAACCCGCACCAAATCCTTTCGTGGAACCTATGTAGAGGTTGGATTAGTGGTGGACGGAGAGCAGTACTTTATTATACGAACCATTGCATGGAGTGGTGGAGAGGGGATTGGAAGGGATGCCCTTACCATTAAAGGAGTGAATACCGAAGGAGTCCATAAGAAAGACATTCAGGCCCAGGTAGTGTCTCTTCTTGGAGTGGATGCTCAGACATTTATGAGCTCTATTCTTTTCGGGCAGAGGATGCCTAAGTTTGTAGAGACAGATAATAAGGACAAAAGAGATTTATTTGAGAGATTGTTCGAAACTGCTTTTATAAACGACGCTAAGGTTAAGGCCGCAGAAAAGATCAAGGACTTGGATGGGGAGTGTATTAAGTTTGATGCAGAAGTCTATAACAAGACCATTGAGATTGAAGCCATCAATAGAGATATTGTAGAACAGTCCAGGATTTTGGGAGAGTTTGAGTCCAATAAAAAAGCTAAAATTGAACACGAGGCGCAGGATGTCCAAAACACCGAACAAGAGATTAAAGAGTATCAAGACAATATTGCAGAAACTCAAGAGTTCATCGACGCCTGGGACCAGGATGAGTACGACCGGCTGAAAAAAGAATACGACGCCATTGATGTGGCGTATAATGATATTAAGGCTAAATCTGATGGGTGGGTAGAGAAGGTTGCCCGGTACCGGGATGAAGCTAGTAAGGCGAGTCGGGCTGATGTCGTAGCTGAGACTAATGTTAAATCTCAGCAAAGACGAGACGAAAATTGGGCCCTGGAAAAGGCTGAGGCTGTGTCATCTCTGAAAGAAGAGTTGGCTAACTTGTTAAATAAGCAAACAAACAAGTTAAATAATGTAGCCCTGGTGTGCTATGCCTGTGGGCAGGATCTAAACAAAGAAAATATCGAAGCTGTTAAGAAGTCTATTCGTGAAGAATTTGAGCCTCAATTAGAGTCTGTGAATACCAGACTGGGGGATAGACAGGCCGAGGAGGCTCCGGAATCCAATCTTACAGAGCTTGTAAAACAGAAAATATCCACAGGAGAGGCATTAGACAAGGCTAGCTTGGCCCTGAAAAAAGTAGAGGCTGAGTACGAGCAGTTTAAGAAGGATAATGAGGATATTTCCTTGCGGTATAATCAGATGCTAAAAGATGAAGAGACGCTGGATCTTGGAGCTATGGAGGTTAAGGCAGCCATTGAGGACATTAAAGGATGGGAGAGTGATATTCGGGTAGCGGAGGAAAGATTACTACACCAAAATGAGGCGCTGCAGAAAACCAAAGATTCAAGCCCTCCAAGGTTTGATTTTAGCGTAGAGGACCTGCAGGTACAGCTTGGTCAATTGGAAGCTGAGAAGGATGAGGCCCAGGATCAAGTAAATCACATCAATCATGAAATAGATCTTCATACCTGGTGGTCTAAGAAAGGGTTCGCGGCTTCCGGTCTTCCTGCTTTTGTGTTTAAGGCTATGTTGGATAACTTAAATAAGTACGTTGGTGATTATGCCGAGAGGTTGGGGGTGTCTATTGAATTTAGTATTGATTTAACTAAAGCATCAAAGCCTTTTACTGCTATATGCTCTGTAGGGGATAAAACGAATAAAGAGTACAAAGAGTTCTCCGGAGGGCAAAAACAGCGATTGGATATTGTACTCATCTTTGCTATGTATGATTTGGTTACCGCCGGCGTAGATATCAATCTACTGATAATGGATGAAGTATTTGAGGGGCTGGACGAAGCCGGGGAGGCGGCGGTATTTGACCTGGTAAGAGCCAAGACCGATGAAGGTAAGGCTATTTATATTATTACACATTCACCCCACATTGACGCTCTGTATTCATCAACTATTATGGTTACAACAGACGAAAATGGAGCAACTAAAATTGAAGGATAATGGGACTTATATTAACAAACAGAGAAGACACAATAAAAATAGGGGATAATGAATACAGACCTGTTACTTTGAAAGTGGTACACGCGGATAATTACCCGGCTTCTGATCTTAGTTTTATAGACGAGTTTGAGTTTAAGGCCCAGGCCCTGGGGAGGGTAATGCACGAGTTGGGTTGTTTGCTAGAGGATCAAGTTACCATAGAGCAGATTGATGAACCTAGCGGCAATGCGTTTGAAACAAAAGTTGAATTATTGATATTAAAGCCAATCAAAAATGGAAGAAAAAAATCCTGAAGCAATCCTGGAAGAACAGATCCGGGAATCGAGGCAAACAGCCTTGAGAGAGATATACAAAAAACCACAAAACAACGACCCAACAACCGGGATGAAAGATAATAGGGAAAACAAAAGGCTTAAGTTTAAATACCTTAACATCCTGGATGGCCTGGTTCAGAAATTCCTGGAAGCCAGGATGACACTGGATGATCCAGATGGAAATGAAGCTGAGGCTAAGCTGGTATATTTTCATGAGCAATGGAAGCGAAGTTGTAATAAGTTCAATAAACGTCCCAGGGCACAGTTTAGCCTTCGTATTGAGGCGTTCATGCAGCGAGTAGAGTATTTCCTGGACCTGGAGAAAGCGCAGATCAAAGCAGCCAAGGAGGCCCATAAGACTCATCTGTTTGAAAAATGGCTCAGGAGAAATGAGATTAACATGAAATGGCGTAAGCGCTGGTATCAAGTTAAATCAGGTTATTCTAAATTCCATCCATTCCTTAAAAATAAGACAGTGAAGGAATTGTTCCGGGCTTATTGGGATAAGATCCAGGTAACACCCATGTTAACGGAAGAAGGCCGGAAATTTACGGAGAAAAATTATCCGTCATGAGCATGAAGGAGGATATATTCGGTGGGGGTTACATACAGCCTATAAACCAGAAGAAGAAGGGGAATAAGAATGAGTTGTATGTCTGTAAAGTATTAACCCGCTGGACCGGGAGCGAGTTTACTCGCATTCCACAGTCTGGCGGGCTAAGATGGCAAAACGTGATGAATATATGTGGGGATGTACTATCTACCGATCCCTCCTTCGATTTCCCATATGTTGTAGAAACGAAGGACTTAACAAAGTTACACATAACTTTCGAACTTCGCAAAAATTCATTAATTTACACAATTTGGGAGCAAGTA
>Ga0114922_10002118_pt1 | contig 18734 bp, 15 predicted proteins | sample AartaG_FD_100975 | JGI IMG/M metagenome (GOLD analysis project Ga0114922, IMG submission 100975) | Deep subsurface microbial communities from Aarhus Bay to uncover new lineages of life (NeLLi) - Aarhus_00045 metaG | ecosystem: Environmental > Aquatic > Marine > Oceanic > Sediment | place...
CAAAGGATTTAAAATATATTAGAAACCAATGCTTTTTGGCAGGAGAAAACCCTCCAGAACCCAAATCTTTAGATAACATCATCGTTTTCGGAGAATGTGCGATAAATAGTACAAAAAATCACGAATTTAGAAAAATTAGGACTACAACTGACAGAAACTATGTAGAGAATGTTAAGGGAAAGATAAAAAAAAATTACAAATCTCAAAAAATAACGAAAGTAAAAAAAAAAACTAATAAGCGTATTATTGAAATTCCTGGATGTCCACCAAATTTATATGAGAGTTTATATTCTATTCAAAAATATTATAAGAAATCTCAAACTCCTAATTTATCATTCTACAATAATCTTATAAAAACTTTTTATGAAAAGGCATCGAATCCTAAAATGAAGGCTGGTGATTGATAATTATAAATGATTATTTCAAGGAAAACTGGCTAAAAATCCTTAAAATTAACTCAAAATTGAATTTAGTTGAAAACCCAAAACAATTAAAAGAATCAGTAAGGATTCCTTTAACCCCAATAGAAATTGATGCTTTTCTTTTATATCACCTTTTTGAACTTTTATACCCTCGATTTGTAAACGACCAACAGAATATCCTTGATATTATTGTCTCTGATTTCGAGCTTGAAAATATCGTCTTTGGGATTTACTTGTATGAAACTACTAAGTCTGGAATACACAGTGCTATTAAGAAACTACCAAAAGACTCAATTGAGGTTAAACAGGAAGAGTTAGGCGATAAGGTGAAATTATTCAATAGACTACAAGCTTTTTTTCTAAAAGAGCATGGTATCAAGATATCGTGCATGAGAATAATAAGAAAAAGAGGAATTGATTTAATAAATAGTCATTGTGAAAAATTAACCAAGCTGAACACTTCCGATTCTTTTATAAGTTTGCTAGATTTAATTCAAATTTCTCTTAAGAACGATCTCTTTTCTATCCAACCAGAACCTAACTTTTTAAGATTTTTTAAAGAATGTATTAGTTTTCTCAACGGTTTGCAATTATCCAAACTCTTTACGTTTTTTGATAGTTTATCACCTTCATTTAACACATTATTAATAATGAATTCCACCCGTTTACCAATTGCTCTAAAACTTAAAAAAGAAAATAATAAAACCCTTAACTCCGAAATAGATATCAAATTAACACTTTTAGAGAGCGAAAAATATAATTTAAATACTAAAACTAATAAAGCTGGTTTGAGTCTTATCCAATCAGATTTCAATGTTGAAAAAGTTATAAATTTCAATCAAAACCCATTTCTTCTGTTCTTATCGGAATTATTTGAAGCGGAAATACCCCCTAACAAGGAGATGTTTAAGCTGTTGTTTCAAAAAGTTTTATATGGAATAAGAAGTTACGATCTAAATTGGAGTATGTTTCCCAAACCAAAATTAAATAACTTTTTACTTAGATTTCTTATTCGTCTTTTTGGAATAAACATAAATCTAAAAAAACTCTCTCATTGGGCGATACCTGACTTTTTATTCGATCTGGGTGCTATGTTTATAGGACTAAAGGCAAAAATTTTGTTGGTTTTGACTGATAAAATTAAAAACAATTCAAAACAAACTCCAACCGAATTATTTCTCTTTAACTTTAAAAATGGGGTTATTAATAAGCTTGAATACATTAACGATCAAGACATAATTACTGAAATCAATCAGCAATCACTTGAATCAGCAAGATTAATAATATCTGAACAATACGGTTTCATATCAAATGTATTAATGGTGGATAAGCACCTAATTAAAAAAATAATAGAAGATTTTATAATTGGCTCTCATAAAATTTCAGTATTTTCACTCTTAGAAATTTTTAAATTATTGAAAAATCCACAGTATTTTCAACTAAATCCCGAAATACCTCCTTATACTTTGTTAAAGAAGAAAGGAAGTATCTCGTTTTTGAAAGATTTGTTATCGATTGTTGTAGATAAACACGAGTTTTAAATTATACAATTAGTTCAAAAAACCTTTTGCTTTTAATAATTCGGCGTTTAAAATGGCGCCTCCTGCAGCACCCCTAATCGTATTATGACTTAATGCTACAAATTTATAGTCAAAAATATTATCCTTTCTTAATCGACCAATCGTAACTGCCATCCCCTTATCGTTCTGCCTATCTTTATTAGGTTGAGGTCTATTAACATTTTCTAAGTAGATGATTGGTTGTTTTGGAGCGAAAGGTAAATCTAATTCTTGAGGGATTGATTTGAAATTTCGCCAGATTTTAATGATATCTTCTTTGCTGGGAATTTTGTTTTTAAACTTAATATTTACGCACGCTGTATGACCGTCCGAAACTGGAACTCTTGTACATGTTGCACTTATTTGTAATGAATCGTCGTTGATTATTCCTTTGTCTCCAACTTTACCTAAAATTTTTAAAGGTTCTTGTTCCGATTTTTCTTCTTCACCCCCTATATATGGAACAATATTATCGATCATATCTAAGGAAGAAACTCCTGGATATCCCGCCCCAGAAACAGCTTGGAGCGTAGTGACAATCATTTTTTCGACTTTGTATCCTTTCTTTTCAAGAGCATAAATTGGAGTCATGTAACTCTGAATAGAGCAATTAGGTTTTACCATGACAAATCCCTTTGAGAAGCCTCTGTATTTTTGTTGAATAGGGATTATATCTATGTGATGATGGTTGATTTCAGGAATAATCATTGGTACGTCTGGAGTCCATCGATTAGCTGAGCTATTACTTATGACCGGGATACCTTTTTCAGCGTATTTAAACTCGATTGCTTTTGTATCTTTTTTTTCTGGTAAATCCATAGCTGAAAACACGAAGCGTATATCAGATTTTAAGGAAGCAAAATCTTGAACATCTCTTACCATTAAATTTCTTATGTTACCGGGAATCTCTATTGACATCTGCCACTTTTCTTTAACAGCTTCTGCATAAGGTTTACCTGCGGAACGAGGTGACGCTGCAACATCAGTAATTTCAAACCATGGATGTCCTACTAAAAGCTTTATATAATTTTGTCCAACTATACCCGTAGCTCCCAAAATTCCAATTTTTATTTTATCCGAAGACATATTAATTTGAGTTTATATTATATTTTTAACTTCAATAATGAGTGATTATTGAATAATTTTGTTAAATTATTTTAGTTAAAATATAATAATAAGTTAAAACCAGATGTAAAACCATGCAAAATCAAGATAGAGATTTATTGAAAGAAGCAGAAGAATTAGAGAATCAATCAAAAATTGCAATTAGAAGTAATAATTATGGTTTTGCTATTCAAGCTTTAATGAAAGCTAAAGAAAATTATACAAAAATAGGTTTAACAGGACAGGTTTCAATAGTAATAAAAGAAATAGTTAGGTTGAAAAATCTAGCACAAGACAAGAATGTTTCAGTAACTTTGCCTAGAGAGAAGAACTTCATACATGAGGAAATATCTCAATTTAAAATAAGCCAAGATAAACTAAAGGAAACAAAATCTGAAAACACATCAATATCTGAAGCTAATGGATACCAAATTTTAGAAAAAGCACGAACAGTTGCCCTTGAAGATAAATATGACGAAGCTATTAAACTCTATAATGAAGCTTATAGCCTCTTCAAATATCTGAACTATGAATATGAATGCAAACAAATCTTATTGCAAATAAATGATATTAGAGATTATCAGAGATCCGCACAATTACGAAAATCTAAAGGAATCCAACTCAACTTGAAAGATATTGTAACCTTGGCTTCTGCCGAAAAAAGGCGCCAAAAAATACAAAAAGGTTTAGGTCTAAAAAAAGCTCCTAGTGAAATCGCTGGAACTAAGCCAAGAAAACCAAGCGAGCCGGCGAAAACTCCACACAAATTGTTTGAACAAATGAAAATGAGTGAACAAAAGGAAGAGCAACTTAAAAAACAAACTTACTCAAATGTTACAGAGCAACAAAAGCAAAGAAAAATTAAAATGAAAGAAAAGCAAGAGAAAATTCAGATTTTACGAGACAAGAAAATACAAGACGATGAGTTAACTAGTAAAGGACAAGAACTTTTAGAACTGGGTAACCAAAAACTAAAGCAGAAAGAATTCGATGAAGCTAAAAACTTATATACTCAAGCAATTGGGTTATTTACTCAGCTTGGTTGGTACGATCAGATAACTATTTTGAGAAATGAAATACGCAATATTGAATTATATAAGAGAGAAGAAGAATTAAAACTAAAAAAAGCATCGTATAGTAAAATTAAAGAAGAGCAAGATTTCCAAAAAAGGGTTTCAGATGTTTTAAATGAAAAACAAAAAAATCAGGCCAAACAACAAGAAAGACAACGAGCGCTCCCTCCCGAAATTAAGAGCAAGTTAGAAAGGGTGGAATTAGTTCGCACTAAAGCAGATAAAGAAGAGAGCATGAATAATTTCCCTAGAGTATTATCAAGATACCAGTACATCCTTTCATTGTATAATTCTATTCCTAAAGATATTATTAATTTAACAGAAGATATTAGATTAATTGAACAGAAGATAATCGATGTAAAAGCGAAATTGTAATATTTTAGGCTTCTTTTTAATTACTAATTAAAATAATTTTGATTTTGCATGAAGAATCCTTTTTTGTCTTTTTCCCACGTGCCCAATTCTAAAGAACTTTTAGATATAGCGTTCAAAAGAGCTATGAAAAGTAGTGCTCAAGTCTCAAAGAACGCTCCTATTCTGTTAAAGGCAAAAAAAAAAGAGTTCAAAAGAATTAAAGTAGCCATCGAGGAGTTCGTAGAAAGGATTTTAAAAATAATTAAAAAGGTGCCAATAATTGACGCTCTACCTGATTTTTATAAAGAACTCGCCTCTTTGCTGGTAGATGTTGACGAACTAAAACTAACTCTCGGTAGACTTAACGGAATTTTACCGATACTACACCAATTAGAACGGGAATCTTCAAAAAAGCTAAGCCAGATTGAAGCTCCAAAGGACGCAGATCGAATAAGAAGGGCCGCATTTGGTAGGATTTCTTCAATAATCAATAAACAAAATAAAAATCTAGAGTATTTAAATAGTGTTAGAGGGAGATTAAGAGAAATACCTTCAATTGATGACTCTCTGCATTGTATTGTAGTAGCGGGATACCCTAATGTAGGTAAAAGTAGCTTCGTAAAACAAATTTCAACCAACAAAAAAATTGAAGTTCAAGAATACCCATTTACAACCAAAAAACTAATTATGGGTCATTTTGATATCGAAAGGCGATTTGATAAAATCAAATTACAACTTCTAGATACACCGGGAATTTTAGATCGCCCGATGTCTAAAAGAAACAATATTGAATTGCAGGCAATTCTCGCATTACGATTAATATCAGACTTAATCTTTTTTGTGTTTGATCCTACCCCTGCGTGTGGCTATTCAATAGATTCACAGCTCGATTTGTTTCTTGAAGTTAAAAATAACTTTACAAAAGAAGGAGAAATCCAGATGGTTATCATATTCAATAAAATGGATTTAGCCAGCTCAGAAGAGATTAAATACCTTAGAGATATATTGAATATCACTGAAAAAGATTATTTTTTAACAAATGCCCTATCCGGAGAAAACTTAGAATTGTTAAAAGAATTTTTAACAAACCGTTATAGCACTTAGAAATGAAAATCAAACTCTTGCATTATCTTTAAGATTTTGAGATCTATCAAATACAATTAATATTCACTATCTAACAAGATAGTTTCGTTTAGAAATTTTTATAAGCATAGCTTGAGAAAAGTAATTATGGAAGAATTTAAGATTAATTTGGACAATCTAAAAGTTGACCAATTAGGATTCGTGTTTAAAGATATTGAAAAACAAGCAAAAATTTTCGAAAACATTCTTAATATCCCTAAATTTGCATTAATACCAGAATTTAACAATGTTGTTAAATACAGAGGTAAAGATTCAAATGTGAGAACAAAGATTTGCTTAAGTCACCAATTTGGTATTCAGTTTGAACTTATTGAACATATCGAAGGAGACTGTCTCTACAAAGAATTTTTAGATCAGGGTAGGGAAGGCTTACATCATATAAGTCTATTCGTCGATGAATTAGAACCTAATATTGAATATTTTAAAGGAAAAGGGTATGATGTAGTTTATTCGGGTAGCATAGGAAAACAAAATTGGGTTTACTTTGATACTGAAGAAACGTTAGGAATGTTCCTTGAAATTCAAGAAACAAAGAAAAGGAGAAAGAAAACAAATTAAACCTTTATAAATTCATTTTTTTATATCTTTATTATTAATCCTATATTAGAATTTTCAAATTGTTATAACTGTAATTATGAAACGAATAAATATATTAGGACTCGATATTGGAGGAGCAAATACTAAAGCTGCTTTAATCAAGTTTAAAAATTCAGAAATTTTCGAATCCTTTTCAATTATTGAATACTTTCCTTTCTGGGAAAAAACGTTAAATGAAATTCCTAATATGTTTAAAAGAATTGTAGAGAATTTAATACATAACAATCTAAAATTAGAAGATATTAACTTTATAGCTATTACAATCACTGCTGAGCTCTCGGATGCGTTTCAAACTAAGCAAGAAGGAATACTTACTATAGTGAATGCTCTAGAACAAGTCTTTGAAAAGGGAAAAATGTTCTTTATTAATAATAACAATGAATTCATAAACTTCAATCAGGTTAAATCGGATTCAATTTCAGTTGCAGCAGCGAATTGGGTTTCAACTTCGTTATTTTTAGGTAATTTCGTTCCAAATTGCATTTTAATTGATGCAGGTTCAACTACTATTGACATAATACCGATTTTGAATTCAGTATCTGTTGCTAAAGGAAAGACCGATATAGAAAGATTAATTAACCATGAATTGATTTACACAGGCGGTCTTAGAGCAACAATACCTTCGATTACGCATTTTGTACCCTATAATGAAAAATTGGTTAGAATTTCTTTTGAAAAATTTGCGCTTATTTCTGATGTTCATCGAATTTTAAATAACCTATCTGAAAAAGATTATATCAACGATACTGCGGATAATCGCTCAAAATCTTTAGATAACTGTTACGCTCGCTTAGCAAGAGTGATATGTATGGATTTAGACTCTGTTTCAATAAAAGATTTAGATTTAATCGCACAATATATATACGATAAACAAATTGAGCTAATTTCGAACGATATTCAAGAATTTTTAAGTGATTTAAGCAAAAGACTACCTGAGTTTAGGGACGATCCAAGGTTTGTTCTTACAGGATTATCAGCAGATTTCCTTATAAGAAATACACTACAAAAATTGGGATATAATAATATTTTAGATTATGAGAGAATAACAAACATTCCTGATCATATCAGTTCTTCTGCATATGCTGTCGCGGGAGCACTTTATTTTCAATTATGAAACTTAGGATTTATTATGGATAATAACCAAGCCATTTTCAAAATTGGAGGAAAGATTTTAGAAAACCCTAATAATATTGAATCAACTGTATCTCAACTCACTAAATTATATGAGGAAAATATTCTTCAGAAAATACTTCTCATCCCTGGAGGAGGATCTTATGCTAATTTCATTAGGAAGAAAGATGAAGAATTAAAACTTGGAGATGAACTCGCTCATTGGATGGCTATATATTCAATGAATTATAACGGAATAGAACTAAATAGAAAATATCCTGAATTAGAATTGATAGAAGATTTGAAGGACTTTCAAGATTCTAAGAGTATTTTCTGCATCTTTTTACCTTATAATTATCTCCGTAAGAACGATAATCTTCCACATAATTGGGATGTTACCTCCGATTCAATTGCACTTTATATTGCTGTTCAGTTACAAGTTAACAAATGTTTCTTGATTAAGGATATAGAAGGAATCTATGGTATTGATGAAGAAATAATTAAAAAAATTACCACCTTCCAATATATCGAGTTAAAAAAAAACAATAAATTGGCTAGAATCGGATTAGACCAGGCCAGTATTAAAAAATCTAAACCAATTGATTCTTATCTGTTAACTTTAATTGAACAATACGGGATTCCTTGCTTTTTAATAAATGGTAACAAAAATCACCAAAGAATTAGTGAGTTTTTTAATCCCAACATCTCTGATGAAATAAAAATATTTACCAAAATTGTACAAAAATCATCTCCCCCTCTATGAATAACCTCAAATAGTAGATTGTTTTAAACAAAGTTAGAAAGCATATAACTAATATTTTTAAATTTAAAAAGTAAAGTGAAATTATTATGGACATTGAAGAGATGAAAAGTAATGCTGAATTTTTGATAAAAAATGTTAAAGGAGTAGAGATTCCCGGAACTGTTAAAGTAACTATTAGATATAAATCTTTAGTGAGCTTTGCTAAAGTATATGGAATAACTGACCCAAAATATATAGGTTCTGAAGAAGATGGCGTAGTGGCTTGCCATGCATTTGCCAACCATTTCACGATCAAAGCCGTCTACAAATTACTCATAGGATTTCAAGTAGACCAAGATGGTGAACCGAGAGCAATAATGCTCGATCCGGGAAAATTATTACATACTGGGAACATCTATAATTGGGAAGGGTGCGTTGACGTCAAACCTGGTGATAAATTATTTATTACTGGTTCATGTGAAGATGTATGGCTAAATGAGACAAATATGATGTTGTTTTATAAATTCTTAGTAAATGTAAAGAATCAAAATGAAGAACCCGTTTGTAGAGTGGTTATAACTGCGGGTGTTAGAAAAGGAGGGTATTAAAATGGCAAAAATTTCTGATTATAATATCGGTTATGTCGTAAAAGATCAATTTGAGGGCGTTACTCGAGAATTACTGAGAGAATACGCAAAAAGCTCGGGTGACACTAATCCAATTCACACCAGTGATGCTGTAGCTGAACGGGCAGGGTTAAAAGGAATTATAGCACACGGATTATTCTCAACCGGCTTAATCACTAAATTATTTGAAGATCACTTAGAACAAGGAAAATCAGGTAAATTAATAGAGGTTAACATAGAAATGCGGGGGATGGTAAGATGTGGAGATCTAATCATTACAGAAGCAATAGTTAATAGGATCGAAGGAAAAAGAGTTTTTTTTGATGTTGAACAACGAACAATAACAAAGGTAGACATTAAAGATAATAAAGGCAATATTGTAAAGCAATTCGAAGCAGCTGAAAGAGGTTATATATCTGAAAAAGACATCGAAAGGGGTTTAGTTAAAACAAAGGAAGTCCCAGAGGGAATTCTCACCTATCGGGAGAGAGTTTCTACCCCCGGAACTGCAATAATCGAGCTCTCTAATTGAATTCCTCTCTAAATTTGTAATTATTTAACCTCATTTTTTTTGTTTTTCTTCTCATTAATTTTAAAATAACAGAATTTATGTTAATAGTGAAAAACATTTTTAAACATCAACAACAAAAAGATAATTGGATTAATAATTGAATTACAATATTGTAGACTCTTGACTATTATAAACCTAGATATAAAAAAAGTTGAGGATTTGATTTTAAGTGGTAGCTACGAAAAAGCAGCTGGTGAACTTTTTGAAATTATTGAAAACCCTGCCAATTCCGATAAAGAACTAATTTATGACAGTTTAACGTTGTTGAATAAAATCTGTGATAAATCTCCCGCAATTTCATTAAGAACTGTTAAAAACTTAGCTAACACGATAAACGATCTTAATTCTTGGGTTAGACTAGTTTCATTAGAAATTCTTTACCAAATAACTATGTATCGGCCAAATTTACTAATTGATCTAATGCAGGAGATTAGATTACGAATATTTGATCAAGAATCTTCTATTAGACGTTTAGCAGTTAAGATTATGGGAAATTTAATTCTCTCTTTACACATCGATAGAGAGGAATTACAAAACATTATTGAAGAGTTTACAGAGAAATTAATGGATAACGACTGGAAAGTTAAGCTTCAAGTAATTAAAACGCTTAAAAAAATCTTGAATCAAGATTTTACGAAGATCCGCGAGTATGAACCATTACTATCGATCATTATTGTCAACTTAAGAGACGAAGATGACGATGTTGCAAGATCGGCAGCAGAGCTGCTAAAAATTCTTGGGACTTACTTCTTATCTAAAGAAAAAATAACTTATGTTCTATTAAATCTTCTTTACAACGAAGAATCCCGGGTTAAGGAGCTAATAATTTGGTTATTCGGAGAAATTGGAAAAGAAAAGTCATCCGAAATTATCCCAATTATTCCAAAGTTGATAAATCTTTTAAAAGAGAATAATTATCGCATCCAACTCCGTGTTATTGATTCTCTCGTAACGATAGCAGAGAATAATTTTGATCAAATTTGGGCAAACTTAATTACTGCTCTCTATACTGGTGATTCTGAATTTAGAAATACAGTTATTAACGCTCTTTACCACCTATGTCAGAGTAATATTATTGAAATTTTCAATTATATTTTTGAAGAATTTGAAAATCCATCAGAAAATGTCAGAGGTGGAGTCGCACTCGTTTTCAAGCGCCTTTACGAAGAGTATCAAGTAGAAATTGAAAATGAGATTACGAAGATTTTATATACTCTAGAATCAAAGTATTGGCGGGAACGAAAAAAAACAATTAGCCTACTCCGAAATATCTGTTTTATATTAGAGAGTCAAAAAGTTGCAGTCTGGATTTTTATTGAATTGGAGAAAAATTTGAAAATTGAAAATGATCCAGATGTCAGTGAGGAAATTCTTTATACGATAAAGAATATTAAAGCGAACTTTCAAGACATTGATGATATAATTCAAGAAGTCAACGAAGATCTTGATATCTTTCATAAAAAAATTCAGGAGTTTCAAAAAATACCCGCTCAATTTCGGGAAAAAATGTCTAAATTCATAAAAGAATTCAAATTTCACCAAACCGAAATAGAGCTAGATAAGATATATCGTAAAATCCTAAATAAAATAAAGAAATTTAACAAAAGATTAAATAAATTCGAATACAAAAGGTTAGCTTTTAATCTAATTGAGGATTGGGAAGAAACTAAAGTCACGATAATGGACGAGCTCAGCATTATTAAGGCTTTCATTTCCGAAGTGTTTGAAGAGAAAAAGGAAGAATTCACCATAAATTTAAAATCAAGAATTAAACTTTTAGAAGATCGCATTAGTATCTTGTCAGCTCAATACGAAGATATACAGGATTATAACTTTCTTGGTCATTTAGATGATTTAATAATAGAAAAGGTTGAAAGTGAAGAAATTGAGGAGAAATTCACCCAGATTACGCAGCTCCGAAATTATATGTTTAAACTTGATGACGATATTCGTGATATATTAGTAAAAAATGTAGAATTTAACGAGATTTTTAAAACTCTACTAAGTAAATGGGTTGGTTTCAAAATTGAACTTCAAGAATTTCTAAGCGATTTAGACCGGAAAATCAAATCCACAAAGGATAAACTGGTAGATGAACTCCAACACTCTAATGGTACTGATGATACTCAGAAATTAAACTTACTCTCTTCAGTATTATTTCAAGGTCATATTCAATCAATTATAACACAAGGAATTGAAGGTCTTAAAAAATTCAACAATAATTTTGATAATATAAAAGCAAAATTAGAGACACTACTAAAGAAAGGTGAATTCTCAGATACCAGAAAGCTTATAGAGATGACTACTAATCAAATTCAAAATTACATTGAAGAATATGAAAATCAAATTGACAACCTAGTTGGCAAAATATCCGAAGATAATAACGTGTTTAATCTTTTTGCGAGACCATCAGTAAAAAAGTTTATTTTAGCGAAAAATATGTTGATAAACAAATTAAAAACCTTCACCGAGAAAAGTAACGACGAGCTTATTCTGAATCAAATTAACTATTATCTTGATGTCATAAATCCTATTAACTTAGAAAATCTCGCTTCGTATATCGACATGGACATTAATATTTTGAAAGAAAAGGTTGTAAAATTCGTAAATAAAAATAAACTCAATGCTCGAATAATAAAAGATGAGCTGTATTCACCAAAAAGAGAAGACATCATTGAGCCAAGAGAAATCCTATTTTTCAAAAACATAAAAACTCTTGGAAATAAAATTCTTTTTAACTTCAAACTAAATAACCCAACAAATCTACTATTTTCAGATTTACAAATCTCGCTTAAAACACCTGAGTACCTTAGTTTTATTCGTGAAGAAAGTTTCCCCAAGTATCTCTATTTAAACGAACTAAAACCCGGAAATGTGTTTAAATTTAATTACATCTTAAAATTAAAGCATAAAATTGAAAAAAATTTAGCTGATCCTTCAGTTGACGAAGTCAACCTTGATATTTATTATAAGGATCCTTTTGACATCGCTCATAAAATAACAAAGAAGATTGATTTGTTATTGCCTTAGCAGTATAGGATTCCAGCTAAAATACAACAAACTAAAAGATTGATCTTTTTCTACCCTAATATTTTATTTATCAAATTTGATAATAAGTTCTATATATTTATCGAAAAAAATAATAAATATAATCGAAAAATTAAATAAACTTTAATCCATACCAAAATCATAGTAGAATTAAATAAAAACGATTATCTCAAAAAGCGTGAGGTGAATGACAGAAGAAAAAAAGGCTTATCGATTGACAAAACAAGTTAAAATCTATGGTTGATCATGTAAACTTGGTGCAAATCAATTAGAAGAGTTACTAGAGAAAACTGGTTTAAAAGGATTAATCGAAGATGCTGCTATTGTTCCCGTCCCAAATACTGACATGGTTCAAGTGAAAAGTATAGACATCTTTACACCAATTATCGACGAACCAGAAATAATGGGTCAAATCGCTGCCTGTAACGTTACAAATGACATCTTTGCGATGAATGTTCCGGATGTTTCAGGAATGCTTGTGTTCCTGGCTATAAATAAAAACACTCCAATGCATATCGCCGAAGGAATTCTCCGAGGAATTAACAAGTTCATGGAACAAAAAATAAATTCTAAGGTAGTAGGAGGACATACAATTTATAGCGAATGGCCTCTTATTGGTGGAGAAGCGTCTGGTTTTGTAAATAAAAACAACTTAATCCGGAAACACGGGGTGAAAAAAGGAGATAAATTAATCCTAACAAAACCTATCGGATTACAAGCAATTATGGCAGCGTATAGGTTACAGAAAGATTTTCCGGATATGCTGGAGGAATATTCATCGAATGAGCTCAATAATTCTATTGAATTAGCTATAAATCTTATGACAACATCTAATCAAGGCGTGGTAAAAACGATTTACACGTATGACGATTTCTCTTTTATTCACGCTATGACTGACGTCACAGGCTTTGGGTTGAGTGGGCATTTAAAGGAGATGCTTCAAAAATCAAGATTATCTGCGATTATTGAAACTATTCCTTCAATTAGGCTCTCGAAAAACCTTTCTGAAGAATTAGGATACGCTTTTGACAGTTGTTTGTGTTCTGAAACGGCTGGTGGTATGTTATTAGCTATCGATCCGAGCAAAGTAGAGGACTTTTCTAACGCGCTCTCTAGTAATGGCATTTCTAATTGGACTGTTGGAACAATTGATAACAAAGAAGCTGAACTTGTAAGGATATCGAAAAAAGTAGAACAGATTGAAATAACCAAAATATAAAGACGTCAATGAAATAAGCTGAAACACATATGTGGGTGCTTATTGAGAACACTGTTGCACAACGGCGTCAATTTTTCATCAATATTGTTTTCTCTCATTATATTTTAACAGAGTACTAAACTGTTTTAATTAATTTTTTAAAAAAAATTAAGTGAAAAAACCTTTAGATTTAAAAAGTTAAGAGGAAATTTTCAATAGAAACTCAAGCTTAAGTTTATATTTCCTCGTTTTCTTCATATACGAAAAGAAAAAAAATTAAAAATATGGATAAGGATAAAGAATTTTATAAAATTCTCGAAGTCGGAGAAGACGCCTCTGAAGAAGAAATTAAACTGGCTTATCGGAGATTAGCGAAAAAATATCATCCCGACCTAAATAAAACCGATTCTGAGGCCAAAGAGAAATTTATTAAACTTCACGAAGCCTACGAAACGCTAAGCGATCCTCAGAAAAGAAAAATCTATGACCAGGCAGGTTACAATCCAAGAAATATAGACTTGAGCGATATGCTTTGGAGAAATAATCCTACCCGATTTAGGGAGATTTTAAGACAAATATATTCGAACTACTATAGAGCTCCATATGTTAAACCTCCTCCTGAAGGAATGTATACCTAGCATTATTCGTTTTTTTGATAAATTTTCTAACGTAATTAAAGCACTTCCAATTTGGACTCGGTCCAGTTTCTGAATTGGAATGACTTCGAATTTCATATTTAATCTATATATTTTGAAAATAAAAAATAAAAAGAGAAAAAAAAATTAAAAACTCATAAATCTTGGATCAAAACTTGCGAATCATTTTCGTTCCCTAATTTTACCGTTTAAACTCAAGATTATCTCTCTAATTTCGTCTAAAGCTTTATCTGCTAATTCATCTCCATTTTCAACATTAAAACCAGTTATTGAGATTTCTACTTCTAATGATAATCCAATTCTGGGGTGAGTTTTAATCCATAACTGTGGATATTTTTCCTCAAGTTTAGTGGTATATGGAGCTATTTGTGATTCCCCGATCCCCATAAAAAATAAGCCTTTTTCGACAAATTTTCCTCTCTTCTCTTTTAAAATTGGTTTAACGACATTTAGAAAAATCGCTTTCATTTCTGAAGGGACGCCTGGCAATACGAAAATATCTATTTGTCCTTCTTTTAATTTAACACCAGGAGCAGTTCCTCTTATATTTGGCAGAGGTATAGATCCTTGAGGTAGATAACTCATTTTCTCTCTTTCTTTTGTCATACCTTCAAGTTTTAGGATGCCCTGTTTGTGAGCGTTTTCGTAGGCTTTTTTGATAGAATTATAAGCGTGTTGATTTAACTCTAATTCTCGATTTAAACCCTTTGCTATACCTGCTAATGTCATGTCGTCAAATGTAGGACCGAGACCTCCTGTTGTAATCACCATATCTGGATTACGCTTTATAATTGCTTGAAATGTCTGAGAAATAATCGCAATATCATCTTCGATAGTTGTAATTCTTTTTAATTTATGTCCGTACTTAACTATGCGTTTAGCCATCCAATTTGAATTAGTATCTAGCGTCTTTCCGATGAGGATTTCGTTTCCAATTACTAAAATTTCAACTTCCATAATGCCATCCAGATTTGTTCAATTGTAGAAAACCTATTTATAATAATTCAAAGTAAAATAATATTATTGAGATTTTTAAATTGGAGTTGATAGTTTGAAAGATAAAGATCACGTTATGCAAAGGAAAAGAACCTATAATTCTTTATGGCGTTTGTATTTCATGTATTACTTTATCGGAGGATTCATTCCAGTAAATATAGAAAACTTATTAGTAAATTTACCAGGAACAACTAATTTTGGTATAGGGGTTGTAGTTGCGAGTTCTTTACTAATAGGATCCATAAGTATTCTTATTTTTGGCTATTATGGAGGTAGATTATCGGAAAAATTTTCAAGAAAAAAAATTCTATCAATTACCATTGCTATCTGGATCGTAATGTATAGTTTAGTCCCTTTTTCCGTGAACTATTTCTTTTATCTTACATGCATTATAATTGCTTCATTTGGCGGAGGAGCCTTCTTACCAATTAGCTTTTCAATAATTAGTGATTTATACTCACCCACATCTCGAGGTCAGAAGTATGGAACTATGCAGCTAGGATTAATGTTAGGTAATGGTATAGGAATAATTTTTGGGGGATTATTAGGGAATTATACAGGTCCTATTGGATGGAGATTTGCATACCTTATCGGCTCATTGTTCGCGTTAATAACCCTCATATTTTACATTCTTAGGGGATTTGAACCAGAAACGGGTAAAGCAGAACCAGAGCTTAAGAACTTAGAAAAAGGTGTAAAATATGATTATAAAATTACTTTCAATAATCTAATTCAGTTGTTCAAACACAAATCTGTGATCGGAATTCTAATATTTATCTTATGTCAAGGAATTTCTGCATCTACTCTTGGTACATGGGGGATTTTTTATATAACGACTAAAATAATCGCAGAAGATCCCGGCCTTATTGCGACTACTCTTTATCTTATAGCGGGTATTGGTTCACTTCCAGGATCTATTATTGGAGGTAAATTAGGTGATTCCTATGCTGAATCAGGAAAGCTTAGAGGGAGAGTATTAATTCCATTTATAGGCATATTATTAGGTGTTACTCTATTATTTGGATTTTACTTAATCCCATTTTTTACATCAACTACAATAGCGATCATTTTCTCTTGGATATTTTTCTTAGCTTTAGGCTTCATTGGAAATTTTTTAGCTAATTTACATCAAGGCAATACTTTTGCAATTTATTCAGAAGTAACTGTACCAGAATTAAGGAGTACGGCAAATTCTTTCAACGGATTAATGGCTAATTTTGGTGCGATAATTGGAAACCTTCTAATCTCATCGTTAATCGAAAGTAATCTGGCTTATTTACCACTTGCAATATCTTTAGTATTAAGTGTTCAAGTAGTTGGAGGTTTTTTCTGGCTAATACCTTACTTCTCGTATCCTAGGGAATTTAAGGAACTCAGAGACTTAATGAAAAGAAGAAAGCTCGAACTGGATGGGAGAACTCATTAAATATGTCATAAAAAGAAAACCTTGAAATGATGTGTAAAATTTTAAAAATTGATATATGACGATAGAAATTGATGATGCCGGCACCGGCGACTTAGTTGGAGATGCGTTTATTGGGTTTTATAGAAAGGATATGAATAAGCTACTCTTTAAAGCTCTGCCTGTAGATTTGTTCAAAGGAAAAAATTGGGAGGACAAAATGCCCTTAAAAAAAACCGTTGAACTCGTTAGAGAGGGTTTGGAAGAACTAAAATTTGATAAACAGAAAGAAAAAGTGTTGTTATGTCGAGGAAATATCTTTGATGATGTAAGAGCTTACTTTATTGAAGAAGGTATCCTATACGAAGACGCAATTATTGAGGGGAAACTTCAAGATGCTGTTGAAATGAGATTAGTTAATCATTTAAGACACGATTTAGGAATTAGGTCAAGAAAATTAACTATTAAAAGCGGTGCAAAACGCTACTTTGTTCTTTTCAATTGGGTTTCTTACGATTTCTATAGGAGAGAAAAACACGTTAAATCCGGATTTAAGAAATGGAATACGGTTTGGCGAGAAAGATGTATTGAGAAGTATGAAGAAATTAAAGCAAATAATAGAAGAAATTCCTACTGATTTATTCTACCTTATCTTAATTTCTTCTTCATCATTACACTCCTCACTATACCAATTCCAGTAAGGCTTATAAGAACTCCACCCGTTAAACTCATACTTAGTAAAATAGTATTTCCTAGAGATGTTGAATCCATAAATAAGTTCATTTCTTCTTGTGCTAAATATGGCATCACAATATTTCTAAATTTGGGTAACCACGAGAGAAGCATTGCCATTTCATCATCTTCTAAGTGATTTGCCATCATTAGACCATAAACTGTAGCCGATTCAGGATTTTCTACTGCGTAAAACCATTCTTCTAATCCTTTTTTAGATACCAAGGAGAATTCATTCGAAGCATTCCATAGAGATCTTGCAGACTCAAGAGACATATTGGATGGAATTACAGGTGAGTTTTGATCTTGATAACCCACCTCAAATCCATATACCGTAGTAACTTTTAAATCAAGAGGGAATCCAAAAGGATATAATGCCCTCCCATCCGCAGTACCGTTTGCCCAAACCTCTAAGAAAATGACTCTAGCATATTCGCTTAAGGACATGCCTTCCCCATCTGGAGGAGGAAGGGTGATTAAAACCGGAACTATATCCCATTTAAACGATTCATTCCACAACCATTCTAAAATCATATCGATTTGATAAACTTCTAAGTTAAATTCAATTCTTAACTCTTCCTTGATTGTAGAGTTTTCCGCAGCTACGATCCATTCAATTATTCCCGTGTCATTGGTGAGAGATTTTTCGTTATTATCGTCCCATAGGGCATTTATTGAAGATCTAGATATATTAGATGGATATACGCGTCCAACTTCAAACCCAAAAAGTGGTTCTTCTATTTCATCAAGAATCTCACTGAAATCATATCCATCTTCATAAACTGTACAATTAGCCCATTGGTCATAGAAATACATTTTTGTAATATCCTTAGTGTCCAAACCAGTATATTCTGGCATAACGACTGACATATTAGCGACAATCATTGGAATTGCAATGGGGACAAAATAATCCTTGTAATAATCAGATAATTTAACTAATTGATTCCATGTAGCGTTATATCCTGTAACTAATTCTTGCTCTAATGTTGAATTTCCTGTAGCTTTTTCACATAATTCAATGAACTCTAAAACGCCGGTTCCCATAGTATTATTACCTACCAGACCTGGGAGCGTATCTGTTCCTTCTATAAGTCGAAATTTAGCATTACCATACCAAAGATTTTGTTGGTAATATTCTGATATGCCTTTAATTGGCGGATAACCCATCCCATTTAGAGAGGAACTGTAAGTAACTGGAATAATCAAAACCCAATGTATCCATTTATCAAAGAGCATAGTTAATGGAACCACTCCTAATACTGGTTCAGTATGTAATGTCATGTTTATTAAAAACATGAAAAATGTTGCGTTAACTATTGCCTCTAACTCTGAAAGCCCTTTTTTTCTAATATCTCTCAAGCTTCTTGGAATTCCTAATTCAGCAATCATAGATTCAACCAA